>ENA-OQJX01000468-OQJX01000468.1-human-gut-metagenome-genome-assembly--contig:-NODE-468-length-21286-cov-5.125668_pt1 | contig 21286 bp, 17 predicted proteins | sample MGYA00242615_ERZ504782 | MGnify/ENA primary metagenome ERZ504782 (study PRJEB26092, sample SAMD00036354) | human gut metagenome | host: Homo sapiens | study: EMG produced TPA metagenomics assembly of... | reverse complement strand
TTCAGTTGAGCTACGTCGGCCAATCTTCATTTTTGTTTAAACTTCATCTTGAAATGGTGACCGCGACAGGATTCAAACCTGTAACCGGCTGATCCGTAGTCAGCTACTCTATTCAGTTGAGCTACGCGGCCATTATTTCTTGATTGCGAGTGCAAAGGTAGTACTTTCTTTTATATTTGCAAGCCTTTTTGATATCTTTTTTTTAACTAATCAAGCATCCTTGGGTTAAATATCAGATAACCAATATTCAAGCCGAAATTAAAATTTTTTGCCGGATAGCTGTATCCGTTTGCATACAGGCTGATGCTGGCGAAGGGCAGTTGTAAAACAAGGGCTGCTTCTCCCATATACTTAAAAGAATGAAGGAATTTCCCGTAATAGGGGATAGCTGTATATGTGTTGTTGTTCCATACTTCTTCTTTCTTTATCTCGTATAATGGCGCGAAACCGTACATGTCGAGGCGGAAGTGCAACAGTTTGCTGAATTTCAAGATCGGCGATAATCCGAATGCTACATATTGGTTGGCGCGGAACGCTTCGTTGAAGACAATTTGACTATGCGGCGTCGGCGTAAAGGCGGGCGCTTGCAAAACGGAAGCTGTATAGTTGTTCATCAGGTTCTTGCTGGAGAGTACGAGTTCGCTCATAAAACCAAGATTGAAATGCGGGCTAATCGTCTTGTACTGTTCCCATTCACCTTTCATTTGCAGCCAGCTATGGACTTTCCGGTCGAATGAGCCCATATCCGTAATGGGAGACGGCATATACTTTTCTGTACCTGTTACATATTGTGCCACTAAGAATTGTTTTCGCCCGGAGATCGGATATTGTTTATAATCCAGCGAGTTACGCTCGATGCTGAGCGAACCGGCAAACAGATCATACCAGCTGTGATCGGTGGTCGCGTTCGGGAATGTCATGTTGGAGGTCTGAAAATAGTAATCATTCAGCCGGCCATAAGCAAAACCTATCTCGGCTTTGGCACGGTTCAGGAATGGGAATCCTAACTTGACCTTCGTGTACAATTCTTTCTGGTGGATGAAAGCCGGTAGTACGTCTTCGTAGAACAAAGACTGGCTTTCGGAATATTTTTTATCCGAAAATACACCTTGCCAATTTAGATAGGTCGGTATTCTTGTCTGCAAATAGATACGGCCGTTCAGCATCACACCACTGAATGAGTTGCCGACCTGGAAATTGGCATTCACATCGGCGGCATATCGTCTTAAATACTGGTATCCCAGTCCGAGGAATAGCTGGTTGGCTTGGTAGGAGGAGATATTACCTCCGAATCCGACCGTGATCTCTTCCTTCATCTTCACATCAAGATAAAGGTCGAACTTCTTTTCCTTCCGGTTATAAACGGCATGGGGCAATATCTCTTTGATCTTGGAATAGGTCAGCATTTTGAAATAGGCGCGTTTGAATCTTCCATCGAGAACTCATGGTTGATGTCGCGGTGTAATTGGGATTCAATGTATTTTTTTTGCGATTCATTTACGCCTGTCACATATATATTCTGGAAAATCAGAGGAGGGAGCCTTGCTTATAGCCTCACGGCGTTTGTTGACTTCGCTAAGTTCCACACGTCGGGGGACACGCGCTTTGATGGAGTCGATCATTGCTATCGTCCGTTTGTAGCCGATATCCATCAATTCCCGTGCTTTTTGGAAATCGAGCAGAGAGACGGTGGGGAAGCTGAATTTGATCATCATACCTTCGTCTTCGGGAACGTCGTATTCCGTTTTCTGCATGATCATCGTTTCAAGCTGGTTATAAGGGTTGGACGAAGGCTTGTTGTTGCCGCCTGCACTGTCGAGCCGAAAATGAAGTCCGGATGGAAAGCCTCCTTCATTGGGCCGACCGGGAAGTTGTCATAGATGCCACCGTCGAAAATGGGGACGCTGTCTTTCCAGATCGGCTGGAAAAAGAAGGGAAACGTCATCGATGCACGGACGGCGTCTCCGAGGTCTCCATTCTTGAAGATAATAGCTTTCTTGCTGTAAATATCCGAGGCCACACAGCGGAACGGGACGAAAAGATTGTCGAAGTTCCAGCCGGCTTTTGCCGTAGCTTGCGAAAACAGAGCCATAAACGCCTGATTCATCTGGATCGGATTGATCAGGCTTTGTGGGAAGAAACTGGCTTTTACTTGCAAAGAGTCCGTCATGTCGATAGAGAAATGGCCGAATTCCGGTGTCGGGTCGGGGCGTGTGAAATAATATTTGTATTCGTTTTCCACCGTTCCGGTTTGCCAGTAGCTGAACTCCTCGGAGAGCATCAGTTCAACCATTTCTTCGGGTGTATATCCCATCGCATAGAGACTACCGACGATCGCGCCGGCAGATGTTCCCGTTATGTAATCAATAGGTATTCCGTTTTCTTCCAGAGCTTTGATTACCCCGATATGGGCGGCACCTTTCGCACCGCCACCGCTCAGAACCAAGCCTACTTTCTGGGCATATCCTATTTGTAAGGCCGCAAACAACAGGGCTGTCAGTACAGCTATTCTTTTCATACTTGTATCTTCTCTGCTTAATGAATTCAAATGTAGTCGTTATTTCTCAGACTACAAGAGTTTGAGATATATAAAATACAACATAAAATTAGTCCGTTTTGTTAATCCTGCGAAGAAACTTGGTGCCGGCCGTTGGTCTAAGCAAAAAAGGGTGTCAAAGTTCCATTCCCGCACTTGATATGGGAATGGGAACTTTGACACCCTTTTGTTATTTTTTTCGGCCTCGGTTTAACCGATCATCTGAACGCTGCGTTTGATGAATTGGCTCAATGCTTCACCTTTCAACATACCGTTTGCCAACAGGGCAAGGTCGATCAACTGGCTGACCAGTTTATTTCCACCAGCATATTCGGCCAGGATGCTGTTGCGCTGTTCTACCAGTTCGTCAATCTTTTTGTTCGTATTCGTCATATCTTCCTTCTCTTCAGAAGTGATTTCTTCTTCTTTCTTCTTGCTCTGGGCTTCGCGCAAGTCGGACTGACGGGCTTTCCAGCCTTTCAGGTCGGAAAGGATCGGATTCAGCTTTTCGGCACAAGCCGCTTCTTCTTCGCTCAGGATTTTCTTAACCAGTTCGTGGTCTGTGTTCAGCACCAGATTGTAGTTATCCGGCAGTTCTCCATAAAACGACATACCTGGCTGCATGGCAGACATTTCACGCATACGGCGCATATATTCGCTTTGTGTCAGCATGACCGGGTTTGAGTTTTCGCCCAACGCCTCGAATGTGACAATGAAATCTGTCTTCTCGATCTTCGGTAACTGGCTTTTGAACATCTCCTGCAGAGCATTTTTTTCGTCCTCATTCAGTGTTACCTTGTTGACATCGTCCTTGCGGATCAGATTGTCGATCGTGTCGCTATCCACACGGACGAAACGTGTCTTTTCGAACTTCTGTTCCATCTGGCTTATAGCATGGACATCCAGCTGACCATCCATGATCAGCACGCTGTAGGCTTTGTCTTTTGCAGCCTGGATATAGCTGTACTGGTCATTGGCATTCGTTGTATACAAGTAGATCAGGTTGCCTTCCTTGTCTGTCTGGTTGGCTTCCGTCAGAGCTTTGTACTCTTCGAATGTGTAATATTTGCCGTCTACATCCTTCAGGAGGGCGAACTTGGCTGCCCGATCGTAAAATTTTTCTTCGCTCAACATTCCGTACTGGATGAAAAGTTTCAGGCTGTCCCACTTTTCTTCGAATTGAGGACGGTCGTTCTTGAACATTTCTTCCAGGCGATCTGCCACCTTTTTCATAATGTGGTTGGAGATCTTTTTCACGTTCTGGTCGCTCTGTAGGTAAGAACGGGACACGTTCAGCGGGATATCCGGAGAATCGAGCACACCGTGCAGCAATGTCAGGAATTCAGGAACGATACCTTCAACCGAATCGGTGACGAACACTTGGTTGCAGTATAATTGGATCTTGTTGCGATGCAGATCGATGTTGCTCTTGATGCGCGGGAAATACAGGATACCGGTCAGATGGAACGGGTAATCCACGTTCAGGTGAATCCAGAACAGAGGTTCGTCGGACATTGGATACAGGTCCTGATAGAATTTCTTATAATCTTCATCTGTCATATCAGTCGGTTTACGAACCCATGCCGGCTGGATATCGTTGATGATATTGTCTTCGTCGGTATCGACATATTTGCCGTCTTTCCATTCCTGCTTCTTTCCGAATGCGATGGGAACCGGCAGGTAACGGCAGTACTTGGTCAACAGGCTGTTGATCTTGTCTTTGTTCAGGAAATCTTTGTTCTCGTCGTCGATATACAGGATGATGTCTGTTCCGCGATCTTCTTTTTCCGTCTCTTCCAATGTGTATTCGGGTGTGCCGTCGCAACTCCATTTCATAGGAACGGCTCCTTCTTTATATGATTTGGTAACGATCTCCACTTTTTTGGAAACCATGAAAGAAGAATAGAAACCAAGTCCGAAGTGACCGATGATAGCGGCTGCGTCGTTCTTGTATTTTTCAACGAACTCTTCGGCGCCGGAGAAGGCGATCTGATTGATATATTTGTCGATCTCTTCGGCAGTCATACCGATACCGCGGTCGGAGATTTTGATCGTATTGCTATCGAAGCTGACATGTACAGTCAAATCTCCCAGTTCTCCTTTGAACTCGCCGACAGAAGCCAGTGTTTTCAACTTCTGCGTTGCATCAACTGCGTTAGATACCAATTCACGAAGAAAAATTTCGTGATCACTATACAAAAACTTTTTGATGATAGGGAAGATGTTCTCACTTGTAACACCGATGTTTCCTTGTTTTGCCATAATCCGATATAAAATATTTTGATGTTATACTTATTGTTTCCTATAACTATAATTATTCACGCAATGTTTAGTTACAAAAACAATGCCAAACGAACAAAATGACATTTTGACTGACAAGTTATCAGTATGGAGAGAGAAAGGACTGGAATGTATATAAAAAATTAAAGGCTGTCTCACGACAACCCCTAACCAACTTTGTTAACCTTAAATCTAATACTATTATGAAAAAACCACATTGCAAATGTATGGATATTTCTATTATTGTCAATAGATAAAGTATTAAATTTTGTTCTTTTGATTTTAATAAAATCTAATATCTTCAGATCTCTTGCTTTTTGTACGTTATTAGGCTTGTGAGAACCATCGCAACGGTGGATAAAGGCAATGCGAACAGGATCGGATCGATGGCGAACCAGGGATAGATATCGATCAAAACATCACGCCCAGACAGCATATTACATAAGCCGACCGCTCCGGCTTCCGCCTTGTGAAGAAACAGCATAGCAAACAAACTTGCCAGCGCCCCCGTCCATAAACTTGCCAGTGCTCCTTCCTTGGTTGCCTTCTTCCAGAAAAGGGAACAGAAGTAGCTGGGAGGAAAGTGGCGGCACAAATCCCCATGAACAGGGCTGTCCCGCGTGCTATGACTCCTGCGCTCAGCGTATAACAGATTATATAACTTACCAGAATGGAGCAAAGTACTCCGATGCGTACGCCCATCGTCGAGTTAGCATTCTGTCGATGTCCCAGTTTTGGGAATATGTCTGCCCCGAAAGAAGCTCCCATCGTGTGGAACTGGGCGCTGAGTGTAGACATACTTGCCGACAAGATACAGAGCATGAAAACGGCACTGAACCATTCTGGCATTGCCCGGTCGATAAACAGCGGGATAATCTTATCCATATCCTTGATGGCTTCCGATGCAACCACGCCTTCTGTTTTCAGAAAAAAGAGGTTCGATAATGCCCCGACATGATAAATGGCTCCGACGGTCACGATCAGAAAAACACAACCGATCAGAACGCCCCGGTTCAATTGCTTGGTGCTTTCCACCATCATAAAACGTACGACCAACTGAGGTTGGGCGAGACAGCCGATACCGACTCCCAGAATAAGCGAGGTTACGAGGGTATACCATTGTGGAGAACCGGTCACCGGCATGGCCGTCCATCCCTGGTGTCCTACCTCCTTAAAACGTTCAGGGACAAGCGGGGCGATTTCCGTCAGCTTCCGGTTGGCTTCGATAAAGCCCATATCCATCACCCGATAGAACCAAAATAGCAGGAACAACATGCAGGCGAACATAATGACGGCTTGCAAAGCATCTGTATATAACACGCCTTTAATACCTCCTGTGATTACATAGGCCGCTACTATAAGCGTGAAAATAAGCAGTGCCAAATGCAAGTCTATGTGGAACATCTGTTCGATGAACACTGCACCTCCTTTCATCACGACTGCTGCATACAGCGGCATGCCGATAAAGATGATGGCGGCAATGAATATCTGTATGGCACGTGAATTATAGTGCAATCCCAATAATTGCGGGAATGTGCGGGCATTGTACTTTTCGCCTAATTTACGGGTGTTCCGCCCGAATATGATAAAAGCGATGACAACGCCCATAAACATATTTAATAAGCAAAGCCATTGGATTCCCATACCAAATGTGGCTGCAACCCCTCCGAAACCAACAATGGCCGATGCGGAAATAAAGGTCGCCCCGTATGAAAGGGCCATGATGATGGGATTCACTTTCCGTCCCCCCAACAAATAATCGCTGGCATTTTTCGTCTGTTTGTATCCAATGTATCCCAGCCAGGCCAGGATGAACATATAGATGATTACTACGATACCTAAAGTCAGTGTGCTCATTTTTCCGGCTGTTGTGGGTTTGTATTATCTTCGTCGTCTTTATTCCAATGGGTTATTCCGAACCAAATGGAATAAAACAGGCAGACGAGGGCTAACAAGTAGGCCAGCCAGATGCCAGGGTCGCTTATTCCGAACATGTATTATTGCTTTTTATAATTTGATCAAATCACTTTCACAAATATATTCCAGATTCTGACGACGGATCACTTCGCGGGCGGCTTCCCGGTTGTTCGTGCGTAAGATCAGGATTGATTTCTCGTTGGCTGAGAAGCAATACATATATTCGATACTGACGCCAGCTTTCGTGAAACAAGACAATGTCTGGGCAAAACTGCCTGCGCAGGAGTTGGTGACGATTGCCAGCACATCGGTCAGGTTGGCACTGACATTGTTGCCCTTCAGTATTTTATAAGCCTTTTGCGGATCGCTGACTATGATGCGCAAAATGCCGTATTCGGATGTGTCTGCTACTGTTGCGGCAATAATCCGTATCTTCTCTTCGGCCAGTAAAGCGAGGATTTCGCTTAACTTGCCGTATTTGTTTTCCAGAAAAATAGAAATCTGATTGACTGTCATGTTGATTTATGATTTTAGATGTATGATTTATGAGTTCAGCAAAGTTTACGCAAGTCTTTCACCCGGACAGCTTTTCCATCCTGTACCGGCAGAGAGCCTTTAGCGACCAGTTTGAGATGGGGAGTCAGAAGCAACTCATCCTTCAACTGGCGGGTGATTTCCTTTGTCAGACGTTGCAAAACGCTGTAATCGTCGGTAAACAGGTCGCTCAATTCCACTTCGATCAGCATCTCGTCATTGTTTCCTACCGTTTCGATTGTAATCAGATAATTGCTACCCAGTTCTTTAAACTGCATCAGTATCTTTTCGATCTGGATAGGGAAGAGGTTGACCCCTTTCAATATGATCATGTCGTCGCTGCGGCCTTTGAAACGTGCCAGGCGTTTGTGCGTCCGTCCGCAAGGGCATTCGCCCGGAAGGACACAGGTCAGGTCACGGGTACGGTATCGGAACAAAGGCATTGCCTCACGGTTGATGGTCGTCAGGACCATTTCGCCAACTTCCCCTTCTTTTACCGGTTGCAGTGTGACAGGATCGATAATTTCTACGATTACATTATCTTCCCAGATATGGAGACCGTTCTGTTCCGTGCATTCGAATGCGACGCCGGGACCGTTCATTTCCGACATCCCGAAACAGTTATATGCTTTTACGCCTAACAATTGTTCGATCCGGCGGCGTTGCTCTTCCGAGTGGGGCTCGGCGCCGATACAAACGGTGTGCAGTTGGGTGTCGCGACGGGGATCGAGGCCCATTTCATACATTACTTCTGCCAGGCGGGTCGCATAGCTGGGAATGATATGGAGGCAAGTCGTACCGAAATCCGTGATGAACTTGATCTGCCGTTTGGTATTTCCAGCTGCTGCCGGTACGGTCAGACAACCTAATTTTTCGGCTCCGTATTGGAATCCTAATCCACCGGTGAACATTCCGTAGCCGGAAGTGTTCTGGAAGACGTCCGTGTTGCGGATACCTACCATATACATACATCGTGCCACCTGATTAGCCCATTGGTCCAGGTCTTTGGCCGAATGTAACACGACCGTGGGGTTTCCTGTCGTGCCGCTCGATGAATGGATACGGACACAGTCTTTGATAGGAATAGCTGCCATACCATACGGATAATTGTTGCGAAGGTCGTCTTTCGTCGTAAAAGGTATCTTTTGCAAGTCGTCCAATGATTGTATACTGTCGGCCGTAATGCCGTTTTCTTTGAAAATCTTGCTGTAGAAAGGAGAATTTCCGGCTGCTTCAATTGTCTTTTTCAATCGCTCCAACTGTAGCTTTGCCAAGTCTTCACGATTCATGGTTTCAATATCTTTCTGCCAATATTCCATCGTTTTTTGCATTATAATGTGTTTGATTCATGAAATTAGACTGCAAATGTATTGTTAATTTTGGAGAAAAACTATATTTTCATCAAAGATAATATCATGAAGGATTGGATATTTTGAAAAGAAACATCATCTGAACAGCAATAAAGCAGGACTTCCGCATTTAAATCATGCATGGAAGGTTTGAATTCTCCTTGGCGAATAGTCTTACACCTTGTTCAAGCTATATTTACGGGGATAATTGAAAGCGATAGCCAATAATGCGCCAAGCCCCAAAAGATAAGGATAATATAAATACTGCATGATCTCAATGGGAGAGACATGCCCTAAACCTGCTGCCATCAACAATTGTGCGCCGTAAGGTATGATGCCTTGTATGAAGCAGGAAAAAATATCCAGTAGGCTGGCACTGCGTCTCGGATCTATTTTAAAACGGTCGGCAATATCTTTGGCTATCGGACCTGCCATGATCAAGGCGATGGTATTGTTGGCAGTACAAAGGTTAGCAAAACTGATTAACGCGGCAATGCTCCCTTCTGCTCCTTTGGCGGAACGGATGCGGGAAGTGAGTTTCAGGATGATCCAGTCGATACCTCCGTTATATCGTATCATTTCCAGCATTCCGCCGGCCAGTAAAGTCACGATGATAAGTTCACCCATATTCGTGATGCCCAGTCCCATTGAAGCATTCCATCCCCAGATGTCGAACCCGCCTGTCAGCAATCCGACGATACCAGAAAGGATAATTCCGACTATCAGGACCATCATGACATTCACACCGCAGATAGCTGTTATCAGGACAATCAGATAGGGCAGGACTTTGACCCATTCGATCGGCCCTGTTTCATATCCGCTCCCGACCCCATTTCCGATCAGTACATAGAGAAAACCGGTCAGGATAGCGATCGGAAGTGCGATTCGGATATTCACCTTGAACTTGTCGTTCATATTACAACCTTGTGTGCGGGTGGCAACAATAGTGGTATCCGATATGAAAGAGAGGTTGTCTCCGAACATGGCTCCGCTTACTACGACACCCAGCATCAGGGCATCCGGCATTCCGGTTTTGCCGGCGATCCCTACGGCAACAGGAGCCAGAGCAACGATTGTCCCGACGGATGTTCCGACGGAAATGGAAATGAAGCAGGCGGCAAGGAAGATTCCGGCTGCCAACAAATTGCCCGGCAGGATGGACATGGCCAAGTTTACGGTAGCATCGACAGCCCCATCGCTTTGGCTGTTTGGGCGAAAGCACCGGCAAGAATGAAGATTAATACCATCAGCATAATATTGCTGTTGGCCGCTCCACGGCAGAATTGTTCGGTCCGGTTGCTGAGCTTGCCCCCTTTGGACATGGCGATGGCCACTACCGAGGCAATAACAAAGGCCACGGTAATAGGCATCTTGTAGAAATCACCTGCAATAATTGACACGACAAGGTAAGATAATAAAAAAACAACCAGAGGTGTCAGCGCCCAGGGATTAGGGGTATGGTGTAAACGTGAACTGTTCGGATCTGCCATTCTCAAATAAATCACATATTAGAAAGTGAATCTCAGCGCAATACGGATACCTCCCTTTTGATGTCAGGGTGGTCCAGATAGGTTAAGCGTCTGTAATAATCAATGCGCAGGATCTTGAATATATTTTCCAAACCGACGCTGCATTCCATGTAGGGAGTGTTACCTAATGGCTGTGTCCCTTCCGGCAACAAGAAAAGTCCAGGGGTCAAGGTCGGATTGTTTTTATCCGTCAGTCCGCCATAGATCATATTAAAGGAAAGAACTTCACGCAGACGCAGCCACTTGATGCCCGGAATACGGTTCAGAAGCCAGCCCTTCATATAATAAGTAGCATTGAACGATACATATTGGTCGGTCACGAACTCCAACGCGTTCATCATGTGGAATGCTTCCGGTTGGATGGTGATGGATTGGTTCGTATTCGGCAATATCAGCAGGGGGAAAGGTACTTTATCCCAGACCTTGCCCGCTTTAACCTGTGCGTCGATATGTCCGAACGAAGAAAGCCAGATACGTTTCTCGGCGCTGATCTCCGTATGGTTGTAATTGTAATCGCCGCCTAACACGCCTTTGATACCTAATTGATGAGAAAGCTTGAATACGGGTGCGTCTTTGGACAAGTTGAATACGGATTCTTTTCCTGAACGCCCGTTATAAGCGCGTTCACCCGGAGCGAAACGCAGCTGTGTTCCGATTTCAGATGTCGTAAAATCTTTTATATGGTATAAATTCCCGGATTCGTCCCGTTTGATATATTGAAGCGTCCCTGCCGCCTCGTTGTTCTGGTTCATCATCCAGGACTTCCATGTCAGGCCGTTCAGCCATTCTTTTTCGTATTGCAATACACTTTTGCGGATATACTGCATCTTGGTGACCGGCTCACCTACTTTCCAGGCAACGAAAATGTTATCCTTGCTTGTGAAAAGGAAATCCTGGCCTGGGGTGTACACATCATATTCCTGGATAAACGACAAGTTATTGACCGGATTTTCACCTTCGTGATATTCTTTTTTAGTGAAACTGTGCGTTAATTTCAGGTTGTACTTGATCTTGCGGTCATTTGTACCGTAAGCCAGATAGCCACTTGCAAACCAATACGGACTGAGGTTGGCAGTCGTCATTCCTCCCACACGCATACGGAAACCTTCCAGATGGTTCGCACTGAAGGTCGTATTCATCGGACCGAAGTCGAATTTGGTTACCTTTTTGTCATTTGCTGTCGGGATATAGCCCGTTATCAGGATTTCCGCAGTTTTAATAATGGCATTGAAGGCCGGGACTTTCCGCAGTTGCCCCAATAAGTCTTTTAGCGCATCTTCCTTTTCTTTCAGCGGGATAGGACGATTATGCATCCAGAACGTATCCGGCTGTGCTGTCGCCTCCGGCAAGATATGCAATGCTCCTAAAAGGCCGAAAACGGAATCTGCATTTTGCACGTTGAAATTATAATTGTCGTAATCCCTGAGCTGGTGTGCATAGAGCTGTTGCGTACCCTTTACTACATAGAAATTGACAAAGGTATTCTCTTGGTCAAGTACCCAGGTACTATCCGGCATCTGTTTGAATTCCTGCTCGATACGGAGCTTGTCCACCCAGTTTAGATTGATCTTTGCCGGTGTGTTCAACAACGCTTTCTTGACTGCATAATTACCGTCAAGCGTTATATAAAGCCGTCCCGTAAACCCGTAGCTTTCGCTGTTTGCCGGAACGAAAGCCAGATCCACACATTTATTTCCTCCCACATCGAGCGTATCCATGATGTAGTAATGGTAATATGTGGTCGCTAATGTCGATGATAACGGGCTGACGAACCGGTTCAATAGGATAGGAATGTTGTTATCGAAAATATTGATACTCTTGAAAATCTCTTCCAGGTTGGAGGTTATGCCGCCACCGTCATCCAATGTCTTATCGATTCCCTGCATACGCTTGGCCCTGACAATTGTCTTTTCCGCTTTGGGACTTTTCCGGTAGTAGAAATCCGATAGGTTTTCACGAACGGAAACGGTCAGGATCGGTTTGCCGTTAAACTCGGATGTATCCAGATAGTTTTTGATAAATTTGAACTTTTTCAAAAATTTGTTCTTGTCGAGATTCGGATTGAAATTATCCAGCGACAGGCTTAATTTTTCGTATACTTCCGTTTGATATTCTGGCTTTGCTTCGATCCGGTTGTCATTCTTGTGTGCAATAACTTTCTTGATAAGTTCTACAGCCGGATTATCCTTGCGAGTATATTTTTCTCTTTTGGGTTTGACTACGACTTCCGAGATTTCGAAAGCAGTCGGTTTCAACAATACTTCCAGATTGTCATTCTTTTTACCAGGCTTGAGGTCGATGAATTTAGTATCGTAGCCCAATGAGGCGGCGGCTAGTTTGGTGTAGCCCTGGTTGTTTTGGAGGGTAAATGTCCCATTGTCGTCTGTCATAGCTCCAATAGTCGACCCGTCAAAATAGACGGATACGAACGGGAGTGGTTCACCGGTAATCGAATCTTTGACAATACCGGATGCCGAGGTAAAACTCTGAGCGTATGATAGAAAAGTTCCTGCTACTACTTGTAACAGAGCTATTAATATTATATAACGGATAAATCTTACCATGTATTTAACGTTGTTCCTTCTCGGATATGGACAACAAAGGTAAGATTTTTATTGGTTACAGTTTTACTGGCGATATTAATAATCTTTAATCGAAAGATAGTCTGCTGTTTAAATGGGGACAGATATCAATAACGGTTTTTATCCGTATATTTGTCTTTTTGAAAACATAAAAACAGGTTCTAAAGAGATGAAAGAACATATTAGAAAACGAAAAATCATGGCTGTGACCTTGACCGGATCTTTTGCCAACTTTCTGCTATTGGTTTTCAAATTTATAGCAGGTGTGTTAGGGCACAGTAGCGCCATGATCGCAGACGCCGTCCATTCTTTATCCGATTTTGTGACAGATATAATTGTTTTGCTCTTCATTAACATATCGTCCAAACCGAAAGATGAAGGCCATGACTATGGGCACGGGAAGTACGAGACTTTGGCTACTACAATCATCGGGATTGTCCTGATGTGTGTTGGAGCCGGTCTTTTCTGGGATGGTGCGAATAAGATTTTCGGATTTTATTTTAGGAACGAACAGTTGGAAAGCCCTGGTAAGATCGCACTTATTGCCGCCATTGTCTCTATTCTGGTAAAGGAAGCCCTGTATCGTCTGACGTTATATGTCGGGAAGAAAGAAAATAGCCAGGCCGTAATTGCGAATGCCTGGCATCATCGTTCGGATGCTTTTTCTTCTATAGGGACGACGTTGGGTATTGGAGGAGCTATCCTCTTAGGTGATAACTGGCGTGTGTTGGACCCGATAGCACCGTGATCGTCAGCATATTGATTGTGAAGGTGGCCTTTCAGTTGGTCGTACCTGCAATTAATGATTTGTTGGAGAAATCTTTACCGGGTGAGGTCGAAGATGAGATTCTCTCTATAATAAATGGGACACCGGAGGTCAGGAATCCGCATAATCTATGTACCCGCAGAATCGGTAATGATTTTGCAATAGAAGTACATATCCGGGTAGACGGGCAAATAACCGTAAGCCGGGCACATGAACTGACGAAGGAGATAGAAAATAAGCTACGTTTGAAATTTGGTCCGACAACCCATATCATCTTACATGTCGAACCTATAAAAGAGAAAAAAGATGAGTGAACTGACATTATACAAAGGAGAAGTTTTTGATTTTATCGATTCTCCGTTAAATAGAAAAGATGCTTACCGGTATTTTCCCGATGGGGCATTGGTCGTACAGGATGGAAAAATAATCGATTGCGGGCCTTTTAAGGAGGTCAAAGGCCGTTATACCGATTACGAACAGGTTGATTATTCAGGTAAACTCCTGATGCCTGGATTTATAGATTCCCATATCCACTACCCACAAGCCGAAATAATCGGTATGTACGGGAAGCAGTTGCTGGATTGGCTGGATGATTATACTTTTCCAGCGGAACAGGGGTTTGCTCTTTCGGAGCATGCGGACAGGATGGCCCGTTCCTTTATAGAAGAGCTGTTCCGGAACGGAACGACGGCTTGCATGGCTTATGCAACGGTACATCCGGCATCCGTCACCGCCCTCTTCTCTGTTGCGTCGGAATATAATATGTGTATGTTGACCGGAAAAGTGCTGATGGACCGGAATGCTCCGGCAGGATTGACCGATACGGCGGAACAGGGGGAATCCGAAAGCCGGTCCTTGATTGAAACGTGGCATGGAAAAGGACGGAACCGCTATGTCATCACACCTCGTTTTGCTATATCCTGTTCAACGGAACAACTGATTGCAGCCGGACGTTTGCACGAACAATATCCGGGCACTTATATACAGACACATCTTTCCGAGAATAAAGATGAGATCAACAGCACGCTTTCCTTGTACCCTGACTGCCAAGATTACCTGGAAGTATACGAGCGGGCCGGATTGGTTACGGACCGCTCTGTCTTCGGGCATTGTATTCATTTGTCTGATTCGGAATGCCGGCGGTTGGCCGAAGCCGGTTCTGTCATCGCGCATTGTCCTACATCCAACCTCTTTTTGGGAAGTGGCTTGTTTGATATGCTACAAGCCAATCGTGTCGGTATGCAAACCGTATTGGCGACGGATGTCGGAGCCGGAACTTCTTTTTCTTTGCTGCGCACGATGGGAGAGGCGTATAAGGTGCAGCAACTTAATGGATATCCGGTGTCTGTATTCGAGTCATTATATAAATGTACGTTGGGAGCAGCAAGGCACTTCATTTGGACGATGAAATCGGCTGTTTCGGGAAAGGTCGGAAAGCGGACTTCATTGTTATAGATTATGCTGTCACACCCTCCCAGCAGGTACGTATGGATTATCTGAAACACCATGAGAAGTGGACATTGGAAAACAAACTGTTCGGTCTGCAAACTATTGGAGACGACAGGAATATTCTGGCAACCTATATAGTGGGAAGGCGGATGAAGTAAATAATCTTTCCCACCGGCATGAAAATTCTTTTTCACGCCGGTGAAAATTTATTTTCCTGCTGGTGAAAATAAATTTTCAGGAATTCGGAAGTCGTGGTAAAAAACGAACGAATTGTTCGTAGACTTAGAATACCTGCATCTCGTTCCTGACAGTCGTGACACCGATCAGCCGATCATAGCGGGCACCCATCGGACGGTAATAGACATAGATGCTATATTCATTTTGCGTCTGGTAGTAATTACCTTCTATCGGGCCTGTCTGGCCGATAGTGGAATCAGTCGGAACAAACAAATACTGATAATTGTAACTTCCCTGTTTGAGGAGCACCGCTTTTTCGTATTGCTTCGTCTCGAAGTTATAGCCCATTTTGCTTTTTTCATCCAATACATTATTAAATAGCTCTCCGTTCAGATAGACACTCCCGCCGGGTAGCGGATCACATGCAAGCGTAAAATGCACGATATAATAATCCGCTTCCGTATCCGGATCGTTACAATCACTGCAGCGGATGAAGAAGCGGCCGTCCTGATCCTGATCATATTGGTAAGTGCCTTTATCCCGCTTGTAATCGGTCATAAGTTCCACATTATAGTAAGGATTGTGGAAAGAAATATTTTCGACATGCATACCATTATATTTATTGCTTAGGAATTCCATGCGGCGATACTCGTTCCCGGCAGGGAAATAAGGTTGCGGTTATACGTGTAGGATATTTGATTTTCCAGAATGCTCATAGGCTGCAAGTCTGTCACGGCATTATCGCGCCGGTTATCCTGGTAAACGAATATCTTCAGATCCGTCTGCGGATAAGTGATCGGGAAATTTTTGTTGTTAATGTTGAAGCTTACCTGTTGGTGGCTTTGATTAGTGTCGATATCCGTGTTACCGCTCACTGAAGCCGAGATATTGACAACTGGTTCTGCCACAGAGAAACAGGCTGTCAAAATGATCTGGTCCGGCGTATCCTCGTTATAAATCTGGATGGCATAATTGCCGGAGACCTTAAACTGGATATCGTCGTTCGGAAGTAGGAGCCGGTAGTTCGAATATTGGGTAGTAGTTCCGATGGAATTGGCAAAATCGTCGATTGTTGTTCCCTGGAAGCCATTCATATATTCGATCGGACTCAGTTGGGATTGTGTCCAGTCGGCATTGCAGTGCACCACATTATAAGCATATCGTGTGTATCCACTCCCCAAACCGTCGAAATTGATTTCGATCTGTTCTTCTCCTCCCAACGTTATGTAAGGCTCGGATATCAACTCTCCGGCAACTTTCACCTGAAGCGTTTTTATCTGCTTGCTATTGACATTGGTGAAGAACTTCACCTGTGCGTTTGCCCCGATGGAAAGGGCAAAAAACATCATAAATAGTAAACTGTACACTCTCATTTTCATATTTCTTTCTTTGTCGGTGCAAAATTATGGAATTATTTCTTTAATTATTTTCCATTCCCTGCTTTAAAGCATAAAAAATTGCTTACTTTTGCGGGAAAATTACATATAAACAATTTTAGTTGTATCATGGCAAATGTGATTAAGATTAAAAAGGGTTTAGACATTAATCTGAAGGGCAAAGCTTCGGACGTACTGTTAAACGGAGGGAAAAGCGATACTTACGCTATCGTTCCCGATTATTATAACGGTATTGTACCCAAAGTTGTTGCCAAAGTAGGAGAAAAAGTCAAAGCCGGTTCTGTATTGATGATCGATAAGAACCGCCCGGAGATCAAGTTTGTTTCGCCTGTCAGTGGCGAAGTAACTGCCGTAAATCGAGGAGAGAAGCGCAAAGTGCTCAGCGTGGTCGTCAAGCCGGAAGCGCAGGTCGAGTATGAAGATTTCGGTAAGAAAAATGTAGCTTCCCTGAAAAGAGAAGAGGTAAAGGAGGCCATCCAGCAGGCTGGTATGTGGCCATTTATCAAACAACGTCCGTACGACATCGTCGCTTCGCCTGCTGACGAACCGCGTGACATTTTTGTTTCTGCATTCTATTCCGCACCGTTAGCTCCGAACTTCGATTTTATCGTGAAAGGACAAGAGGCCGATTTTCAGGCGGGGCTGGATGCACTTGCAAAACTTACCGACGGTAAGGTATATGTCGGTATCCGCAAAGGTTCTTCCGTTAGTGTGAAAGGTGTTGAAACTGTAGAAGTGGAAGGTCCGCATCCTGCAGCCAATGTGGGAGTACAGATTAATCATATCAAGCCTGTCAATAAAGGCGAAGTGGTTTGGACGGTCAATCCTGCCGACGTGATTGTAATCGGACGTCTGTTCAATAAGGGCATCGCCGATTTCAGCCGCTTGGTTGTGATAACCGGTTCCGAAACGACAGAGAGAGGATACGTTAAGGCAATCGCCGGCTGTACGATCTCCAGCTTGGTTGACGGAAAGATCATGAGAGGCAATGAAGATATCCGTATTATCAGCGGTAACGTCTTGAGCGGTACGAAGGTAATGAAAGATGATTATCTGGGGGCCTATGACAATCAGATTACGGTTATCCCGGAAGGTGACGAAACACACGACTTCTTCGGTTGGGCGACTCCTGGCTTCGGAAAATTCAGTGTGAGCCATTCATTCCCTGCCTGGTTGATGGGCAAGAATAAGGAATATGTGATAGATGCCCGTATCAAAGGAGGCAAGCGTGCTATGATCATGTCCAACGAATACGATAGCGTGTTCCCGATGGACATCATGCCTGAATATCTGTTGAAGGCTATTATCGCATTCGATATTGATAAGATGGAAAACTTGGGTATCTATGAAGTAGCGCCCGAAGATTTTGCCCTTTGTGAATTCGTCGATACGTCCAAACTCGAAATTCAGAAGATCGTTCGTCAAGGTCTGGATGTATTATACAAGGAAATGAATTAATAACATTAAAAATTAGAATACATTGAAAGCGTTAAGGAATTACCTCGACAAGATTAAGCCTAACTTTGAGGAAGGCGGAAAGCTGGCGATGTTCCGTTCTGTTTTTGAAGGTTTCGAAACATTCCTGTTTGTTCCGAGCACAACTTCCAAATCAGGCGTACACATTCATGACTATATTGACTCGAAGCGTACGATGACCGTGGTCATCATTGCTTTGTTGCCCGCTTTGCTTTTTGGTATGTACAATGTCGGTTATCAGCATAACCTTGCAGTAGGGGCTGATCCGGGATTTCTCATGACTTTTATTTTTGGTTTTCTGGCCGTATTGCCTAAAATCATTGTTTCGTATGTGGTAGGTCTGGGTATCGAGTTTGCTGTTGCCCAGGTGAAAAAGGAAGAAATCCAGGAAGGTTTTCTGGTTTCCGGTATCCTGATCCCGATGATCGTTCCTGTCGACACTCCGCTGTGGATGATTGCTGTAGCTACTGCATTCGCTGTTGTTTTTGCTAAGGAAGTATTTGGTGGTACAGGTTATAATGTATTTAATGTAGCATTGGTTACACGTGCATTCCTGTTCTTCGCATATCCGGCAGCCATGTCCGGTGACCAGGTATTTGTTCGTACAGCTGACACGTTCGGCATTGGTGGCGGACAGGTGGTAGACGGTTTCTCGGGGGCTACTCCGCTGGGACAGGTTGCTATCGCAGGTAAAGAACTGATCGGTTCGTTCCAGGCTGTAGACGTGCTGGGTAACCCGATGACTACTTGGGATATGTTCTTAGGTCTGATTCCGGGTTCGATCGGCGAAACATCCGTATTGGCAATCCTGATCGGTGCGGTTATCCTTCTTTTCACAAAGATCGCAAGCTGGAAAACAATGGTTTCCGTATTTGTGGGTGGTGCGGTTATGTCGCTTATCTTTAATATGATCGGAACAACGGTGGCCATGTGCGTATCTCCGTTGGATCATTTGTTCCTGGGTGGTTTCGCATTTGGTGCTGTGTTTATGGCTACCGACCCTGTCACTTCTGCCCGTACGGAAACAGGTAAGTATATCTATGGTTTCTTAGTAGGGGCTATGGCTATCATTATCCGCGCATTGAATCCGGGTTATCCTGAAGGTATGATGCTCGCTATCCTGTTGATGAATGTATTTGCTCCGCTGATCGACTACTATGTAGTGGAAGCTAACATCAACCGCAGATTGAAACGTGTAATCAAATAAAGTAAGAAGGAGTATGGCAAAATATAAATGTAAAGTATGTGGATATATCCACGAAGGAAATAAAGCTCCGGATGTTTGTCCTGTATGTGGAGTTCCTGCTTCTGAATTCGAAGAGATCAAAGACGAGGCTGTTGCCGGCAAGAAAAAGGGACTGGATAGAGACAGTAACGTGTACACTGTTGTTTATGCTTCCGTAATGGTTGTTCTGGTCGCAGTTGTGTTGGCCTTTACTTCGCAATCGCTTAGAACTTTCCAGCAGAAAAACGAAGAAAACGACAAGAGACAGCAGATCCTGCGCTCTATCAACGTGACGGTTCCGGCCAATGAAGCCGAAGCCAAATATTCGGAATTGATCAAAGAAGCATTTCTGGTAAATGAAAACGGTGAAAAGGTAGAAGGCGATGCGTTTGCCGCCGATGTGGTAAAGGCTGCTGCCGAACACCAGTATCCGGTTTTTGTTGCAAATGTAGACGGTCAGACCAAATACATCATGGCTTTGCATGGTGCCGGTTTGTGGGGACCGCTGTGGGGGTATCTTTCTGTAGATGGCGATAAGAATACGGTTTATGGTGCCGACTTCAGCCATCAGGGTGAAACTCCGGGTCTGGGTGCCGAAATTTCAAAACCGGAATTTAGCAACGAATTCAAAGGAAAAAAACTGTTTGTGGATGGTACATTCAAGTCTATCGCAATCGTTAAGCCGGGTAAGAGCGTTGCCGGCCAGGATTATGTAGACGGTATTTCCGGAGGTACAATCACAAGTAATGGCGTTGGTGCGATGCTGTTCGACAGTTTGAGTGGTTATGTTAAATTTTTAACCTCACAAAATTAAGTAGAAGATGGGATTATTATCTGAAAAGAATAAAGAAGTTCTGTTAGGCCCGCTTAGCGTAAACAACCCGGTCATCGTCCAGATGTTGGGTATCTGCTCTGCGCTGGCTGTAACATCAAAACTGGAGCCGGCTATTGTAATGGGTCTTTCAGTAACGGCTGTTGTGGCTTTTGCCAACGTGATTATTTCACTGCTGCGTAATACGATTCCTAACCGTATCCGTATCATCGTGCAGTTGGTGGTGGTAGCAGCGTTGGTGACTATCGTGAGTGAAGTGCTGAAAGCGTTTGCTTATGACGTAAACAAACAGCTTTCCGTGTTTGTGGGTCTGATCATTACTAACTGTATCCTGATGGGACGTCTGGAAGCGTTTGCGCTGGGTAACGGCCCGTGGGAATCGTTCCTCGACGGTATCGGTAACGGCTTAGGTTATGCATTGATCCTGGTGATCGTCGGTTTCTTCCGCGAGCTTTTAGGTTCTGGTACGTTGCTGGGATTCCAGGTTATTCCGCAGGCATTCTATGACTTCGGTTATGTGAACAACGGTTTGATGATCCTGCCTCCAATGGCGTTGATCGTGATCGCCGTGATTATTTGGGTTCACCGTTCTCGTAACAAGGAACTTCAGGAAAATTAATGCTAACTATTAAAAGAATAATAGAATGGAAGAATTATTAAGCACATTTGTCCGCTCGATCTTTGTAGACAACATGATTTTCGCATACTATCTGGGTATGTGCTCTTTCCTGGCTGTTTCCAAGAACGTAAAGACTGCTTTGGGATTAGGTATGGCTGTAACGTTCATCTTGGTATGTACGTTACCGATCAACTATATGCTTGAAAATTATGTATTGAAGGAAGGTGCTCTGCAATGGCTGGGTGCTGAATTCGCTGGTGTAAACCTGAGCTTCCTCGCTTTCATTATCTTTATCGCCATCATCGCCTCGTTTACGCAGCTGGTGGAAATGGTAGTGGAAAAGTTTGCTCCGGCCTTGTACGCTTCTCTGGGTATCTTTTTGCCGCTGATCGCTGTAAACTGCGCTATCCTGGGTGGTTCTCTGTTTATGCAACAAAAGGCATTTCCTAACGTAGGTGTTGCTACTGTTTATGGCTTAGGTTCTGGTATCGGTTGGATGTTGGCTATCGTCGGTATGGCTGCCATCCGTGAAAAGCTGGCATACTCGGATATCCCCAAACCATTGAAAGGTCTTGGTATTACCTTTGATCATCACTGGTTTGATTGGGATGGCATTTC
>ENA-OQJX01000467-OQJX01000467.1-human-gut-metagenome-genome-assembly--contig:-NODE-467-length-21289-cov-3.327190_pt1 | contig 21289 bp, 25 predicted proteins | sample MGYA00242615_ERZ504782 | MGnify/ENA primary metagenome ERZ504782 (study PRJEB26092, sample SAMD00036354) | human gut metagenome | host: Homo sapiens | study: EMG produced TPA metagenomics assembly of... | reverse complement strand
GTTTTAGGGCATAGCCTTAATCGGAGGGTGCAGGGAGAGGGTCACTTCCTGCTCCGGGTTCTTAGGGGTGGAAGCCACTAAGCGGAGTTTCCAAAGAGGGGGTCACTCTTTGGTCGGGTTGCACAGGGCTGAAAGTCCTTGCCGGGTCAAGGGCAGCGTCCTTGCGGGTTCTTAGGGCAGAGCCATAAGCCCTCGGGAGAGCCCACAACTTCGGAGCGAAGCGGAGAGTTATAGTGGGCTATACATGGGCAAGCCCATTCATTCACGCCACGACAACGGAGTACCGCTGAAATCCGCCCTCTGAGCCCGTCAATCTTCTGTACCTGTATCGGTATTGTCTGTACCGTCAATCGTGCCGTCTTGCAGCTCTTTGTGGCTCTCTATGTGGTTTCCGTCAGGCATCGCATCCCCACTGTCTATGATACGGGGATGGTCGGCATTGTCCTCGCTGTCCTGCCCGTCAGCGGAACGGTCGGAGAACATAGACGAACAAAGGGAAGAAGAAAGGGCTGCTGCGCCGCTTTCCGTGGTGTTCACTTCCTGCTCTCGACATTGGCGGTTATCCGACATAAAACTTTGTCCGTCCTGTGGCAACTTTTCATCGGAAGATGGTGTCCGTCTGCCGTCAGCCTGTCCGTTGGCATTAGCCGATGGTCTGACATAATGGGGATTGGTCAGGAGGACACCACCGACATACCAGCTGTAAGGAAATGCAGGGTGTGTATGGAAGTGCGGTTGTTGGTTCGGGTGGTCAGCACACCGAGCCTGTTAAAGCTGTCTATGAGTTTGCCGATGGTCTTACGGTTACATTTCAAATATTCTGCAAGCTCCACATCGGAAGCTGCGACTTCTCCCACCTCCAAGGCGATTTCTATGCCCTTGATGTTGCAAACGGTTTTTGTCCTCACTGCATGGGTCATCAGCCTGTGCAGGCATCTTTGCCTCTGGGCGGAAAACCTGCCCTCCAAAATAAAATTCCACTGCTCGTCCGAAAGGATGGTGCAGTAATGTATGCTCTGTTTTTCCTTGTCCATAATTTATGATATTTAGGTGTTACAATGGTCGGCTACCTGCCCATGCCTTGCCGCTGTTCGGGCATGTAATACTCCCTGTCCGCCGCTATGTGGTTCAGCACATCCTGCAAGCGGTTGAGCTGGTCATGGTCAAGCACACGGATAGCGTTGATGGTTATCTTCTGCGTGGCAATCCTGCGGTGGGCGATGTCGGTCTCGTTCACCGTGCCGCCGCCGTCCGCATGGACGGAACGGAGGTAGGCGTTCACCGCTTCCGTCTGTTCCTTGGATGGGTACGGTGCTGCCCATCGGTCTTGGATGTAGTCAACCATTCGGCTGACCGCATTCGCCAAGAGAGGATTATGTTGCTCGATAATTGGTATTAAATCTTCTTTCTTCATGTGACTGTTATTTTAGGAATCTTGTGATTGTTTATTTCTCGTTGATTTTGTTGACTTTGTTGAGAGAGAGCCGACAAAAGGGAAAATAAAAATTGCATCCAACGGTTTAGGATTCTATTTTTCTCTTTTGACCAGCAATTTCTGTTGAAAACTGTTGAGACTATTGTTGAATCATATAAGCCATGCTCATATGTTTCTCCCTATATTTCATCAAATTCAACAAATTCAACGGTAGTCCTTCAACTTTTCACGGGCAACGGTATAAAAGCGTCCCACCTTCTTAGGAGAAACGGAATACTTCTGCCCCGGCAGCACAGATATTTGGTAGGTGGAATAAGACAGCGCATTAGGGGCAGGCTCCAGCTTCCAGCATTGTTGCAGGACATTCCTCACCTGATGGCGTTCTACTCTCACCATCGAATAGTTGAACAATGCCAACAGGTCGTTGATGCAGAAATCCACCACATCCACCTGCATGGTGTCCATGATGTCAAGCAACAGCTCTGCCATATCAAGTTCAATGCGACTACGGTTGCAGCGGATGATTTTCTCCAATGCGTCCGTGCGTATGAGTGACGGCGCAAACCACATGCGGCTTTCTTCTTTGGTGGTCATATTCCGATGTTGCAGGTGGTACAGAAAGGCCGGAATCTCGTCTTTTAGTTTCTGCAAGAATGATGTGTCATCCTTTTCCAGTCTGCTGACCTTTCTCACCCAATAACGTGTTTCTTCCGGCTCAATGTAAACGGGAAAGTTCTCGTTGTTGGAACACAGCACGAACTTGGCAAAGAACTGTACTTCATAGCGGTCTTTGCCTTTGGCCTCCATCTTGTAGGAGTGTGCCGTACTCAGGTTCTTTAGCCGTTCACTATCTTCACGGCGATTGAGTAATACTTCATCCACGACAATCATCAGTTTGCCAGCCCAATCCGCATTGAACTGGCTTCGGAAATCCTCGTTGGTATTGAACGTGACATTCTCCTGAAACAATGCTTTCAGAAAATTCAGAAACGTACTCTTGCCCGTATTCCGTTCTTCCGACACCAACAGGAGTATCGGTAATTTCTGTGTCGGTTTCAGGTATAGTAGTTGAAGATAGTCCATTCCCAGTTCATACTGTTCACCGAAGATATGTTCCACCAAAGAACAAATATGCTGGAAATACCCTTCTGTCGGTACATGGGTTATCGGCTCGTAAAGGTTATAGAAACCAGCAACTTCTTTTTGATAGTTAATATGGCTCGGTACCGTACAAAAGCCATTATACTTTGTGATGGGAGGAATATTGTTCTTTCCATAGTCCTGCCGGATAGTACCAAAACTCCATTGGAGCCGGCGGGTAATAGTTGTACCATCGACCAAAGGTTGCTGTACTACCTTATATATTGTGGTGCCTACCCGAATATATAATTCTTCCATATTGTTTCTTTTGGGATTATACATTCAATTCACTACAGCCAGAACCCTGAACCTTCGATTTCACAAGTAAAGTAATCTCTCTTTTTGAGTAAAGGTTTCGCCCACCCAACTTATGAACGATAATTGTTCCCTCTTTCTGCATACGCCACAAAGTTGTATAGGTGATGTGAAGCCGTTCACAAACTTGGTCACGTGTATAATACTCGTCACTCTCTTCTGGTGTCAAATCGGACTGAGTTTTCTTTCCTACCAGTTCTTCCACCAATTCGGAAACAACCTGTTTTAGATCATCCTTTTGTAACATTATAAAATTGCCTTGCATATTATGTTGTTTAAAAGTTTATGCTGCGAAATTATAATGGAACACAAAGAAAGCACCTCGGTAAAAATCATGCGATTTCTGCCGAGGTGTTTTTAACTAAAAAGAGGGTTTCTTTAACGATTCCTGTTCTTAAGAATGGCATCAATACACATCCGTGGAAAGTAATGTGCGTAACCTTATGCCTATCAGGTTTGCTTGTTCTTTCCCTTTTGTCACAGTCTTTTCTGATAGGCTCAGATTGTAGTCGCAATCATGTTCATTGATGATGGCATTATAAAGGGCTTCTGCCCAATCAAAACCAGACTTAAAGCCAAAGTCGGGAAACTTTTCTAATATGGCGGTATGAAAAGTACGGTAATTATATGAGTCATTTAGCAAATTACAACTGGTCAGTGCAGCGAAGAGATAGGCAAGAATGGAATCCGTTCCATTGGTTTCCATCCATTCTGTAAGTATGTTCCGTATCTCTTTGGTAAAGAGTTCTGCATGAGGTGGCATGAACATTTCTTCAAGCAATACACTGACTTGCTTGCGTCCACGTCTTCCGTTGGCTTCTTGTAACGTGGAACTAACAATCCCTTTGGCCACACCGTTCTTACTCATGGTTTTCCATGCGCCTTTGGTATAAGACGCTTTTTCAAAGCTGGTCAACATTAAAGAGCGCATAAATTGCCCACCAAAACTTTTTTGCCAGATGGACGAGCCATCTCCCATCATTGTTTTGGAGAGTAAATCTCCCATCTTTACAAATCCATCATCAAATATCATCCAGTAGAATGTGCTGCACATGAAGGGATTGTTGTGAAGCAACTTCTGCTTTACGGTCTCTTGGTTAAGTGTAGAGGCAAATAAGTCTTTAAGTCTTTCATGCACTTGCTGATTGTTGTTTGAGAACTGGGCTTTGTTGTAACTTTCAGTACCGGGACAAAGACTCTCCAATAATTCCGGAATACCTTCTATCCCATCAAGCGATAACATCTCTGTCAAGTACGACATACCTTTGATGAAAAAACTCATATCACCATCGTATGCTTTGGCAAAGAGGTTTATAAACTCTTGGTAGTCTTTGGGATGGTCGTAGTGCCAACGGCGTAAGCCAGTAAATTCAAATCCTTGTTGACTGCCTCTTGTGTTTCACGTCTTTTGTCTTGCAAATAAGCCTTAATGCCATCTTTGGCGTATTTTGCATCAACAGGTAATTCCAAATCCGTCATGGTATCCGCTATCTCTTCAAACCCATTGTCCAGTTCCAAATAGCAATACAAACAGTAAGCGAGCACATTACCGTCTGTTATGGCTGCTGTGAATCGCTCTGTCAATTCATCAAGCGTCCATCTTCCTTATCTAAGACTTCCAATATTGTGTTTTGGAACGCAGCCATCTTATCGTCTATCAGTTCTTTATCATTCCCAGACAATGAGTCCTTCAAAACGGATTGAATCTTATCTTTGAACTTGGAATAGATTTCTTGATTCACTTCAAACCATTCCTTCATTTTCACTTGAAAAGGATGTTCTTCATTGGGAAGCTCTTTCATATTATCTCCCATATAAACTGTTTCGCTAAATGGTTAATCTTTGAGGCATGCCAAAGGAATCACTTTAACTCCATCGGGACGAGTGTAGGCCATAGTCCCACCTGTCATGACGATAAGTAAATCCGGCTCACGAATAGGCACCTGCTTCTCCGTTTTGTTGTGCTCTTGTATAAGTCTTTTAAGTTCAAGCAGATGTTCTGCACCATTATCTATTTCGCTACTACCGAGCTTGCACTCTATTAGAGCATAACGGCCATCTTCCAGATGCAGAACCAAATCAGCTTCCAAGCCATATCTATCTCTATAATAGGAAAGGCGACTGCTGAAATCAGCTGTATATGCCTTCAAATCTCTGATACACATCTGTTCAAAGATAAAGCCAAAGGTCTTAAGTTGAGTCTCTAATGCTTCTGCATTGATATTCATGGCAGCTACTGCAATAGATGGGTCAACGAAGCAACGCTTGGGAGAACTACGAATGGCTGTCTTACTACGGATAGCGGGACACCACGCATCAATATCTTGGATAACGAACAATTTTTCCAAGGCAGCGATATAATCATCAAAGGTATTCATGGACAAACTGATGTCTTCTGACGCAGTGACATCTGCAAGGATATTACTTTTCTTGGCCAGTGTACTGATATTTCGGGCATACGACTTCATGATTTGTCGGGCTATTTTCGGATTTCGTTGTCTGTTATCCACTGCCGAAATATCATTCTCACAAACACTATTCACATAATCCTTAGCGATGAGCATACTTGCTTTTGCAGACATCTGCAACGTGGCAGGCCAACCTCCCCGGCAGGCTGCCATAATCAGCCCTGGAATATCTAATTTGCTTGAAGCACCATCAATATCGTAATCAGGGTTGTCGAAAAGCTCTTGAATAGAAACTTCTCCTGATGATTCCAAGGATTCCCATAGACTCATCGGGTAAATCTTCATTCGTGTAATGCGTCCTGTACCAGTATGCCGAATCTTTGTTTTATCCACGGTATTGCTTCCCGTCAGAATAAATTGCCCAGGTTTACCTCCTGCACTATCGACAGCTGTACGTACAGCATCCCAAATCATCGGAGCATCTTGCCATTCATCAATCAACTTCGGTTGCTCTCCCTTCAACAATAAAGATGGCTTGGTGGCTGCTGTGGCAAGATACTCTTCCGCTTTATCTGGGTCTTGTAACTTAATTACGCTTTTGGCCTGCTGTTCCGCTGTGGTTGTTTTTCCGGTCCATTTCGGGCCTTCTATTAGCACTGCTCCAAATGTTTCCAAGCGTTCTTGAAGCATCTTATCAGCGACTCTTGATAAATATTTCATGACGATTATTTTATTTTTAGAGCAAAGGTACTGATTTTATTTGAAATGCGACTATTTGCTTGGTATTTTTGTGGTATTTTACTTGGTATTTTTGTGGCTATTCGTTCCGCATTTTTGCGGTATTTCGTTTAGTATTCTTGCGATAAACGATTGCATCAGTCAGCCAGACCTGCCATCAATTCCATCCGTTCCTCTTTACTTAAGCCTTTCAACATTTCAAGCAAGGCTTTCTTATCTACATGATGAGCAATACCTTTGGGCTTCTCATTGAGCAAATAGTGGTTGTACTCCAACATCTTTTCAAGAGGGTAAGCTCCAATATAATTGGAAGTAATGTCCCCAGCACCGCTATGTCCCATACTGTCACTTATATACTTATAAGGTACAACGCCTGAATTATTGAGGTTGGTGGCGAAGCTGTGTCTTGCCCAAGTCGGAGAAGGCATCTGTTCCATCCCCAATAGTTTGGCAACTTTTGCCATGTGCTCACGTATATATCTATTATAGCGTTGGATAACCCATATTTCCTGTTCGGGCGTGATAAGCTCGCTCATTATTGGGAATACTCGCCTTCCGAGTTTGGGGACATTGCCGTATCGGTTAATAATCTCTTGAATTTCGGATGTAACGGGAAATATCACTTCGCTGGCACTCTCGTTTCTTTCACGAGTCTTGTGACGAAGGAAACGTAACTGTTTGCCGTGAGTAGCATAGTACAATTCGTCATAGGTTAGTCGTAATGTATCGGCAAGATTCTGCCCATCACCCAAGTACATGAAGAGAAACAAACCGAGGTCACGGAATATAGCGTGTTTTTCTCTACCCAGAAATAGTTCGTTCCCGTCTTTGTCTTTTACCTCGCCTGCTTTCCAAAAGTCATAAAGTCTGCGCATGGTAGCCACATCAAGAAACTCATGTTTACGGCTTTGAGCTTTATTATAACCTGTATCTTTGAACATTTCCTTGGTATCTCCTTTCATCAAGCCATTTGCAATACACATATTGATAATGGTTCTTAGACTACGGAGTGCGATGGCAATGGTCGTGGTGCTCAATTCGTTTTTCTTCATGATTTTTACCCATTTCAAGATAAAGTCACGGTTTATATCGGCAAAGGATATGTCCGTTCCTAAATCTTTGACAAAACGGTTGCGCACATCCTTACTGCAACGAGCAGATCCAGCCTTACCTTCATTGGTCTTAGATTGAATATATGAATCCCAAACCGTAATGATGGTACTGTCATCATCCTTTCTACCTTGAAATCTGTCTTGAAGCTTGCGAAGAGAGAAGTTGTTTTCTGCGATAAGTTGATTGGTTATAAGCTCCACTCTGTCCATTAGATTCTTCATGCCGTTTCTCTCTGTCAGTTGAATACGACGACCACTTTTCTCGTAATCACAAAGAGCCAACCATTCTTCCATAGTATATGTCTTGCCCAAACGAAGAAAGACTTTCTGTCCGGCATGACATACACGCACGGCAACAGGAAGCGGCTGCGAGTAATCTCCTGCTTTTCGTATGTCAAGAGTCAACGAACCATATACATTGCCATTAGAAGCTGTGAATTTAGCAAGGCATTTTTCACCTCTTGACGTGGATCTTACCTCCTTATTCACCATTTCGGTGACCTTATCAGTTCCTTCTTTCTTCATAATGCGTTAATTTATAAGCCAAATTTCACTCGTTTTGGTGACCTTGAGGTGACCTTTTGGGGAGCAAACTGCTGCAAATGTATGTATTTTCTTGCAAACTGCCAAATTCATTATTTGCTGTAAATCAACACATTTATACTACACGGAATTTTATGAAATATTACCCGAAAAGACTCATAATCTGGAGGTCCCTGGTTCAAGCCCAGCTGGTCCACAAAGCATAAAACAAAGGAAATCAAGCCGTTACAAAGAGATTTGTAGCGGCTTTTTCTTTGCACACAAAAGTTCATTGCACACAATTTGCACACAGCTTCCGAGAAGTACTGATAATCAATGATAAACGAAACACACCGGTAAATTACATCGCATTTCATCTCGTTTCTTTCTTTCATAACTATTGCCTTACCGGTTGAGGCTTTTCACCGATAGTATAATACAAATAAAAGGGATAAACTACACACCGGTAGTTATCCCTTTTATTCTCAAAATCACTTTTTGATAGGAGGAATGAGCCCGTATTTTGCGGCTATTTCAAATAAGCGGTCACTGTTATATCGATACTGCCCCACTATCATAGCGGAATATTCACTGTCAGTTTCATCATAGTCATAATTGGGATAAAAACTACTAACCTTATGGAATAAAGCCCTACCTTCCTCATCAAACATATTCTTAATGATATTGCCAATAGCAATCCAATCGTTGTAATAATAAGTAATATCCACTTGACTTCATCAATATAAAGTTCGCGTTCCTTTTGAGCTTCCTCATGTTCTTTGATATTCCTTTCCAACCGCTCAAAGTAAGCGTCACCGAGTCCTTTCTCTTCAAGTGTTTTATCAAACATATCAATGATTTCATCTGAAAATTCTTCTTCATCGTCATCTTCGGTCCAATCATCCAAAGCGGCAAATATATCTTCCCCGTTATCTTCTTTCTCAGATGAAGAAGTATCTTCAGCCTCTGCTTCATTCTCGCACTCAATATCCGGCCCTAACATATCGATAAGTTCGTCAATGGTATACTCTCTTTTCTCTGGAGTATTCTCCGCAGCTTCTTCTTGGGTAATAGGCTCGCTTACGCTCGCTTCCTGTTCGTAAATGAATATCCAAAAGTCTTTATACCTATTAGTCATTTTATTTCCGCTCTTATAATCGGAAATAACTTTCAACAGTTTCTTTGTCAAGCCTTTCTTTCTTCCAATACCGGTCTTTATCTCAAACAAACCTTTTCCAAATGGGTATTGTGACTCTTTGCTAACTCCGGCTCTCTTTGCTTCATTCATCAAAGTACGAATATTTCTCATGTGCATACCGATTGTAGAAACGCTTTTTGTCTTTGACCAAAGTTTCTCGCATTTCTGCAACCATTCAACGGTAATGGCACTGAACGGAATATCTTTACCTCCAACTTCTTCAACCATAACTAAAGTACATTTGAAAAATTGCATTGTTCCGATTCTATCTTCGCTTCTCAATTCCTCAATTTTTGCTCTTATGACACTATTTAGAGTGTCTCCGGTTGCCTTTCCCAAACGTAAATTAAGCGTATTGAAAGAGAATATTCCCTTTTCTACCAGTGCTTCAACATTCATCCGGACTAAAGAAAAACAGCTTTCAATGGCTTGTTTGATTTTTCTGTATTCAAACGATTTACTGTCCGGCAGCTTGTTCCATTCTTCTTTTGTCATACAAATGCCAATGGAATCATATTTTGGCCTCTTCTGATAATAACCCTTGATTTTAACAGGATATTTACCCTCCTTGTTGATTGTACGTGCACCCAGTACCGTAGAAACTACGACACCATCTTTAGAATAATTGAACATGATTTTTAGTAATTACATGCAAGTGGAATTGCTTGCAATAATCTATATATCTATTTTTTGAGGGAAATATAAACGGGTTTGAAACGTTTTGAAGCCTTTTGAATAGTTTAGATATTTTCTTCAAGAGGTTTAAGTAAAGATGCAAATTATATGATATAATACTACACTTTTTATCAAAGAAACTAAATTCTTATTTTCAAGAAATAGAAAATCAATATCCTCTTAATAATTCGTACATTAATGATTTGAAAAAGCGTTTATAAATAAACAATATGTCTTTTCTATCGTTTATTTAATGTATAATACAATACTGTATAATTATCAAATTTGATAATTTATACCATGAAATTTGTTATCACAAAAAATAAAATTCTTATCTTTGCAGAAAGATAATGAAATTGCATGAATATCTATACAGAAGATGAAGCATTAATAGAGTTGTTGGAAGTGGGTTGCACCAATGACAAAAGATACAAAAGACTTCCTAAGGATGTTATTAAAGGTTATATAAAAGCATATAATCATTTAAGGGCAGCCAAACGAATAGAAGATTTATTTAGAATTGGAAGTTTGCATTATGAACGGTTAAAAGGAGATTTAAAGGACTTTGAATCGGTTAGATGTACTGGACGTTGGAGGCTAATATTTAAAAGTTCTACCATAGACAGTTCATTGATAATTACAGATATAGAATTAATAGAAATATCCAACCATTATGGCGACTAAATTTAAATTAAACGATTGTGTACCTTGCATAGCAATTCATCCGGGAGAAATCATTAAGGATGAATTAGATGCAAGAGAGATGAAGCAAAAAGAATTAGCTTCATTTATGGGTATGCCTACTTCCGTACTCAATGATATAATAAAGGGGCGTCGTGCTATAACTCCTGAAGTTGCTGTTTTGTTACAGGAAATTTTAAGTATAGACGCTTCTTATTGGTTATCATTACAAAATCAATATGATATAGACAAAGCAAATATCAATACAAAAATAATAGAACGGAAAAGAAATATTGAGATTTGGAAAATCATTTCTCAATATTGTTCTATTAAATGTTTTGAGAAATTAAATATTATAGGAACTAAAATATCAGAGAATATAAAAACTATATATTCAATTTTTGGTGTTACCTCTGTTGAAGAACTAATAACATTATACTCTCAAGAGAAAGAAGTTTCTTATTTTAAGAAATCTGAGCGTTTGAAAAGTGAGCCTATAAATATTTTTTCATGGAAATACTATGTTTTTATGAAAGTTCGAAAATTCAGTGTGATACGAAGTTTAGTAACGACAATTTAAATAATCTTATTGATGAATTAAATCATTTATTTGTTATAAATAAGGATACTATAGATACAACAAAAAAAATTCTATCACGATATGGAATTAAATTTATCATAGTGCCCAAATTTGACAAAACTCCCATTGATGGATTTTCTTTTTGGCAAGGAGAAAACCCAACTATTGTATTAACATTACGATTAAACAGAATTGACAATTATGCCTTTGCTTTATTGCATGAAATATATCATGTTTATATGCATCTTTTCAACAATAGAGAACAAAAATATATTTCCATCGAAGGAGCTGAAATAAATAAATGTGAAGAAGAAGCAAATAAATTCGCCAAGTATTCTTTAATTAGCAAAGACTTATGGAGTGCATTCTTAAAACAACATTCTATGATTTCTCCACATGCAATGCAAATGAAAATAAAACAATTTGCTCATCAACATAATATCAATGAAGCTATTGTTTTAGGATTTTATCAACACGATATTAATTTGTACTCTATTAAAAGTTCAATATCAAGAGAAATAAAATAGTCCAATTATATGTACCGTGCAAATCTAATTGCACGCAATTTGCACGCATCTTCAGAAAATAGAAGAAAACAAGAAAGATTATTTGAAAAAGAAATACTACCTTTAGGCTTGAAAATCAAGGAGTATGAACCTGAAAAGAAATGAAGAGCAAATTACTGAAAATCAATTATTTGCGACTCATAATCTGGAGGTCCCTGGTTCAAGCCCAGGCTGGTCCACAAATAAAAAAGGCTGATTCCTAAGGGAATACAGCCTTTTTTATTTGTAAACTCTCCAGGTATAAATCCGTTGCTTTAGATAACATTGGAATTTAATCAAGGTAGTTGTTGGCTTCAGAATTTACACAGAGATAATTAATGTATTGATAACGAGGTAGCTTTACATTTGTTGCTCTTGTTATAGGAATCATGAACAGAATTTCTTTCTCTTAGTATAAAATCATGAGCACATTATATACTCTAAAACTGCAAATGTGGGTTTTACCTTAAAAAAACAGGATGGAAATTTGTACGAAATAGAAAGATGACTTTATCTTTGAAGAATATTAAAGCTGGCCGGACTTTTTATTTTGACGGAATACAGAGATTGTTAGTATAAAAATAAAAGATTAAATTTAGGTTTTATGGTTAAAAGTTATGCTTGTGCAGGCATTTTATTGTTTGCGATAGGATTATTCCCCTTAATGGCACAGGACAACACTGTGGCCAAAGAGATGGCTATAAAGATAGCCGATCGTATTATTGCTTCTACGGTTTATGAGTTCAAAGATGTAAAAACAGGTAAAGTATACACTTCTTTGGACAATGTTGCTTTAAATCCGGATATACGTGTCAATAGTAAATATTTGAATTGGCATTATACAAACGGAGTAACGAATATGGCTTTGATGGAGTTGGGTGATAAAATACAGAACCGGAAATATGAGGATTATGTGCTGAAAATATGAAGTTTATTTTTGACAAGACTAATCAGTCTTATTTTCATCGTCTGTATGATAAAACTTTCCGTGAAGGAGGATGGAGGGCGGTTCCCCGTCTTACTTGGCATATGATTTATAGAAACAAGCGCTTGGATGACAACGGTCCTATGGGGGCTAGTCTGATAACTTTGAACCAGCGTCATCCGGATGAGGCTTTCCAACAATATGTTGAAACAACAAATCATCATCTTATGGTTTCGGAACCCCGCTTGGCCGATGGAACCATAGCTCGCTTGTGGCCTCATGAAAATACTGTTTGGGCAGATGATGCGTTTATGGCGGTATCTTTTATTTCTAGAATGGGAGAGGTTACCGGTGAAAAGAAGTATTTTGATGATGCGGCCAATCAGATATTGAATTATACAAGGTATTTATGGTGTCCTGAGAAACAGATTTATTATCATTGCTATCATACGGATAATAAAGAGCATGGAGTGGCGCATTGGTCGCGGGCCAATGGATGGATTTTTATGGCGACAGCCGATTTGCTGGCCAGAATGCCGGAAGATCACCCCATGCGTGATGATGTGATAAAGAATTTCCAGATGCAGGCCAGTGGGGTAGCCCGGTATCAAGGGAAAAACGGTTTGTGGCATCAGCTATTGGATAAAGCAGATTCTTATGAAGAAATCACCGGTACTTCCATGTTTGTATTTGGTATAGCTAAAGGTGTGAAGGAAGGATGGCTGCATCCGGATTTCATTTATGTAGCATGGCAGGGATTAAAAGGTATGTTGTCAAAGATTTCAGAGAATGGTGATGTGACGGCCATTTGTGTCGGTACAGGTATCATGCCTTCCACCGTATTTTATTATAATCGTCCTACTCAGGAAAATGATCCGATGGGTGAAGGGCCTGTGTTACGTGCTTTGGTAGAAATGATTGATGCACCTAAATATACGGAAATTAGTGCGAATGATCAGTATGATAAGATAAAATAAAGATAGAACCAAGAAAATACAATTGCCGTAGGGGTGGACTGGATTCGCCTGGATACACTTCTTTGTGGTGCCAGACGGAAACATTCCGCCCCTACAGTAAACCTGATGATAATGAAAAATATTTTTTTCAGTCTTTTGGCTATATCAGAACTTTAAATCCAATCGACCCTCTTTTATTCTTTCTCCCTCGAAAGTGCCACTGATTATTCTGTTATTTAAATCGAAACGGGTGATATTGATTATTCCATCTTCCAGTTTTTTCTTCTTGATTATTCTCATTCTTGAATATAACATCAGTATAGATAGTCTGATCGTCACTCGCTCCTTCTGAGATACTGTAAATAGTGATGTCTTTCTCTTTGGGGTCAATGATGTTGAAAGAAATGGAAGCATTGTTGTCCACTCGGATATCTATGCTGACTATCGCTTTCTCGTCTTCGTTGCGGGCAGGATAATAAGAAGCCTTATCATCTGAGTCATAGCGCTGTCCCGTATATACCCAGCCATCTATCAGGCAACCAAAGGTATTGGCTCCTGTTTGAGTGGCAGGGGCATGATGGTAGGATCTGCTGAAAAGTCTTCTCTATCACAGGAACAGCATAATGCGATTGTTAATACTATTGTAATAAGATATTTAATCATGGCTTGAATTTTTAAAAATGATAATTGATACCTACTGAGAATCCTAATTGTGAAATGTCGTCCGCCCCCTTCATTGGATAGTGTGGCTGCACCATCCATTCCTTATCATGATAACGAACAGAATACTCGCCGGAATATGCCAGGATATAGTTTATCCTTGCACTGACTCCCCAATGGGTGAAAGCACGGTATTCTCCACCTATGCCAAAGTTCGCCGCCCATTTATTCATGGATACTTTCCGTGGCTTATCATATACCGTACTGTTATCTTGATATAACTGATATCCGGTTCCGGTAGTAAAATACAAGCTGAATTGCTGTTTCAGCCAATGCAGGGAGAACTGTGGAGCAAAATAATGTGTTTGAATTTTATCACTGCTGTTTGGCATGTCGTTAGTATACCGGCTGCCTTGATAAAGTACTCCGAATCCCACCCGTATGGCAGGCTTGTTTCCTATCAGATAAGTATAACTTCCTGACCAGCCTATGCCATTGCGTAAACTTGAAGAGTGTCCAGCTACTCCTATCAGTTTTCCGGTGTAAAAGGTAGGCCCTGTTTGGAGGGACAGGATAGAACGTTCGCTAGTGCCGAATTGTGCGTATAGCACTGATGAATACAGCAGCATGGCTGTTAGTAAAAAACATAATTTACATTTCATAATAGTTGTGTTTGTCTAGTTAAGCATTATAAATACAAAAATAGTAAATCATTGAATATAATGATCTTATTAGCCTATTTATTTTAAACCGAGCATGAAAAATGTGATAGATTAACGCTTATCCGAATCTGTCTTAGGGTGGAAAATAACTGTTATGTAATGATTTGACTTCTTTTGCTACTGAATATTATGTAAATATAGGTACCGAATCGTGAACGAAAGTTATTATTTGAACATTTTCCTATGGAAATTTGTTATAAAGGAAAATATGATATACTTTTGGAAAAAGTTTCCTAGGGAAATAATTAAAGAAGATGATGTAACAGAGTCTGGTTTTAATCATAAAAAGAGAAGATTATGAAAAAAGAGTTTATAAGAAGGTATGGATGGACATTGCTTGGCATTGTGGCAGGAATGGTAGGAGGATATTTATATTGGCGTTATGTGGGTTGTTCCACGGGAACTTGCCTATCACTTCTTCTCCTGTCAACAGTTCCATTTGGGGGGCGGCAATGGGAGGATTATTGCTCAGTTCATTTATACCGGAACGTAAAGAAATAAAGAAGGAGGAATAAGTATGAATAAGACAATTTTATTTTTTCTAGCCCTTATGCTGGTTACCACTACAGCTTGCGGCAGAGGAAACAGTAATAATAACCCTGTAAAAGAAGAAACTATGGCAACAGAAGGAAATGGAAAAGTCATACATTTGACTAAAGCTGATTTTTTGGCGAAAGTATATAATTTCGAGAAAAACCCGAAAGAGTGGAAATATGAAGGTGACAAACCGGCTATTGTGGATTTCTATGCTGATTGGTGTGGTCCTTGCAAAATGGTAGCTCCTATTCTGGATGAATTGGCAAAAGAATACGATGGACAGATTGTGATTTATAAAGTGGATACAGAGAAAGAACAGGAACTGGCAGGCGCATTCGGTATACGGAGTATTCCATCCATTCTGTTCATCCCCATGGAAGGAAAGCCGGAGATGGCACAGGGAGCTATGCCCAAAGCATCTTTTAAAAAGGCTATTGATGAGTTTTTATTGAAAAAATAAGTAATTTTGTGCAATAGCATTCAAGAAGAAGCATCAATATGGAAACTTTATGTAAAATAAGAGACCTCTATCGCGCTATTGCAGAATTTGAAACCCGGTTTGAAAAGGTGCATCACCTTTGTCTGAACGAAGGAATGTTGTTATGCTGTCTCTCCAAGAAGAAACGCTTGTCTTCGGGAGAGATTGCAGGACTGTTAGGCCTTACTAATTCAAATACTTCTAAAGTCATCAGATCTGTGGAAGATAAAGGCTATGTAGAGCGTAATCTGGGAGATAGTGACAAACGACAGATGTATTTCTCGCTTACGGCAGAAGGAAAGAAAATTCTGAAGGAGATGGAATGCTGTAATATTGAGATTCCTGAGTTACTGAGGTCTGTTTTGTAATAGTAAACAAGATACCGCTGTAGATGAAGCCCGTTTTTATTTTTATATCATTGCTGATAATGCTCTGTCCCGCTTTCTCGCAAAGCAGGATGGAGCATTATCTTGACTCCTTGGGACTGGTGAATGTAGGCCGGATGGACCCGACATTGAAAATAGATTTGATGTATACCCGTGCCGACAATTTTACCGGGAAAGTCCTTTATGAGGATTTGCAGGAGGCTTATCTTCATCCCGAGGCCGCCAAGGCCTTATTGCAAGCGCAAAAGCGGTTGAAAGAGTTGTATCCAGGTTATTCTTTGATTATTTATGATGCCGCCCGTCCCATGTCCGTGCAGCAGAAAATGTGGAATGTGGTAAAAGGTACTTCCCAAAATATATATGTATCCAATCCGGCTCGGGGAGGAGGATTGCATAACTATGGTTTGGCGGTAGACGTAAGTATTGCAGATGAAAAAGGAAATCCTTTGCCTATGGGAACCAAGGTGGATCATTTGGGCAAGGAAGCCCATATAGATACTGAGGCGGCAATGGTACAGCAGGGAGTCATTACAGCACAGGAACGGAGAAACCGCTTGTTGTTGCGTCGGGTCATGACGGATGTGGGTTATAAACCTTTGCGCAGTGAATGGTGGCATTTTAACTTCCGCAGTCGTGAAGAGGCAAAACGGAACTATAAAGTAATTAGATAAAGGATGGAAATATCAGCAAAAACACTCCATTTCATCGAAGAACATAAGGAGGACGATACGCGTACACTGGCTTTGCAAAGTAAGAAATATCCCGATGTAGACATGGCGGCAGCTGTCACACAAATTGCCGGACGGCAGGTAGCGGCCCGCAAGTTGCCTTCATGGCATCTGGTTTCCGCATTGTGGTATCCTCCTCATTTGTCTATGGAGCAATGTTCTTCCGAAGCAACTGCTTTGTATAAGGCCTCTTTGTTGGAAGGCGATACTTTTGCCGATTTAACCGGAGGTTTCGGCATTGATTGCAGTTTTATCTCCCGGAATTTCAAGCAAGCTGATTATGTGGAGAGGCAGACGGAGCTCTGTGAGCTGGCTTTGCATAATTTCCCTTTATTGGGGCTGGGGCATATCCGGATACATAACCGGGATGGGGTGGCTTATTTGCAGGAAATGCTTCCGGTAGATTGCCTGTTTCTAGACCCTGCCAGAAGAGACGGACACGGTGGCAAGACGGTTGCCATCTCTGATTGCGAGCCGGATATAAGTGCTTTGGAGTCTTTGCTGGTTGACAAGGCAAAGAAGGTGATGGTGAAATTATCGCCTATGCTGGATATGTCATTAGCATTGAACGAGCTGAAAACAGTTCGTTCGGTGCACATTGTCGCTGTGAATAACGAGTGTAAGGAGTTATTGTTGATATTGCAAAAAGAGGCCGTTTCATCGGAAATAAGCATCCATTGTGAGCATATTGCAGGCAACGGTGAGAGCCAGCATTACACCTTTACCTTGAAGCAGGAAAAGGCATCGGCCTGTCCTTTGACTGGTCAAGTCGGAACTTATTTATATGAACCGAATGTTGCTATACTGAAAGCCGGTGCTTTTCGTTCCCTCACACAAACCTATCCTGTGATGAAACTTCACCTCAGCAGCCATTTATATACCTCTGCTTCTTTGGTTCCGGATTTTCCGGGACGCCGTTTCCGGGTTGAGTCCGTATCGGGCTTTGGAAAAAAGGAACTGAAAGTGTTCTTGATGGATATGGACAAGGCGAATATTACGATCCGCAACTTTCCATTATCGGTTGCGGAACTTCGCAAACGTTTGAAACTGAAAGAGGGAGGAGATGATTATATCTTTGCCACTACCTTGTCCGGCGGGCAGAAAGTCTTGATTAGAGGGAAGAAGTGTTAGTTTATAATCAGTTTGTAACCTATTCCCCTTACATTCACAATCCGTATACTGTTGTCTTTGGACAGTTTATGGCGTAATTTCGTAATAAATACATGCAGGCTGCGTGAATTGAAGAAACTGTCATCTCCCCATAGCTCCAACAAGATACTTTGGCTGTTCACCACTTCATTCCGGTTCTCACACAGGCGTTTTAAGATTTCCGATTCTCGGTGGGAGAGTTCTTGTATGTTCCCTGCAAAATCCAGTTGTTGGGTGATGGAATTGAATTGATATCCTCCGATGGTGTAAGTATTGGTTATTTCTTTTTCCACAAAAGCTTTGTGCATCAAGGCTTTGAGGCGTACAATAAGCTCCTGCATGCCGAATGGTTTTTCAGATAGTCATTAGCTCCCAGTTCAAATCCTTTTACTACATCATTGATGGCAGACCGGGCGGTGAGGAATAATACCGGGGTTGCTTTATCCGATTGGCGGATGCGGCGTACCATTTCAAAACCATCCATACGGGGCATCATGACATCGGCCACCAATACGTCCGGTTTCTGTTCGAAAAACTTTCTTAAGCCTTCTTCACCATCTCCGGCGGTAGTAATGATAAAATCCTGTTCTTCTAGTGTGTCCTTGATAATCATGGCAAGAGTCTGTTCATCCTCTACTAATAAAACGTGTATCTTTTCCATTTGCTTATTCGGGAATTTTAAGTGTAAAGGTACTGCCTTTTCCTGTGCTGCTTTCCACGGAAACAGTTCCTTTATGCTGTTCTATCATTGTTTTTACATAATAAAGTCCTAATCCATATCCTTTTACATTATGCAGATTACCGGTCGGAACCCGATAAAACTTATCAAACAGATGTTTTTGTCTGTCGGCAGGAATACCTATTCCTTTGTCTTGTATCTTTAGCATCACATAAGCGTTACGGTCACTGTTACATGGACTGCTGCAGCGTGTTGCAGAAATGCAAATATATGCCTTTTCATCGGAATATTTTATAGCATTGTCTATCAGATTGCTGATCACGTTGTACAAGTGCAAGCGATCTGCGCGTAGGATCATGTCTTCTTTCATAATAAGTTTGAACTCAGTCGGCTTATCAGCTTTCAACCTATGTTGGCTTATCAGATTTTCCAACATAGGCCTCAGTTCGACAGGTTCATAGTTCAGACGGAAGTTCTTCCGTTGTTCCATACTCATGGAAAGGATCTGCTCCACCAATCCGCTGAGCTGTTTCAGCTGGGCTTGGATAATCTGAAGATAGTTCTGTCGTTTCGTCAGGTTTTCTGCTCCGTTGAAGTTCAGTAATGCATCGTTGGCGGCGTAGGCTACGGCTATCGGAGTTTTCAGTTCGTGAGTAATGTTATGTGTGAAGTCCTCTTTCATTTCTTCTACGCTTTTCTGCCTTAAGATGATACGGATAAGAAACCAGAATGACAACCCCAATATAATAATGATAAAGAAAGAGGTATAAAGTATCCCTTTCATTTGTTGCAAGACGATGGTATTTGTCGGTTCTACCCATAACCGGTATGCCATTTTGTTGTACAAGTCATAATTGTAATAGTAGCTCACTGCTTCTTTGCCCGGTCTGTATTTTTGAGGTGAACTGAGTCCTTGTACGATCGTGCTGTCTTGACGTAAATTCACTATTTCGATGCGATGAGGCAGGTAGATGATTCCGCGCATGGCAAGTGTCCTAGTAAAAAGGCTGTCGAAAGTGTGCAGGTTGATTTCCGTGAAAAGGTCCAGCTGGCTGTGGATACCCCGTTGGAAGTATTTGGTGAGCAGTTCCAGTGTACCGTTTTTGTCGATAGTAGTAGATACCGGTTCATTGATTTCCAGACCAAATCTTTTTTGCTGTTTGAAAGGTTCGGTTTCTATAACTTTGGTAATCAAAGCACTGCTGTCCAGATTAATACTGGATTCGATATAGCCATTTATGGTTTCGTTGCTTCGTTTCACGGAATCGCACCGTTCCATCATTTCATTGTAGTCACTCACCTGTAATGTTTCTATCAGGCAATTGTCCATATCCTTCTTCATCGAGGTGTATAATCCTGTCAACCAATATGCCTGATAGGCAAAGACGCCTATCAGCGAAAGGATAATCAATGCGGCTATGGCTTTAAACGGTATCTTCATGGTTTGGCAAAAATAGGCACAAAATAAGTATTTTCTTTCTTTTGATAACACTAAATAAGACTTCGTAAGCTGGTGGTAACACATACGGAACACTTTTAGCCTTTACTTTGCATAGACCTTAAAAATAAAACGACGATGAGGACAGTGATTATCTTTTGTTTATGCTTGTTTACATTCACGGTACAGGCGCAGGACGATGTGAATTATACCTATATGGATAGTCTTTTTCAGCAGCTGCCGGAAGTGTTGGTGAAAGGTGAACGTCCTGTAGTAAAAGCAGAACGGGGAAAACTGATTTACGATTTGCCCCGAATGGTAGAACGGCTTCCGGTGAATAACGCCTACGAGGCGGTAAAGGAACTGCCCGGCATCGTGGAACAAGACGGTAATCTGACATTGGGCGGTCGCGGTATAACGGTGGTAATAAACGGAAAGGTCAGTACATTGGATAAGGAAGATCTACGGACAGTACTCGAAAATACCCCTGTCAGTCGTTTGGAGAAAGCGGAAATCATGTATGCTGCTCCGGCCCGTTACCGGATTCGTGGAGCCATGGTGAATGTGATTCTAAAATCGAATATTGGACAGAAACCTGCTTTGTCCGGCGAAGTAGCGGCTATGTATGAACAGTCTCGCAGGGAGGACATTGCAGGCCGTGGAAATTTGCTTTACACTTCCCGGCGCTTTTCGGCGGATGTGATGTATTCATACGGGTTCAAACATACCACTTTCGGATTGGACAAACAGTCATGGCACACTATGGCGGGGGAAGTACACGAGTTGGATTTGAAAACAGAGGCTAAAGGGTATGGCGGCCGGCATAACCTCCGCTTGGGGGCGGATTATGATTTCGGGAAGAAGAACTTGTTGAGTGTGGTTTACAATACACAATACCGCTATGGACAGGACTGTACAAAAATGCGTGGAACAGCCCACAGTGATAAAACGGATGACGCAGCCGCCAGTTACATAATGTGACAGCCGACTATCAATCTTCTTTCGGCCTTTCGGCAGGAATGGATTTCCTTTTTTTCTCCAGTCCGTCACAGACCTTCTTACAGAAAGATATGCAAAGTGTCCGTCAGACATTGAATTATGACAGCAACCAACGTATCAACCGCTGGTTGTTCTATGCCAACCAGCTTCATTCCTTGCAAGGTGGAACCGAGATCAATTATGGTGTAAAGTATACTACCACACACGATAACAGCTACCAGTCTATCGGGATGGTGAACTGGAGCCTTGACTCCGATAATTCTGAGAAACTCGCATTCCGAAA
>ENA-OQJX01000465-OQJX01000465.1-human-gut-metagenome-genome-assembly--contig:-NODE-465-length-21330-cov-3.056407_pt1 | contig 21330 bp, 18 predicted proteins | sample MGYA00242615_ERZ504782 | MGnify/ENA primary metagenome ERZ504782 (study PRJEB26092, sample SAMD00036354) | human gut metagenome | host: Homo sapiens | study: EMG produced TPA metagenomics assembly of... | reverse complement strand
TTTAATTAATACTTTTAAACGATCTTAGCGTAATTATTACGGAAAAGTTTTAATTATAACTTCAAACTTTTATTAGATTAATGAAATGTTTTAATCATACTTCAAACTCAGTGAAATGATGTAGGAGGCTTGAGTAACCCAAGTACATGGTTCGGCTTGCTTCGGTGAATGGTACTGGAGCCTTTCGGCTGTTGGGACTGTCAACCGTGAGGATGATAAAGCTGGATTTTGGAAATGTCCTTACCATAACGGGCGTATGTGTATGGAGGTAATGGAGCGCTTTTGACTTCATTACAGCCGTTTAGTTCCAATCCTGTTTGGAACTGTTTGTTTCTCGGCGTGAAACACTTTGTTTCCCTGCTTGAAACATTTCGTTTCTCGGTGAGAAACAAATGGTTTCGTGGCATGAAACAAATCACGGCTTGTGGGGTGACGCCCAACATGCTGTGGGATGACTTTAAGTAAGCTGGAGGTGTATTTATAATGAAAGCTGGAGAAAGGGATGTTTTATCCTTCCTCCAGCTTTTTTATTATTTGATGAACAGTGAATTACTTCACTTCCCAAGTATCATTAGTCATCAACAGCTCCTGGAAATTGTGATATTTCTTCTTGCCTTTGATTTCTTCGATTTGTTCAACGACAGCATCGTTGTAAGTCGGAGCGTCTACATCACGGATTACACCGAGTGCAATCGGGAAGTCGGGACCTTCCATCAAAGCCAGTTTCAGTTGCAGTGTATTGTCTTGGCAGTGTGCGTCGTGGATAAGGATATCCTTTTCTGTGATACCGTTCTCACCCAGTTTCACTACCTTCAGCCCGAAGCCTTCCTGCATCAATCCGAACTCCTTGTTTTCACCAAATAACATCGGTTTGCCATGTTCCAGATAGATAGCATTCTTGGCACGTCCTTCTTTGGTGGCAACGCTGGCGTGAGTTCCGTCGTTGAAGATCACGCAGTTCTGTAGAACTTCTACAACAGAAGCACCTTTGTGATTGGCTGCTGCTTTCAACACTTCTACAGAAGCGGCACCATCTACTGCAATGCAGCGTGCAAAGAAACGTCCGCGGGCGCCAAAAGCCAGCTCTGCCGGATGGAACGGGTCTTCCACTGTTCCGTAAGGAGATGATTTGGTGACAAGTCCGCGTTCTGAAGTCGGTGAATATTGTCCTTTTGTCAGACCGTAGATACGGTTGTTCAGAAGAATCATATTCAGGTCGACATTACGGCGTAATGCGTGGATGAAGTGGTTACCACCAATTGCAAGGCCGTCACCATCACCGGAAATCTGCCAGATAGTCAAATTGGGATTGGCTACTTTAGCTCCTGTTGCAACAGCAGCGGCACGTCCGTGGATAGTGTGGAACCCATATGTATTTACATAGTAAGGCAGACGGGAAGAACAACCGATACCGGAAATGACGGCAATATCATGCGGAGCTACTCCCAGTTCGGCCATAGCTTTGTGCAGTGAGTTCAGGAAAGCGTGGTCACCGCATCCCGGACACCAGCGTGGTTGGCCTGATTTATAATCTTGTACGGTATATACTTTATCGCTCATCTTTTATTCCTCCAATAATTTAGTGAATGCATCTATCAATTCTCTCGTAACGAAAGGCTGTCCTTTCACTTGGTTGAACTGGCTGATGTTCAATCCGGGCACTTTCATGCGCAAATAACCTGCGAATTGTCCCAGATTCTGTTCAGCTACCACGATTTTCTTGTATTTATGCAATACATCGGCTGTGTTCTTCGGCAGCGGGTTGATGTACTGGAAGTGAACGAAAGCCACTTTCTTTCCATGTTCGCGCATATAGTCCATAGCCAGACGGAGATGACCGTAAGTACCACCCCAACCCACAATCAATAAGTCTGCATCTTCGTCACCCAATACTTCGAGTTCGGGGATATAGTCTGCAATTTTATCCACTTTGGCCTGACGCAGATGAACCATCTTATTGTGGTTTTCGGGTTCGGTAGAGATAGCGCCTGTTTCGTTGCTCTTTTCAAGACCACCGATGCGGTGCATGAATCCTTCAGTTCCCGGAGTAGCCAGTAGCGTACGCCTGTTTCCGGATTACGTTGGTAAGGAGTCCAGTTGCCGGCCATATCCGGGGTCACATACGGAGGATTGATGGCAGGATATTCATCCAGATTAGGGAGTTTCCATGCGGCAGAACCGTTAGCTACGAAAGCATCAGTCAGCAATACAACCGGAGTCATGTGTTCCAAGGCAATCTTGCATGCCATATAAGCGGCGTCGAAACAGTTGGTCGGCGATGTTGCAGCGATTACAGGCATCGGGCTTTCGCCGTTGCGTCCGTAAAGGGCTTGTAATAAGTCGGTCTGTTCTGATTTAGTAGGAAGACCGGTAGACGGACCGCCACGCTGTACATTGACAATCACCAATGGAAGTTCACCGATTACAGCAAGGTTCATCGCCTCACTCTTCAGGCAAACACCGGGGCCGGAAGTCGTAGTCACTGCCAAAGCACCGGCAAAAGCGGCACCAACTGCAGAAGCACAACCTGCGATTTCATCTTCGCACTGTACGGTTTTGATTCCCAATGATTTATGTTTAGCTAATTCGTGCAGAATATCAGTAGCCGGAGTGATAGGATAAGAACCTAGGTAGAGCCCCAGACCTGCTTTTTCAGCTGCGGCAATCAGTCCGTAGGCGGTTGCTTTATTACCGTTGATATCTGTATAAAGTCCTTTTGATTTCGGAGCTTTGCTTTCAATCTTATAAGTAGAGACAGAAGCATGAGTGTTTGCTCCGTAGTTGAAGCCATCGTTCAATACCTTAATATTAGCTTCTGCTATTTCGGGTTTCTTGGCGAATTTCTCGCGCAGCATTTTTTCAGCAGCAGCAAGGTTACGGTTGAACAACCAGCAAACCAATCCGAGTGCAAACATATTTTTGCAACGGAGAATCGATTTGTTATCTAATCCGGAGTCTTTCAGGCTCTCTTTGCACATGGAAGAGATAGGAACTTCCAATACTTCCTGTTTTATTCCTAATTCTTCAAAGGGATTGTTGGTTTTAAATTGTGCCTTTTCCAAATCTCTGGCTTCGAATGAGTCGGAGTCGGTGATGATAAGTCCTTGCGGTTTACAGAATTTGATTTGTGTTTTCAGTGCGGAAGGGTTCATAGCCACCAATACGTGGCAACGGTCTCCGGGAGTGTAAACTTGTCCGGCGCCGATGTGGACCTGGAAACCGGAAACACCGGTTAGCGAACCTTGCGGGGCGCGGATGTCTGCCGGATAGTCAGGGAATGTACAGATGTCATTTCCCACTGTAGCCGACACGTTCGAGAAGATGTTGCCGGCTAGCTGCATACCATCGCCGGAGTCGCCGGAGAAACGTACTACTACTTCCTCCAATTCTTTAACCATCATTTCGTCTGCCATAACTTTAATTACTATATTTAATTTAAAAACTGATTTTACTTTCAATTTGTGAGCGCAAAGGTCGGAAAGTTAATCGAATTATCAAAATAAATCCTACTTTATTGTCCTATTGACGCCAATTATTTGAAATATCTGAAAGGAACCTGCATTTTTATTCTTGTTAAATCGACAGAAACCGTTATCTTTGCAAGCAAATTTGAAGCGGCCTTGTAGTTCAACGGATAGAATAGAAGTTTCCTAAACTTTAGATAGGGGTTCGATTCCCCTCGGGGCTACTACAGAAGAATCTATGAGAGTGGTGTTGTTTTGCTTTCATATTGTATCAAGTTTTAAGTGTAACAATAGCTTCTTTTAAGATGAACGTCTTATAGCTTCTATTTGTTTTAATAATCAATAGAAAAAGCCTCTACCGAATGTTCGGAAGAGGCTTTTCTATTTGTGGAGTTTATTATTCTTCCGTAGCTGGTACTACGACTTTTTTGTTCTTCATCATGTTGTATGCAATTGGAGATGCAATAAACAATGAAGATAATGTACCGATAACAACACCCAGGATCATTGCGAATGCAAAGCTGCGGATTGAATCACCACCAAGGATGAAGATACACAGCAATACGATCAATGTACTTAATGATGTATTGATGGTACGAGCCAGCGTTGTGTTCAGAGAGTCGTTGAACAATACTCGTTTGTCACGTTTCGGATATAAACCGAAGAACTCACGTACACGGTCGAAGATTACCACCTTATCATTAATAGAGTAACCGATAGCTGTCAGGATAGCACCAATAAATGTCTGGTCGATTTCCAGAGAGAATGGCAGGATACCCCAGAACAGTGAATAGGCACCGATAATCATAATGGTGTCGCAACTCAAAGCTACGATAGAACCGATACTGTAAGCAATGTTGCGGAAACGGAGCAAGATATACAAACCGATGGCGAGCAGTGCCAATACTACAGAGTAGATAGCACCTGTCTTGATGTCGTCTGCGATACTCGGACCCACTTTCTGTGAGCTTACGATACTACCACCTGTGTGATTGTCACGGTCGATGAAAGTTTCCAATGTGATATTCTGAGTCAATACCGGCTTCAAGGTTTCATATAGATATGATTCGATTTCAGAGTCTACGTTGTTGCCTTCATCTTCGATACGGTAGTTTGTACTGATACGTACGGTCTTTTTGTCTGTGCCGATAGCAATAACGCTTACGTTGCGTCGCCAAATTTGCTAGAGATCAATTCACGAACTTGTTCCGGTTCTACAGGATTCTCAAATTGTACCTTAAAGTTACGTCCACCAGTGAAGTCGATACTCTGACTCAAACCACGGATGGCAAATGAACCGATACAAACAACGATGATTGCACTGACGATAATAAGGGACTTTTTGTTTGTACCCATAAAATCGAAATGTGTATTGGTCATCAAATTCTTTGAAATCTTGGTTGTGAATGTCAGGTTCAACCACTTGTCTTTGTTCATGAAGTGTTCATAAACAATACGAGTAATGAACACTGCAGTAAAGAAGGATACCAAGATACCGATAATCAATGTCGTAGCAAAACCACGAATTGGACCAGTACCAAAGTTAAACAGGATGATACCTGTGATGATAGATGTTAAGTTAGAGTCGAAGATAGCCGAGAATGCATTTGAATAACCGTCGGCAAGTGCTTTCTTCACACCCTTACCTGCACGAAGCTCTTCTTTTGTACGTTCATAGATAAGTACGTTCGCATCCACAGCCATACCAAGTGACAATACCATACCGGCTATACCGGACATTGTCAGCGCAGCCTGGAAGGATGAAAGAATACCTAGCGTGAAGAAGAAGTTGAGGATTAACGCGCAGTTAGCAACCATACCTGGGATGAAGCCGTACATAGAGCACATGTAAATCATCAACAGAATCAGGGCTACAACGAATGAGAAAATACCCGCATTGATTGATTCTTGACCCAGTGACGGACCAACGATATCTTCCTGTACGATGTGAGCCGGAGCCGGCATCTTACCTGATTTCAATACGTTAGCTAAGTCTTTTGCTTGTTCAGGAGTGAAATGACCTGTAATCTGTGAACGTCCACCTGTAATTTCAGAGTTTACGTTTGGTGCAGAATATACATAGTTATCAAGAACGATAGCAATGGAACGGCCGATGTTCTGCTTAGTCAACTGAGCCCAGCGGCGTGCACCGTCAGAGTTCATTGTCATGCTTACAGCCGGTTTGCTGTATTGGTCGAATTCATCTTTCGCATCTGTTACTACGTCACCTTCCAACGGAGCTTTGCCGTTACGTTCGGTAGACTTGATAGCGTATAATTCGAAAGTCTGTCCTTTCTTGTCAAATTCAGAAGGAGAAACACCCCATTTCAGACGAAGGTCTTTTGGAAGATCAGCTTTGATTTCCGGCATAGCCAGATATTTGTTGATGTCAGCAGTATCTTTGTAGTTGGCATAACCAATAACGGGACCTTGTCCGCTAGAATTCAACTGAAGTATGGACAGCAAAGGATATTGCTTTTTGATTTCTTCCATATTTGCGGCAGACTTATCTTCAGCAGTTACGTCACCTTTCAGGGCAGCTGCAAGGCTGTCGGCAGCACTTACAGTTTTTTTCTCAACCGGAGTGGCTTCGGTAAGGACTGCTTCAATAGTATCTGTATCAGCTGTTGTTCCTTCAGCTAAAATAACACGCAATTTGGCGTCTGCAGATTGCATGGCAGGGAGAACTTCTCTAGCTGTATAAGTTTCCCAGAACTCCAGATTGGCAGAACCTTGGAGAAGTTTTCTCACACGTTCCGGCTCTTTGATACCCGGAAGTTCCACCATGATACGTCCCATTTTGTCTTCCAGGCTCTGGATGTTCGGCTGAACAACACCGAAACGGTCGATACGGGTACGAAGAACGTTGAATGAGTTTTCAACAGCAGCCTTTACTTCTGCTCTCAGCACTTTTTCAACTTCTGCATCTGATGATTTCTGGTTAACTTTATCTTTCAACTGTTGTGTTGCGAAAAGTTCGGAAAGTTTTGCGTCCGGAGCAATTTTGTGGTATTCTCTGATGAACAGGGTGATAACATCATCCTGACTGTTGACAGCCTGTTTTGCAGCTGTCGCCAATGCGTTGTTGAAAGCTTCGTCAGGCTTGTTGTCTGCCAATGCTTTGATAACATCAGGTACGGAAACTTCAAGGATAACGTTCATACCACCCTTCAGGTCCAAACCTAAACTAATCTCCATCTCACGACATTGTTTCAGTGTCCAGTTCCACAGCATTACTTTCTCGTTAGAGAGAGAGTCGAGGTAGTCTTGTTCTACTTTCGGGTCGCCGTTCGCAATTTCTTTCGCCTTGTTGGTATAATGGCGTGTTACGAAGGAGAAGGAGAGGTAGAACACGCATACCAGCGTGAGTAAATACCGCAAAAACCTTTACTAAATCCTTTGTTTTGCATTTTACTTTTAATTTATGATGATTACTTTTTTAATTTAATTTTCAGTTAAATTCTGTCGTACACAAGTTCTTTTTGCCGTATACAAGGCTGCAAATATAGTTTTTTTTTCACATTCATGTGTAATAAGCCCTCAAATATTTGATGTTTAAGGGCTTTTTTACTGAATTATTTCATTCCTCTGTTTTTCAGTAGCGGTTCCAAGCTTGGTTCCGCTCCACGGAAATTCCGGTAAAGCACCATCGGGTCTTCGCTGTCGCCCTTCTCCAATACGTTGTGACGGAAGAGGTCGGCGGTGTTTTTATCAAAGATACCATGTTCTTTAAAGGCTTCAAAAGCATCATTATCCAGTACATTGGCCCATAGGTAGCTGTAGTATCCGGCTGCGTAACCACCAATGATATGATTGAAGTAAGTCACGCGATAACGCGGTGCTATTTCGGGGATGAGACCGAGCTTGTCCATGGCTTCTTTTTCGAATGCAAGCATGTCTATATTCTTTACATCTGTTACGGTGTGCAGGTTCATGTCGAGGATGGCGGCAGCCAGTAATTCGGTAGTCATGAAGCCCTGATTGAAAGTCTTCTGTTGCAGTATCTTTTCGATGATTTCGTCGGGTATCACTTCTCCTGTCTGATAATGTTTGGCATACATTTTCAGTACTTCCGGTTCAGTAGCCCAGTGTTCATTGATTTGAGAAGGAAGTTCTACAAAATCGCGTACTACATTAGTGCCTGATGTTCCTTTGTATTCACATTTTGTCAGCAGTCCATGCAGAGCGTGGCCAAATTCGTGGAACAAAGTTTCTACTTCATCCATTGTCAATAGAGAGGGAGTATCGCCTACCGGTTTGGTAAAGCTGCAAACATTGCATACTAACGGACGGGTATCTCCTTGTTGTTCGCGGTAGTTGCTCATCCATGCGCCGCCACTTTTTCCGGAGCGTGGGAAATAATCGACGTAGAAGATACCGAGTTGCGAACCGTCTGCGTCTTTCACTTCAAAGACTTCCACATCAGGATGGTAGGTAGGGACACCTTCGAGCTTGGTAAGAGTGATACCATATAGCTTGTTGGCTACAGTGAAAGCGCCATTGCGCACATTCTCCAGCTTGAAGTAAGGTTTTGTATCTTCTTCGGACAGGTTGTATTTTTTTTTCCGTAGTTTCTCGGTATAATACCACCAATCCCATGCTTCCAGTTTTTCTCCTTTGCCTTCCTTATCCATTAATTTCTGAAGTTCGGTAGCTTCCGCTTTTGCTTTTGGCAGTGCATAGCTCCAAAGGTTGTTTAGAAGGCTCATTACGTTGCTGGCGTTCTTTGCCATCGTTTCGTCGAGAACGAAGTTTGCATAGCAGTCGAAACCTAATAATTTAGCTTTTTCCAGGCGGAGAGAAACGATCTTACGGATATTTTCCTTGTTATCGTTTTCGTCGTTGTTGTTACCGCGATTGATGTAAGCTTTGTATATTTGTTCCCGAAGCGGGCGATTTTCTGAATATTGCAGGAAAGGCAGGCGGCTGGCATTATGTAGGGTGAATAGCCATTTTCCAGGTTGTCCGGCTGCTTTTGCTTCTTCAGCGGCGCTTTGGCGGAACCATTCGGGCAATCCTGCCAGATCTTCTTCTTTGTCAACGAAGAGTTTGAAAGCATTATTCTCATTCAGTATATTGTTGCTGAAAGTAATGCCGAGTGTAGAAAGTTCCTTGTTGATTTCGCGGAGGCGGGTTTGGTCTTCGGCATTAAGGTTTGCTCCGGAACGGACAAATCTTTTATAAGTCTTGTCCAGCAGACGTTCTTGTTCCGATGTCAGGTTCAGCGAATCCTTCTTTTGATAGACGTCGTTCACGCGCTTAAACAGTTTCTCGTTCAGAGAGATATTATCATCATGTTCTGAAAGAACTGGTGCCAGTTTGATGGAAAGTGCGGTTAGTGAGTCAGTCGTTTCCGCATCTGTCATATTGAAGAAAATGGCGCTCACACGGTCCAGGATAGGTGCGCTGTTATCCAAAGCTACAATTGTATTTTCAAATGTCGGAATTTCCGGACTTTCGATGATAGCTTCGATGTTTTGATTCTGCTCTTCTATCCCTTTCAGGAAGGCGGGTTCATAGTGCTCCAATTTAATCTTGTCGAAAGAAGGAACACCGTACTGGGTTTGAAACTCTGTAAAGAAAGGATTGCTTTCTGTTTTCGTAGCACAGGAGTACATCATACAACTTACTGCTAAAATGGTTAGTGTCTTTTTAATCATCATAAGTGTTTTTTATTAGAGTTTTCAGTTCTCATCGTTTACTGATATAGCACCAGATCGGGTAGTGGTCTGATGCTTTGATAGACCGGTCTACCGTGCAATTGTAGGCTTTCAGGTTGGGGCTGATCAAGATATTGTCTATGCGGAAATAGAACTTGTTCTGATTGTAGGAAATGCCCAATCCTTTACCGGACTGTGTGAATGCATCGTCTAGTTTTTGAGTCAGGATGCGATGTGTATACGAGATAGAACCGTCGTTGAAATCGCCGCATACGATAGTTGTCGGATATTTACATGCTGCAATGGCTTTAGCCACAGAATCAGCTTGTGAAGCCCGGATAGCCGATGCTTCCGCCAGTTTTCTGATTAATTGCCTAAGTCCGGTTTTTACTTTCTTGGCATTCGGGTCTTTAATCATATCCTCATACATCCCTCTGTCTTCTTTGGTGAGTTTGTTGGATTCCAGGTGGTTGTTGATTAATGTAAGAGTGTCGTTATTTACATTCAATACATATTTCATGGAACCGTTATAATTACTTTCATATTTGATGGGGTGTATCGAGAGTATGGGGAACTTGGAGAAACAGGCAAGTTGCACATCTCCTTTCCCTTGTTGGTGGACGGATTGGTAAGGATAGGCTTTCAATGCTTTTTTAATATCCTGTTCCGTCAGGTATTTCTTGTTGGTAGCGGTGTTATATTCTTGCAGACAGATAATATCGGCGTTGCTATCTACAAGATAAGATAATACAGGGTTCTTTCCATCTTTCTTCTCCAGATTGTTGAAACTCATTACGTTATAGGATAGGATTTTGATGCTTCCTTCCGGTATGGTTTTAGTGGTGGAGTTAAAAGGAATATAAGTCCGTATTTGCGGAATACAAATCAGAAAACCGATGGCGGGCAAGAGCGCATAGCGGTAGTTGACGAATGCCCAGAAGCCGATAAAAATCAGATTAATCGTCAGGAATATCGGAAATGCAAGTCCCAAGCTGGAAGCAAGTGGGTTTATTTTCGGGTTAAGGTAAGGGCTATAAGCACTTAATATCAACGTTCCCACGAAGAGAGCGTTGACAGCAAGTATCAGATATGCGACAAATTTGCCAATATGTTCCATTCTTTTATCTTTTGCTTGCGTCGAACAAGCTTTTCTTTTCTTCAGTTGTCAGACTGTCGTAACCGGATTTTTTTAGTTTTTCCAAAATACGGTCCACTTCATCAGACTGTGCTTTTTTGTGGGCATTGTAATCATAATCCTTCTCGCGACCGGTGGCACTGTTTCCATAGTGTACCTTCATTTTCGGTTTCCGTTTCCATGTTTTCTTCTGAAACAAGGAGATGAAACCATCCAGAATCCAGTTGATCCAGGAAGTCAAATCAGTTCCTTTATTTAGGCTGGCAGCAAACCAAAGTCCAGCAAGAGCACCGCCTAGGTGGGCGATATGTCCTCCGGCATTACTTGAAGTGATGGATAATACATCGATTCCGATGACAACCAGTGCCAGATATTTGAGACGGATAGCGCCGAAAAGAAAAAGTTGCACCCTGTAATTAGGCTCACGATAAGCCGTAGCGGCTACGATGGCTAATACGGAAGCCGACGCTCCTACCAATGTTGAGCCTACCACTTGCGAACTGAATAAAGGAAATACATTGTAGGCGATCATATACAGTAAACCTCCGCAGATACCTCCCAATACATATAGCCCTCTTAAATGTTTGGCCGAGAAAAAGTAGAGAAACAAACTTCCGAACCAATACAGCCAGAGCATATTGAATAAAATATGCAGGATACCGGCATGCATAAACATATAAGTAAATAGCGACCACGGCTGATGAATAAATCCGATAAAGGATGCCGGTAAGGCAAATATACCGAATATATCGGGGGTACTTACTTCAAAAAGTCGCAGGAAAACGTTAATCAACGTGCCGATCAGAAAGATGCCTACGTTGATATAAATCAGTTGGATGAAAATATTTCCTCTTCTGAATGTCTCCTTTAAATCAGCTATAATATGTCCCATTGTTATTGCTTTTTTTCTCCAATACAAAATCAGGATTAATCCGAATAACATTCCTCCCAGGTGAGCAAAGTGAGCGACGTTATCTCCGGCGCTATTGGCAAGCCCTGCCCATAATTCAATTGCGGCATATCCTATCACGAAGAACTTCGCTTTGATAGGGAAAGGCAGCGGAAAGATGAACAACCGGTTGTTGGGAAACAGCATGCCAAATGCCAGCAAAATCGCGTAAACGGCTCCCGAGGCACCTACGGTGGTCATCATGTTCAGATATTGCTCCATAGGGATAACGCCATATCCGATCAAATTCACTTGTGTATGTTGGCTAAGTTCTATTACATACTGGATATATTGCACTCCTTCCTGGATAAGTCCCGCACCGATACCGCAGAGAATATAGTAGAAGAGGAAACGTTTGGGTCCCCAGGTTTGTTCGAGAATCGGTCCGAACATGAAAACTGCAAACATATTAAAGAAAATGTGGCTGAATCCGCCGTGCATGAACATATAAGTGATAAGCTGTGCCGGATTAAAGTCACTTGCGAGGAAAAAATGTAATCCTAGATAATTTGTTAAATCCAGGCCGTAACGTTGGGCTACGATTGTCCCGAAAATACTAGTACATTGATAATTATCAGGTTTTTAGTTACAGTTGGCATCATTTTAATTTCTGAATATTTAGATAATAGACGCAAAAGTACGAATAAATTCTGTTTTAAAGCATGAAAAACGCTTCCTATTAGCTCTTTTTCAATAATTTGCTGCGTTTTTTTTATGTTTTTATTTGATATGTTGTTTTGTTCGGCTATATTTGTGGAATCAATCCATTGTGGGATAATCTTTTGTGTAACAAATATATTAATTAATCATTTTACGTATTATGAATAAGTCTGATCTTATTAGTGCAATGGCTGCTGAAGCTCAAATGAGCAAAGCCGATGCAAAAAAAGCACTTGATGCTTTCATCACTTCAGTTACTAATGCTATGAAAGCTGGTGACAAAGTATCTCTCGTAGGTTTTGGTACTTTCTCTGTAAGCGAAAGAGCTGAAAGAACTGGTATTAACCCTTCTACAAAGGCAACTATTACTATTCCTGCTAAGAAAGTAGCTAAATTTAAAGCTGGTGCTGAATTATCTGCAGCTGTTGAATAAGATAGATAGTTGAAAGAAATTAGGAGAGGAGACGCGATGCGTCTCCTTTTTTTGTATCTTTGTGCGCAAGAAATAACTTGATTATGAAGATAGAAGATAAACTTGTAGCGTCCGTTATCAGCGGACTGAAAGCACTCTACGGTCAGGAAGTCCCTGAAAAGATGGTGCAAATGCAAAAAACAAAGAAAGAATTTGAAGGACATTTGACACTGGTCGTGTTCCCTTTTCTCAAGATGTCAAGAAAAGGACCGGAACAGACGGCACAGGAGATCGGTGAATATCTGAAAGCCAATGAACCGGCTGTAGCTGCCTTTAATGTGATAAAAGGTTTCCTGAACCTGACTATCGCATCGGCTACCTGGATTGAACTGCTCAATGAGATTCAGGCTGACGAGCAATATGGTCTGGTAAAAGCTACCGAAACTTCTCCGTTGGTAATGATCGAGTATTCTTCTCCGAATACAAACAAACCGCTTCATTTGGGACACGTGCGTAACAACCTTTTAGGTAATGCACTGGCTAACATTGTAGCTGCCAACGGCAACAAGGTAGTAAAGACTAATATCGTAAACGACCGTGGTATCCATATCTGTAAATCCATGCTGGCATGGAAGAAATATGGAAACGGCGAAACTCCGGAAACTTCCGGAAAGAAAGGCGACCATCTGGTAGGCGATTATTATGTCTCTTTCGATAAACATTATAAAGCGGAACTGGCAGAACTGATGGCTGGATTTACAGCACAGGGAATGAGTGACGATGAGGCTAAAGCGAAAGCCGAGGCAGCATCTCCTTTGATGCAGGAAGCCCGCGAAATGCTGGTGAAGTGGGAAGCCGGCGATCCGGAAGTACGCGGATTGTGGGAAATGATGAACAACTGGGTATACGCCGGATTCGACGAAACCTATAAAAAGATGGGCGTCAGCTTCGACAAGATATATTATGAATCCAATACCTACCTCGAAGGAAAAGAAAAGGTAATGGAAGGACTGGAAAAAGGCTTCTTCTTCAAAAAAGAGGATGGTTCCGTATGGGCTGACCTGACTGCCGAAGGACTGGACCACAAATTACTCCTCCGTGGTGACGGTACTTCTGTCTATATGACACAGGATATCGGTACGGCTAAACTTCGTTTTGCTGATTATCCGATTGATAAGATGATTTATGTAGTGGGTAACGAACAGAATTATCACTTCCAGGTACTTTCTATTTTGCTTGATAAGCTTGGTTTCGAATGGGGTAAGAGTTTGGTTCACTTTTCTTACGGAATGGTGGAACTGCCGGAAGGTAAGATGAAGTCCCGTGAAGGTACTGTGGTGGACGCTGACGATTTGATGGAAGAAATGATTTCCACTGCTAAAGAAACTTCACAAGAACTCGGAAAACTGGATGGTTTGACACAGGAAGAAGCGGATGATATTGCCCGTATCGTTGGTCTGGGAGCTTTGAAATATTTCATCCTGAAAGTGGATGCCCGTAAGAACATGACGTTCAATCCGAAAGAATCTATCGACTTCAATGGTAATACAGGGCCATTTATCCAATATACTTATGCACGTATTCAGTCGGTGCTCCGGAAAGCGGCAGAATCGGGTATTGTCATTCCTGAACAGATTCCGGCTGGCATTGAATTGAGCGAAAAAGAAGAAGGCCTGATTCAGATGGTGGCTGACTTTGCGGCTGTTGTAAAACAAGCCGGTGAAGATTATAGTCCGTCTATTATCGCTAATTATACCTATGATTTGGTGAAAGAATACAATCAATTCTATCACGACTTCAGCATTTTGCGTGAAGAGAATGAGGCGGTGAAAGTATTCCGTATCGCTCTGTCTGCTAATGTAGCCAAAGTTGTTCGTTTGGGAATGAACTTGCTGGGTATTGAGGTTCCTTCCAGAATGTAAGACTTTCTCTGAACAAAATATACTTCTGCGGGGTTTCTTTTATATATAAAAGGAATCCCGTATGTTTTATTCCCCCCATCCCTTACTTCGGAAGAGAGAAACGGAAACTGCTACTGTCTCTTATTCCGAACTGCTGTTTGACCTGATCTATGTTTTCTCGGTCACGCAGCTTTCACATTATTTGCTCCATAATCTTACTTGGGCAGGATTATTGAAAGAAACCATCTTGTGGTTTGCTGTCTAGATGTTGTGGTAACACACCATTTGGGTGACTAACCGGTTTAATTCGGATACCAGGCCGATTCGTATTCTTCTTTTTATCGCATATTATTGCTGTGGTTGCTTTAGCTTTACTGCTTTCCTGGCCTTATCACATTTCTTTATTGACAATGAATATCCTAGTGACATCTGTTTTTATATTTGTGATTGTGTTTGATATGTTATTTCCTGATAAAGGTTTTAAGATCAAATGAAAAAGCCAGACTAAGTTTAATCCTAGTCTGACTTTTTCATTATTGTTGATGACTGTTATTTTTTAGGGTATTTGTACCAGTCTTTGGCTTGTGCCCCATTAGATTTAACCCATGTTGCAAATTTCGGATATGATTCGTCTATCCTTACGCCTTCTTCAGGGATAGGGAATTCGCTAATTGGCATATTGAGAGCAAATGGCATTAAGTCTATCGAAACATAATATAATCCCTCGTCAGGTCTGGAAACATCTTTTCCAGTGCCTAATAGTGATGGATTGGCTTTATCTGTAGGGGGATATTTTACCAAATGCACTTCTCTACCTCTGGTTTTATCTGACTCTACGAAAATAAACGGATTATAAGGTGGTAATACGTTTTTTGAGCTTACATCATTCACTTGAATTGTTACAGTATACTTTTTGTCTGCTTCTTCTTTTCCGTCAAAAATCCTCATGTTATCAAATAATAAAATTGTAGGATGAGATTGGCCGGTCTCTGTTTTCCCAGGCATATATTGAGATTTGGAGGCATAAGAAGGCCCTTCAATAGAAACGTCACTAATATCGCTGTTAGCGATGTTATGTAATTGATAGCCAAAGCCGTTTATCAAATAACCTCCTCGGTGAAACGGAGTGAATTCATCAACAATTTTGTATACTCGATTTGTCAGTATGGATTTATATACTTTACTCTTATATCGTATCATGACATCATTCATGTCATAATCTCCCTGTTCCGGCCATAAGTCTCGAATGTCAATATTCCGGAGTAAGTGGTGTAGTTGTCTTCATCAGTTGGAACTTCAGGATCTTCGGGCAAAGGAGGAACTACTTCTTCATCAATCGCATTTTTTTCGGAAGTATGGATATAGAAAATGGCATCGCAATAATCTAAGTCTATATTATCTTCAAATCCTATTGCTACAATTTGATTGGATTCTGTATCTCGCAGTGATACGGTTCTTTGTCTCTTTATGCCATCACTTCCCGCTTTGTTCAAAATGGTAGTAGAGTATCGGGTTCCCATGCCTTGAACAAGGTCACCTTGAACGTATTCATCTAAAGGCTTGCTTCTGAATCCCATGCCTTGCAGACACCAACCAATAGTGATCCCAGCAGGAAATTTTTCTTCAAATTTACCTTCTTTTTCGTTCCAGTATTTCAATTTAACTTCATCGCCACAAACTAAAGCACCCACTCCGGCTGTTTTATAAACAGGAGAAGCATTTGGAAATGCCAGTACCTTTTGGATATTTTCCAGAGTTGGTGTTTCGCCAGTAGGATAGGTGTAATATCCCACAGTGTTGTACCAAGCGGCAGTACTATTGACAAATACAAGACTTACTTCGGTTTCTTTAGTGATAGGGATGTCTGATATCATTTTTCCGTTAAAGAATTCGGGATAGTTGTCACGAATGCTTTTCCCGTCCGTTTTTCTAAAAACGTTTTTTTATATTATAAAGTAGCTGGCAGGCGGAATGTTTTTTTCTGCAGATAAGTTATTGGGACGTCCGTTGTCGTTCCAGTCTACATTGGGTAGAAGCATCCAGTCATCCTGATATTTATGCTGATTGGTTGTCACTCCTCTGCTGACGGGTGTTGATGCTTTTGCGAGTAGAGATTGAATATACTCATTTTGGTTGAAAGAAATACGGTGGCCTTCGCCAATTGTGAGTTTTACAGGCGATGCTGCACCTAAATAGTCGGATGATAACCATACTTCTGAAATATCTGCCCGTATAGTTATTCCATCTTCATTGAACGTTCCCTTTTTGCTGGTGGCGGCACGGTAGAAAGGTTCTATGTCTTTTTTCTTCCAGCTACCATCTTTATCGTTTACTTCAATCGGGTCTTGATCATAAATCTCAAAAAGAACCACATAATCTTCCTTGAAGCCATAGTCAATGTCTATAGCCAGATTCTGGTTCATGTTGAAATCAAAAAAGCTTTCTTTGGGAAGTTTTTCCGGCTCTTGAAATAAATCACGCTGGTCGTCTACACAACCACATATTAATGGGGCACAAAATAGACCCATTAATGTTTTTACAAATATTGTTTGTCTCATAAGTTTTTGAAAATAAGTAAAATAAATGGCAAATATATAAAAAGATTTATATATCTGCCATCATTCTTATTTTATTTTCTTACTTCTTTTTCGAAAACTTCTTTTTTGGTGCTGGATTCGCTCCTTTTTCGTCTTGAAGCTTGATTAAGTCGAGACAACTTTTCAGCGTTAAATCCTGTGGGACAATATCTTTGGGGATTTTATAATTGGAACCTTTATAGGTAATATAAGGTCCATAGCGTCCGTTCAGAATCTCGAGTTCCGGTTCCTCTTCAAACTTCTTGATGTGGCGTTCCACTTCTTTCTGGCGTTTGTCTAAAATGAGTTGTTCCGCCTCTTCTAAAGTAACTTCCATCGGGTCGAGTCCTTTAGGGAGCGATACATATACCTTATTATGCAGGATATACGGACCGAAACGGCCTACACCGACACTGACTGTCTTTCCTTCATATTCGCCCAATGTACGAGGTAATTTGAATAATTCCAGTGCTTCTTCCAATGTAATGGTTTCCATGGACTGGCCCTTCTTCATTTGTGCAAAGCGTGGTTTTTCTTCATCTTCTACAGTACCAATCTGTACAACAGGACCGAAGCGGCCAATCTTAACGGAAATGGGTTTTCCTGTCTCCGGGTCTTCTCCCAGGATGCGTTCGCCTACTTTATGTTCTGTCTTGATAGCCAACGTGCTTTCTACAGACGGGTGGAACTTATCATAGAAATTCTTCATGATAGAAGTCCACTTTACTTCTCCTTCTGCAATTTCGTCAAATTCCTTTTCTACGCTGGCGGTAAAGTTGAAATCCAGAATGTCCGGGAAATATTCGGTAAGGAAATCATTTACCACAGTGCCAATATCCGTTGGTAGTAATTTAGCTTTTTCTGCGCCGGTAATTTCAGTATGATTTTCGTCTTTAATCTGATGATCCTTTAATGTCATGACATTAAACTGACGTTCTTCTCCGTCTTTATTACCTTTCTCCACATATTCACGTTGTTGGAGTGGTAGAGATGGTAGGTGCATACGTAGATGGGCGTCCGATGCCCAGTTCTTCCAACTTGCGTACAAGACTTGCTTCCGTATAGCGTGGAGGGCGTTGGGTGAAACGTTCGGTTGCGATGATAGGGCCATGTTCCAACTTCTGGCCTTTCTTCAAAGGAGGAAGCAGGTGGCTTTCATCTTCCTGTTCGTTGTCGTCATCATAAGATTCACGGTACACACGCAGGAAACCGTCGAACTTAATTACCTCGCCGATAGCTGTAAATACATCGCTGCTGCCACTTATCGTTATGGTAGCAGTCGTCTTTTCCAGTTCCGCATCTGCCATTTGTGAAGCATGGTGCGTTTCCAGATCAGGTCATACAGTTTTTTCTCCTGTGCTGTTCCTTCAACGGATTGGTTTTCTATATAAGTAGGGCGGATGGCCTCGTGAGCTTCTTGTGCACCCTTGGTCTTGGTCTCGAAATGGCGGGGATGTACATAGCGGTCGCCCATCATTTTGATGATAGCGTCTTTACTGCCAGCCGTTGCAAATTCCGAGAGGTTGACAGAGTCCGTACGCATGTAAGTGATGAATCCCGATTCGTATAAAGCTGCGCGAGCATCATGGTCTGCGCTACGGTATATCCCAGTTTGCGTGCGGCTTCCTGTTGCAAAGTAGATGTTGTAAACGGAGCAGGAGGCGTTTTCTTGATCGGGCGGGTGGTAATATCATCGATTGCAAAGCTCGCTCCCTGACAAGCGTCGAGGAAAGCCTTTGCTTCTTTTTTTGTTTTGATACGGCGAGCTAGTTCGGCTTTCATTTCCACCAGCTTTCCATCCGCGTCCGGGACGAGGAATACGGCAGTGACGCGATAAGCAGCTTCCGTTTTGAAAGCATGTATTCACGTTCACGTTCAACGATCAGGCGGACGGCAACAGACTGAACACGTCCGGCAGAGAGTGCCGGTTTCACTTTTCTCCAAAGTACGGGAGAGAGTTCGAAACCTACGATACGGTCCAGAATCCGTCGTGCTTGCTGTGCATTTACGAGGTTGAGGTCAATGTCGCGTGGTTGTTCAATAGCTTTTAAGATAGCGCTCTTCGTAATTTCATGAAATACGATTCGTTTTGTGTTTTCCGGTTTTAGTTTTAAGACCTCATACAGATGCCAGGCAATCGCCTCTCCCTCGCGGTCCTCATCGGATGCGAGCCATACGGTTTCTGCCTCTTTAGCTTCTGTCTTTAGTGTGCTAACCAGCGCCTTTTTGTCTGCCGGGATTTCGTAGCTGGGTTTAAAATCATTATTTACGTCGATACTGAAATCTTTCTTCTTCAGATCGCGTATGTGTCCGTAACTAGAAAGGACTTTGAAATCTTTCCCCAGAAACTTTTCAATCGTTTTTGCTTTTGCCGGAGACTCGACAATGACAAGGTTTTTCTGCATAATTCTTTCTTTTATAATGGCTTGTACACAATATTCGGGGACAAAAGTAAAAAAAAAGATTCTCCCTACCTTATATTATAAGGAGAATTTAATAAAATCTTAAGATTTACATTTTATTGCAGGAAATAAAATATCAATTGGTATAGGTTAGTTTCTCTATATTCTACGTACATTTGTCTCATTAGTAAGTTGGTTTTCGTTTGACTTAAGTTGAACTATCGCTTGACTTAACTAAAACTATCGCTTGACTTAAGTCGAACGAAAATTCAATAGCATGATAAATAATTAATATATAGGGAAGTGGAGTTTAATCTTTCCTAATGAAATACTAATAAATAATGAGTGTAAATTATGATCTTTATGAGACTCCCGATCTCACAAAAAGTGGGGAAGAACAACCTTTGCATGCACGTGTCGTACTGAAGGGCAGTTATACAGCCGAAGAATTTGTAGAACAAGTGACTGCATTTCAGCATATGCCTCATGCGCAAGTGGTAGGTGTCATAGAAGCTATCTCGAAAGAACTAAGACATTTGCTTTTGAAGGGATTTTCCGTTGAATTGGGTGATATTGGTTATTTTACTCTTTCTTTGAATGTGAACAAAGAAGTGACTGATTCAAAAGACTTGCGTTCACCGTCAGTATCTCTTAAAGATATTAATTTGAGAATCAACCGTCAGTTTAAGAAGGATATTGAGACTGAATTGGTATTACAACGTTATCATTCGCCTTTTCGTGTGAAGAATCCATTAGCAGAAGAAAAGTGCTTGCAGCGATTAAATAAATTCTTAGAAAAGAATCCATGTATTAATCGGCAGGATTATGCCTTACTTGTTGGAAAGACAAAAACACAGGCATTGCAGGATATTAATGCATTTATTGAAAAAGGGATTTTAAAAAAGTATGGAGCGGGACGATCGGTAGTCTATATAAAGGTAGGATGAGTCATTTTATCGGATATATATACTTGATATTAAACATTTTCTGCTTACCTTTGTTTGCATGAAAAAAGAAAAAGGGAAAGGAGACGAACCTATGGCTAGTAATTATATTCGTTTCGATTGGGCTATGAAACGCTTATTGCGTAATAAAGCCAATTTTGCAGTTCTTGAAGGCTTTCTGACTACTCTTCTCAATGAAAAGATTGTCATTCAGAAATTGTTGGAAAGTGAAGGAAATCAAGAAGATGAGTTTGATAAGTATAATCGTGTTGATATGCTTGCGGAGAACTCTAAAGGAGAACTTATTCTGATTGAAGTTCAGAATAACAATGAGTATGCTTATTTCCAACGTATGTTGTTTGGTACTTCTAAATTGGTGACCGAGTACATCAATCGTGGAGAAGGTTATGATAAAGTACGTAAAGTGTATAGCGTTAATATTGTCTATTTTTCATTAGGCAATGGAAAGGATATAGTATATCATGGTAAAACGGAGTTTAGAGGGATTCATCAGAATGATGTGCTGGAGTTGACTCCATTTCAGAAACAGACGTTTAAGGTCGATGCTGTCAGCCAGCTTTATCCTGAATATTATATATTAAAGGTGAATGACTTTAATCAGGTTGCCAAGAGTCCGTTGGAAGAATGGATTTGTTATTTGAATACAGGTGATATACCAGATAGTGCTACTGCTCCCGGTTTGACGGAGGCTCGTGAACGATTGAAACTCGATAAAATGACGAAAACTGAACTTGAAGCATATTATCGTCATTTGGATAATATTGTAATATTGAAAGATAATATATTGACAGAACGTGCGGAAGGCCGCGCAGAGGGTCGCGCGGAAGGTCGTGTAGAAGGACGTGTAGAAGGACGTGTAGAAGGACGTGTAGAAGGTCGTGCAGAAGGTCGTGCAGAAGGACGTGCGGAAGAAAAAAGAGAAACAGCACGTAATATGAAGGCTTTGAATATTCCTATTAATACTATTTCACAGATAACAGGTCTGTCGGCAGAAGAAATACAAGGTTTGTAAATCTATTACGGATTTGTAGTGAAGACAACAAAATAATTGAAGTTTAAGTTGGGATATTCAGTAAATGTTCCTCTTTCTAAAAAATCAAGAGTAAAAGCTTTGCTTTACGTGAGCTTTTCTCTTGATTTTTTCGTTCAACTCTCCCAGTCTTCTATCTTTTTGTAGAATATTGTTTACATATTCTTATTTTTTCC
>ENA-OQJX01000464-OQJX01000464.1-human-gut-metagenome-genome-assembly--contig:-NODE-464-length-21381-cov-2.926837_pt1 | contig 21381 bp, 17 predicted proteins | sample MGYA00242615_ERZ504782 | MGnify/ENA primary metagenome ERZ504782 (study PRJEB26092, sample SAMD00036354) | human gut metagenome | host: Homo sapiens | study: EMG produced TPA metagenomics assembly of... | reverse complement strand
CTATATTATATTATTATAATGTTCTCTTCTTACTTTACCCGGCTTGTTGTATCTATTTTTTCTTCCGGAATATTACCACTAATTACAATTTCGTCAATCAAGCTTTCATTGGGCAATCTCAATGTATAAAGTGAAGCTTCCATCTGACGCATCAGATTACGTTTCAATTTATCCGGTGAATAAATAAAGGCCTCAACCACAATGACACGACCGTTAGCACGATCCACCCGTGCATGAGACACAAACGGACCTCCCATCATGTCACCTTCCATTTCCCATAATCCGCGAGCTTCTTGCGCATACTCTCCTTTTACAACAATATCTTCCACATCCACAAACATAGAGTCTGTTGCCATATACATTCCTTCGCGTTCACCCGGAATATTTGCTTTCATTACAGAATCACGTTTATGAATGAAATAATCTTTAGTAAAGGTATCCTTGTCTGTATAAGGATAAGAGTACATTACAAAATTCATATCCGCTGTAGCACGATTAGTAGAAGCCCACAAAAAATCTTTGCCTTCTTTATAGTTAGCCAGTTCTATCGGCACCCAGATATCACAATCAAAAATACTTCCTACCTTAGTGGAAATCACATCGCTATGTTTTTGTTTCAACAAAGTTATCTGACGATTCATCTCAGCTTTCACAAAGAAATCTATAATCACTTTACTGTTCTTTGCTACAAATTCCTCAAATTCGTCTTCATTAGGAGCCTGAATTGTCATAATCATCTGTGGAGACGCATAAACATCACGGGAAAACTTGAGTTTGGGCTGAGTATAAATATCTTGAATATCCACAATGATGATATTACGGAATATTTTCAGCACACGGTCAAAATGCTGAGGGTCCACATTTGATATACGAAACGAACGCTCCGCCTGGGGCAGTCCGGGCACATTGGTATCCAATACATCAAACAATGCACGTCCTGCAGGACGGTCCCATACAGGTTTATTTACTACGACCAATACTTCGTAAGGTCTACCGCTGGACGTGGGGGTAAACAAGTTCTTTTGTCCCTTCTTACAAGAAGCCAGTACCAGAACCACCAGCACCAAACTTAAATAAAATGCTATTCGTTTCATAATTATATGGTATTATTGTTGTTATTTACTGTAATGTAACACCTTTCTCCTTCTGTTGTTTAGCCGTTGACAACATTCCACAAGCAGCAAAAATATCTTCTCCTCTTGAAGCACGGATCGTAGCAAATACGCCATGCTGCGTCAAGTAATCACGGAAGGCAACCATTGTTTCCATATCTACCCCTTCCAAATCCACATTAGGAATGGCATGAAACCGGATCAAATTGACACGACATTCAATGCCGCGCAAAAGTTTCACAATCTCTTTAGCGTAAATAAGTGAATCGTTCACCCCTTTGAATACGATATACTCAAAAGACAGACGCCGCTGTTTGCTAAAATCATAATTATGCAATATATCAATAATTTCCGTAATGGAAAAAGCTTTCTCGGCAGGCATTAAATCCCTTCGTTGCGAAGGAATCGGAGTATGCATACTGATAGCCAGATGACAATCACTTTCATTCAGAAAGCGCTCCAGTCCTTTCTTTAAACCCACAGAAGAAACAGTGATGCGTTTCGGGCTCCAGCCGTAACCATATTCTGAAGTCAGAATCTCAAGCACTTTCAACACCTCATCCAGATTGTCGAAAGGCTCTCCCATACCCATGAAAACAAGATTAGTCAGCTTTTCCCTTTCAGGAATAGAATAGATCTGGTTTAATATTTGATGGGCACTCAGATTAGCTGTAAAACCTTGCTTCCCGGTCATACAGAACTTACAATTCATCTTGCATCCCACTTGCGAGGAAACGCAAAGAGTAGCCCGGTCCTCATCGGGTATATAAACCGCTTCAATAAAATTATGAGCCGGTGTACGGAAAAGATATTTCACCGTACCGTCTACCGAACGCATTTCTTCCACCGGAGCAGATGCTCCCACCTCATACCCTTCTTTCAATGTTTCGCGATGCTTTAATGACAAATTGGTCATTTCGTCTATCGTTTCCACCTTTTTATCATACAACCAAGACGTAATCTGCTTTGCGGCAAATTTAGGCATTCCCAGATTCCTCACAATCTGTTGAATCTCATCCAATGTCCTGCCAAGTAATGCTGTTTTCGGAGCTTCCATTTATATTTAAAAGACAATTAGCGTACAAAGGTAGAGAAAAAATAAGATATATTACCTATCTTTGCCGTGAGAAATACTTTTTAACAATGAGAAAAACAATTAATTGCTTTATTCCTTATAGGGAAAGCACAGCGGCAGAACAGACAATCCATGCTCTAAAAGAAAGTAGCATAGTCAACAAAATCTATCTGCTGAACATCGAACTCAACAAGACATTATCCACCCCCGAAGGATGCGAAATATTACCTGTTGATTCACTAACCAGTTCTAAGACAATGAAGATGATTGCTGAAAAAGCAGACACACCTTATATAATGCTCTATACCAAAACTTCTGCTTTGGAACTGGCTTACAAGGCACTGGAACGCATGACGGACTTCCTGCAGGACAGAGAATGCGGCATGGTCTATGCCGACCATCATGAATGGAAAAACGGAGAAAAGAAGAAACATCCCGTCAACGACTACCAACCCGGCAGTGTGCGTGATGATTTCGACTTCGGTCCGCTACTGATATTCAACAGAACGGAATTCATCCTCGCCAGTCTCCAAATGACAGAGGAAAGAAAGTATGCCGCCCTTTATGAACTGCGTCTGTTCCTTACCCTCCATTCTCATCTGGTACATATCAACGAATATCTTTATACGGAAACAGAAAGCGACAACCGCCTGTCCGGCGAAAAGCAGTTCGACTACGTAAATCCCCGTAACAGGGAAGTACAGATAGAAATGGAAGAAGCATTCACACGATACTTGAAATCCATCAATGCCCTCCTTGAACCCATATGTGTGGAAACGGATGTAAAGAAAGGAAATTTCGAATATGAAGCCTCCGTCATCATCCCCGTGCGCAATCGCGCCCGTACCATTGACGATGCCATCCGGTCGGCACTCACACAAGAAACACGCTTTCCATTCAACATCATCGTCGTGGACAATCACTCGACAGACGGAACCACAGAAATCATCGGTCAATACAAGGACAACAAAGCGGTAATCCACCTTCAGCCCCAACGTACCGATCTGGGCATAGGGGGATGCTGGGACCTCGCAATCAACCACCCCCGGTGCGGACGCTTCGCCATACAGCTTGACAGCGATGACCTGTACAGCGACACCCATACCCTGCAAACCATCGTAGACACGTTCTACAAAGAGCAATGCGCCATGGTAATAGGAACTTACCGCATGACGGACTTCCGGCTGAACACCATCGCTCCGGGAGTGATAGACCATAGCGAGTGGACGAAAGAGAACGGACACAATAACGCATTGCGCATCAACGGTCTGGGAGCTCCGCGCGCATTCTTCACACCTATCCTGCGCGAAACAGGCGTGCCCAATGTCAGCTACGGAGAAGATTATGCCCTGGGACTCATTTTCTCGCGCCAATATAAGATAGGAAGAATCTATGATGTACTCTATCTGTGCCGCCGCTGGGAAGGGAACTCGGATGCCGCCCTGAGCATAGAGCAGACCAATGCCAACAATCACTACAAAGACAGCCTGCGCACCCGTGAACTGGGAATCCGCAAAAAATATACAGAAGAGCTGAAGAACCGGAATGAAATCAAGCGATTTATAGACAGCCAACTGGCGTGCTGGCCACTGGCACACCACAACCACGAGGCATTACAGACTGTACAGACCAAGGAACTGTCCATAAACGGCTACACGTTTGTGGTACAGTGCAATGCACAGCGTGCGGTTTCGACTACCGCCAAAGTGGATAAGGACAGCATCCAAGCACGCCCCTGTTTCCTGTGCAAGGAAAACCAGCCTAAGGAGCAGAAAGCACTGGAAACCATCACTGCAAACAGAATATGCGTTAACCCTTATCCCATATTGCCGGATCACCTCACTATCGCCCATAAAGATCACATCCCCCAACTCATGGATGAGAATATTTTCAGTTACGATGACGTCCGTGCATTCGTACAGAAATATCCGACTACGCCCTATTCTATAATGGAGCACATTGCGGAGCCTCTGCACCGGACCATCTCCATCTTCAAGGAGTCAGAAAAACTGATGTTCCCATCATCCCGAACGTACAACAGCTGATAACCCACGCACAGACAATCGATATACGCAGCATGTATTTTCCCTACCTAGAAGAAGAGGAAGATTATCCACTAGAATGTAGCCGAATTTACCTCAACACCAAGGACTATCCCTGTCCTTTGGTAATCCTCTCAAGCAACACGCATTATGACGACTCCCTGTTATACAGCGCCCTCGCCGCTTTCCCACCGGATGAAGACGGACAAGAAGCGAAGTTCAACCTGCTGTTATGGAAGGAAGGCCATCTATACTATACGGTGGTTTTTCCCCGCAGCAAGCACCGTCCCGACTGCTACTTTGCAAAAGGCAGCGAACAGATGCTCATCAGTCCGGGAGCTTTGGACATGGCTGGCGTAATCGTCACCACCCGTCAGGAAGATTTCGACAAAATAACAGAAGAAAAAGTGGCATCCATCATAAAAGAAGTGGGAATAACAGTAGAAGAAGCCGAGAAGATACCCGGACGTTATTTTGACGAGAAAGCAAAAAGATAGAGAGAACACGAAGAGATGAAGGAATTACAGCAAGCCCATAAACAAGACGAATAACAATGAAAGAACCCGAAATAAGCGTAGGAATAGTAAACGCACAAGAAATTCATTTTTCACTGAACGGCAATTTTTTCGCTAAAGGAGAAACGGTCTGTGGTGAACAACAAGTAGCCTTCAGCGAAGGAGGTATTCTGTGGAATGGTAATCTTTACCGCGAACTGACCTTCACTCCACAAGACGAACATGCCTCGTTTTCATTATATGACGTAACCATCGGAATTAATTTCCACTGGGAACGGCAAGAAACCCAAAGTTTTATGGGAACACTGAAACTAGTGGTGGACGAAGGCAAAATCACCGCTATCAATATTCTTCCCGCCGAAGACTATTTGATAAGCGTCATCTCTTCGGAGATGAACGCCACCTCCTCTTTAGAGTTTCTGAAAGCACATGCCGTGGTATCACGCAGCTGGCTGTTTGCTCAAATAGAGAAACGCAAAGCTTTAAGTGGCAAAAATGAAGGTTTCTTTTCCTTTATCAAGACCGATACCGAATATATCCGTTGGTACGACCGGGAAGACCACACCATATTCGACGTTTGTGCAGATGATCATTGCCAACGTTATCAGGGAATAACCAAGGCATCCAGTGCTGCCGTAACTGAAGCAGTACAGGCAACCCGAGGGCAATTACTAATGTATGAACGCGGCATCTGCGATGCTCGTTTCTCTAAATGTTGCGGAGGTGCAAGTGAGGAATTCGGCTATTGCTGGGAAGATAAGAATTATCCCTATTTGTCTACCATCCGTGATACGGAAGAAGAAGAAAACCGTCCGTTACCCGATCTGACTAAAGAAGAAGAGGCAGAACGTTGGATACGTACTTCTCCCGTTTCGTTCTGTGATACCCACGATAAAAAAGTAATTTCACAAATACTGAACAATTACGATCAGGAAACCACAGATTTCTATCGTTGGAAAGTGCGTTATTCCCAGTCAGAGCTAGCCGAACTGATCCGTCAAAATACAAAATCAGATTATGGAGACATCATCGACCTGATTCCCATCCAACGTGGCAAGTCCGGACGTATCTGCAAACTGAAAATTGTAGGTTCTTTGAAAACATTGACTATCGGAAAAGAATTGGAGATACGTCGTACCCTGTCTTCGTCCCACCTATTCAGTTCAGCCTTTGTAGTAGATAAGGGAGAATTGAAAAACGGCGTCCCCGAATGGTTTCTGCTAACGGGTGCCGGTTGGGGACATGGAGTAGGCCTGTGCCAAATCGGGGCTGCCGTAATGGGGGAACGGGGATATACCTACGACGAAATTCTATTGCATTATTATAAAGGTGCAGATATCCGCCGTTTCTATTAACCGATCCACCAAGCCATGCGCCGGATAGGATTTCCATCCGGAATCTTTAAAATGAAAAAGGAATAATGAAAAACAAACATACTTCACCGTGGGCATGGATACCCACGCTATACTTTGCACAAGGGCTGCCCTACGTGGCAGTGATGACTATTTCAGTCATTATGTATAAAAGATTAGGAATCAGCAATACCGAACTGGCTTTTTATACCGGCTGGCTTAATCTGCCCTGGGTTATCAAACCTTTGTGGAGTCCTTTCATAGACCTTATCAAAACGAAACGCTGGTGGATCGTCACTATGCAACTCTTAATGGGTGCGGGACTGGCAGGCATAGCCTTCACCATCCCCACCGAACACTTTTTCCAACTTACGTTGGCAATTTTCTGGTTGTTGGCATTCAGCTCTGCCACGCATGACATTGCTGCCGATGGTTTTTACATGCTGGCACTGGACTCGCACCAGCAAGCTTTATTTGTAGGAATCCGCAGTACTTTCTATCGCATTGCGACTATTGCAGGACAAGGGTTGCTTATCATGCTTGCAGGAAGACTGGAAATTGTAACAGACAATATACCTTACGCCTGGTCCATCACCTTTTTTGTATTGGCCGGGCTTTTCCTGGGAGTGTGGATCTATCATAAGTTTATTCTTCCCCATCCGGATTCAGACCATGCAGCCAAAGAAGTTTCCGCTTCTACCCTACTCAAAGAATTTTTTGGCACTTTTGCCAGTTTCTTTCAGAAAAAGCAGGCAAGTATTGCTATTCTCTTTATGTTACTCTACCGTTTACCGGAAGCACAACTGGCAAAAATGTGTATTCCTTTCTTTATAGATCCTATTGAAGAAGGTGGTTTGGGGCTCACCACTGAGGAGATAGGTTTCGTACAAGGAACAGTCGGCATCATCGGGCTTACCCTTGGAGGTATTTTAGGAGGAATAGCCGTAGCCCGTAACGGTTTAAAACAATGGTTGTGGCCGATGGTATGGGCTATTTCCTTACCTGATTTAGTCTATGTTTACCTCAGTTATGTCCAACCCGATTCCCTATACCTTATCAATATTTGCATTTTTATAGAGCAATTCGGTTACGGATTCGGTTTCACAGCTTATATGCTTTATCTTATTTATTTTGCGGACGGAGAACATAAAACGGCACATTATGCCATTTGTACCGCATTTATGGCATTAGGCATGATGATTCCCGGAATGGCCGCCGGTTGGCTTCAGGACCAGATGGGATACAACCATTTCTTTATCTGGATTATGATATGTTGCGCTGTAACCTTTGGGGTGACGGCACTATTAAAGATTGATCCGGAATTCGGCAAAAAAAAAGATTGATGCCGATGATGAAGAATACATCTACAAACAGAGACTTTGCCCTCTTTCTCCAACAGAGTTTTTCATTTCTGCTACCACTACTGAGCTTTTATCAGAAGTAACAATCTAGATATAAGCATCTTATAGAGGTGGTGGCAGCAGTATTTTTTAGATACCCAAAAGGCTGCCACCACCTCTTATAATACTTTTCTCATCAAGACTCGAATTATTCCCACAAAAAGGAACATATATTTAGAGGAATTCTTCCTCTCCTTTTGAAAAAAGATAAGGAACTTCCGAACAATACATGCTTATCTTCTGATACATTCAACCGCATGATGTTTCGGTTTCAACTTAATGGAACAGTCTGGAACAACTCGGCATGTAGAATGAATGCAGTGTAGTTTAACGCTTTAGGTTGACTACTCTTTCATCTTACTTGTACGGATGGTTGACAGAGATAATACTTAGTTATAATATCAGTTGACTCTTTCAAGAGTTATTTCTTTGCCGGGTTGACAATCTTCCTGCAATTACTATTATCAAAAAGAATATCCTAAAATGGTGGCAGTAACATTTTCCATCCCTTCAAATATTCTGCTGCCATCACCCCTCAAAGCCTTTATTTATGAGCATTCCAGACAAAAGGTGGCAGCAGTGGCAGTAGAAAAGAAACTCTATAGAGAAAAAAAATAAATAGAAGTTCACATAGCCCCCGGAAGAAAAAATCTTTTTTAAAAGATAGAAAGACAGAAAATAATGCTATACTTGCAAACTCAAGCCAAATAAAACAGACTAGAAAGAATATGACAAGGAAGAGTTTTAACCTAAAAAATAAGATAAAGTCCTCTCAACAAAACAGTTATTATATTTGTTTCATATTCAAACAATAACATAAAAGATACATATATGAAAAAGATTATTTTATTAGTATTCGTCACCTTGTTTTGCTGCGTAGACTACTCACAAGCACAAACAACAGAAAAGAAAATGACACGTCAGGAAAAGAAAGAGGCGCAAAAAGCCATGGAACAAGCCTTGTTCGAAGAAGCCAGACAAGCTATAGAAAACAAAGCTTTCACACTGGAAGCTGACCGGGTTATATTTAAAAGAGGCAGAAATGCCTTTGTTTCTTCTAATACCAATTTTGTAATGGTAGACGACGATAGAGCATCCGTACAGGTAGCGTTTAACATTCCTGCCAGCGGCCCTAACGGATTAGGAGGTGTCACTGTAGACGGCAATGTTTCCGGTTACAAGATCAAAACCGACAAGAAAGGAACCATGTATCTGACAATGAGTGTAATGGGGGTGGGTATATCTGCTCAGGTAAGCATAACATTACCTCATGGAAGCAACAATGCCACCGTAGATATACGGCCCAACTTCAATTCCAACCGCCTGACTTTATCCGGTGAACTACTGCCGCTTGACAAGTCAAATGTATTTAAAGGAAGGTCTTTCTAATCACTTTATAGTTCATAGAACATAAGCCCCGGAAATTTTGTTAAAGCAGATTTCCAGGGTTGTTTATTTCCCATTCATTCCTCTTCACACTTTTAATTTCAGTTCTTCAAAAATACACTTCAGCAACCGGTTTTTCCGTTTCAGTAACAAATTACTACCTACTTATGCCAAAGCTTATTATGTTTGTACCGGATTTCAATAGGAAAACAACATAAAATAAAAAAGTAGGTATTATGAGAAAAGTTGTAATATTAACATTAGTAACCTTGTTTACCTGCGTAGAGTACTCACAGGCACAAACAAAGAGAAAAGGAAATGACACGTCAGGAAAAAAAAGCAGCTCAGGAAGCTTTGGACAAAATGTTATTTCAGGAAGCCAAAGAGGCAATAGACAACCAAACCTTTGTACTGGAAGCGGACAGAGTTTACTTTAAATACGGAACCTCCGCTTTCGTTTCATCCAACACCAACTTTGTAGGACTGGACGGTGACAAGGCTGTAGTGCAAGTAGCATTCAATGTACCTTTCAGCGGTCCGAACGGACTAGGAGGTATTACCGTAGACGGGAATGCTTCGAACTATAAAGTAAAAACCGACAAAAAAGGTAATATTCATGTCAGTATGAACGTGATGGGAATCGGAATCTCAGCCCAAGTAAGCATTGATATACCTTATGGAAGCAACAATGCGACTGTAGATATTCTTCCGAACTTTAATTCCAGCCACATGACTTTATCCGGTCAAATATTGCCATTAAAGAAAGCCAATGTGTTTAAAGGACGCTCACTATAAACTACTTAACTAAAATAATAGGAATATGAAGAAGCTACTATTTCCACTATTCATGCTTGCCATGATAGTTACTTCGTGCGAGAAAGATCCGGATATGAATAAACTGGATAGTGACTACAGCGTTTACACCGATTATGACAACAGTGTACATTTCAATGAGTTTTCCACCTATTATCTGCCAGATAGCATTCTGGTTCCGGACAACAGCCTGAAAGCCAATTATTGGAAAGATGAAAATGCCCAAAACATTATCAGTGCAGTAGCCCATGAAATGGAACAGAAAGGCTATGTAAGGACGGAAGATAAAGAAAAAGCCAATGTAGGCATTCAGTTGTCATACGCCCAACAAAGAATACAAATAACCACAGGAGGATGGTATGGCGGCTGGTGGGATGCCGGATTCTGGGGACCTTACTGGGGAGGAGGATGGTATTATCCTTATCCGGTAACTTACAGCTATGACACAGGAACCCTGATTATGGAAATGGTTGATTTAAGACAACCTGTCGATCAGTCTAACCAAAACAAACTGCCTGTCATCTGGCATGCTTATGCGTCAGGACTGCTATACGGAAACTCCCATTTCAATATGCAGTTGACATTAAATGCCGTCAATCAGGCATTTGCACAATCTCCTTATCTGTCAAACAAACAATAAAACCGGAAAATCATGAAAACGAAAATATTAAAACACAGAGCTCCCAAACGTATCCTCATCGGAGTGTTATTAGTTCTCTTTTGTTTCACAAGTAAAGCACAGATCTGGGAAAATGTACATTTCAACGTAGACTGGCAGATGAATATGCCGTTGAACAGCAACTTTGCCGATAAATTCAGCGGATGGGGAATGAACTTTGAAGGAAAATATGATCTGACTCCCTATTGGTCTATAGGAGCTTTCCTTAATTTTCATACCAATCACCGATACGTGGACCGCCAGACCATCCCCTCACCCCAACGGCTTCATTGACAACAGACCAGCAACAATCGGCGTTCCAACTTCCCTTTGGAATATCTGTATCCTACAAGTTACTGGATAACAGGTATGTAAAACCTTACTTCGGAGTCAAATCGGGTGCCATGTATTCTCAAAACTCCATTTACAACAATCTGGTACAATGGTATGAACGCCCGTGGGGATTCTATGTATCACCCGAATTGGGAATAGATATTCATCCGGTACCTTATCAGCGTCTGGGATTTCATGTAGCCGTATATTATAGCTACGCAACCAATCAAACCGATATCCTGACTTATTCTGAAGATGGAAGAAATAGCATGGGTGTGCGTGTAGGAGTTTGTTTTTAATCCATACTAAGCGTTTGCTCATAAAAGAGGAGATTTGGAAAGTATTCTATTTTTTTCTGAATTTCCTCTTTTTTTCATAGTTTTGTAAAATAACCCAAATCATTTTCAGCAGCGGAATGGCTATGCAAAATAAATACAATCAATTCTTCAACTTTTTCCTGTTTTCAGGTCTGGCATGTTTCTCATACCTTTCGCTGGTACTATATACCGACCTTACGCCTCAACATCAGAAAATATTAATCTCCTTTCTGGGATTTATTTCTGTGGTATTCATATTCAATCTGGTAGGCTTTAGTCTGATATTCATCAACCGATGGCTGAAAAAAAGCTATCTATCTTTATCAAGAAGAGAAACAAACTGATCATCAATTGCATTTTGATTGCAGCTATTCTTTTCTTCATGAATTACGCTACTCTGACCATCTGTAAAGTATTGCTGGAACTGCCCTTCCCATTTGTACTAAGCAGTCCGGGCCTGCGCTTGATCATGATTATATGGTTGGTAGAAATTGTGATTGTGAGCCTAAGTATCATGAACGCTTTTTACAGGCAGCTGGTTATTCTGCATGAAAAAACAATGAAACTGGAAGAAAGTTCCATCAAAGCACAATACACGGCTTTACAAAATCAATTAAATCCACATTTCCTGTTCAATAGTTTGAATACTTTAATATCCGAAATAGAATACAATCCGGAAAACGCAGTAGTTTTTACACAAAAGCTATCGGATGTTTATCGTTATATCCTAAAAAGTCAGGAACAAGGACTTGTTACTTTACGTAATGAACTGGAATTTCTGGATTCATATATCTATCTGCATCAAGTGCGTCTGGGAAAATGTATTCAACTGGAAAACAAAATACCCCCCACGTTATTGAACAAGAAAATTCCTTCATTAACTCTACAGTTGCTTATCGAAAATGTGATAAAACATAACATCATCAATATGGAAAATCCAATGGTCATCCATTTGGATTATTCTGACAAAGATCAAACTCTTTCCGTAAGAAACAAGATCAAATTAAAAAAGAATAGTTGCAAAATCAGGAATGGGACTGAAGAACTTATCTGCCCGCTATCTGCTGATTTGCAACTTGCATATCACAATTATTGACGATTCTGAATATTTCACCGTTAAAATACCTTTGCTGAATGAATAAGATAAAAGCCGCTATTATAGAAGATGAAATTCCTGCAGGACGCCTGCTACATAAAATGTTGTCAGGATTAAGGCCAGACTGGGAGATAGTTGTATTACCCGGCAGCGTAGAGGGATCTGTAAAATGGTTCCAGGAGCATCCACACCCGGATATAATCTTTCTAGATATCCAACTGACCGACGGCATTTCTTTCACTTTCATAGAACAGACCCAACCGGAAAGTATGATTATTTTTACCACCGCCTACGACGAATATGCCATACGTGCTTTTACTGTAAACAGCATAGACTATCTGCTGAAGCCAATAAACAGGGAAAGATTGGCCGAAGCCATCGAAAAGTTTGAAAGATTAACTGCCAGATATGGCAATGCCAACCTATCGAGCTCATCCAATGAATTACTGAACTTACTGAAAAATATAAGTAATCCGGAAAAAAAATACCGTACCCGCTTCCTGATATCAGGAGACGAAAAGCTGTATACCTTGCAAGTAGAAGATATAGCTTATTTCTATTCTGAAAACAAAATTACTTTTGCCGTCACAAAAGAAGGGAAAGAGCATATCATAGATTTATCGCTCGACAAACTGTCCGAACAACTAAACCAGATATTTTTTTCCGCACCAACCGGCAAACATTGATTAGTGTACATGCCATACAGAAAATAGAAAACTATTTTTTAGGAAAAATAATAGTACAGGTAAAACCGCCATTTAAAGATAAAATTACTGTAAGCAGAGAAAAGATAGCTGCAATGAAGCTTTGGCTCAATTATTAAAAAAGTCTGTTTATATAAAAAAGCACTAACTTATAAGTAATAGGAACAAGATTGGAATCCGTTCCTATTACTCAACCAACAGTTTTACAAAAGCTTTGCAATCACAATTGTAAAAAACAAATAGAACTTTCAGCAGGAGCCTTTAAAATTACTTTTCCACCTCCTCTCACGCTACCATCTTCTTTTATAACCGTTCCTTTATCCGGATCAATCCAAAAGACTTTATACGTTTCTCTATCTCCCATCAAATCCAAATTAATCTCATTCTTCACACAGTACCCAAGGTATCCCTTTCCGACAGCCCCCATTACCCACTGAGTATCCATATCGGTCTGTCTATCTATAGGAGAAAAAGAAGAAGCCTTCTCATAAACCGGTAATTCATCAATCGGCGGAATTTTGGCAAAAGAGCCACCCGCCATAAATATAGCCCAATTCATAGCATTACGAGGAACTCTAATTGTACTACCATTATAAACCACAGCTTTATCAGGATACTTACAGCGATATTCACGTACCGCACGATAAACACTGGCACAAGATACCGTGCCCGGATCAATCAGTCGCGCATGCTGGCGAAGAGCCAGACTTACCCCTCCCTGAGGTTCGTATAAAGTTCCATCTGCGCGATAATGCCACTGACGGATATCAATCACATCAACCATTGAAGTATGTTTTTTATCTTTCAAGACAGAATCCTGCACATCTTTTGTTGCTGTCAACGCCACTAACTGATGGTTATCACACGCATTGACCTCTTCCAACCAAAAGTTCATAAAATTCAATGGTCCGGTATATTCCAATCCAATGCTATGTACCACACCATTATTGTCATGGAACACATTTACACTCTGACGAATAAATTTACTGTGATATTCACGGATAACCGGACGAGTAATATCATAGAACTGTTCTGCCATATACACTCTCTTGTCCCCCGAAAAAACAGTCTTTTCCGCAAATCCCAACTGATTTATATTATTAGCAGAGCGCCAAGGATAATCACACCAGTGTGCTCCTTCTTCTATGATATTGTGCTGGTTATAATGATCATGTAACAAAACCAGTCCGTCTCGATCCGCCACATCTACAAATCGCTTCAAACGATTCCAATACCAAGGATTGAATTTATTCAGATCATATTTGCTTAAGCGATCCTGAGCTTCCCCCTGCCCGCTACGGCTATAAGGCATTTCATTAAAAGGAGCCCAAACTTCAGCATCAGCATGCATATTCCGCTCATGATCATTACGACGACGCTCATACCACAATCCTGTACGATGATGAAGCACATGTGCTCCCGAAAGCAATAATACTTGCGCAACACTATCTGGCTCTTCGGTATATCCCGTACCGGTGCGTCCCGGAACAAACTGACTGAGTGATCCTTTGCCCTGCCATCCTGTAGTACCGGGAATATTCTTGCGAAAATAAGTTCCGTTAATGAGAATATGATTTCCCCGCACAATCCAGCCATTTTTCACTTGTAAAGGTTCTGCCATGACCACATGCTTCTCTTTTTCAGGCCGCCAGTTCACTTCGTTTAAAAGAGGAGCATTATTCTGGGTTATCTCCAAAGGATATTTCACTATCATACTGTCTATCCATACATCCATTCGCATATCCGGTTTTAATGACTGTACAGACATCCAATGAGCGTACTCGGGAGTTGGCTTCGTAGTTTCATCAGTAGTGTACACAAATATTTTCTTTTCTTCCATTGAAGATTTACCCATACGAGCCGCCAGTTGAGCATAAAAAAAACTTTCCGGCTTGACAAAAGTATGCGACAATTCATAATGGCCATTACCAAAAGGTTGCGTCCACATTCCATAAGCCCAATTATGAGCTGTAGGAGGAGTAACACAATGAGTCTGTGAAGCTCGTCCCTGCCAGCACATAGAGTTAGCCGCCACCCAACCGGCTCCCTGATCTGCCATATCCCGATAACCCAATTGAATAATTCCTCCTGACACCGTTATTTTATCCATCAAAATACCATTAGAGAAGCCACCAGTAGATCCACTGAAACTATAAGGCCGTTCGGAATGACATTGTACAAAAGCATTAGGTCCAGGTACGGCAACCCCAACTGTAAAATCACGGTACCCCTCTTCAGAATAACAACGCTGAAAAAGAGTTAATTGTCCCAAAGTATGAAAAGCATAACGCCTATGGTTGGCTATCTCGGACACGGGATACAGAAATTTACAATCCTCCACAGTCACCTGCATCGCTCCCTCCAATACCATTACCGCCGAACCTGCAAAATGATGAGCCTCCACTCTTCGTACCCATCCATCTTTCACATGATTGAAGGTAATTGCCTGCCAACGATGGTTCTCATCTTTCAAATTAGTATGATCATATTCAGAATCGCAACACAAATTCTCTATTCCGACATTATTAATCCTCCAGTCCATGAAAGAGGTAAAATATACCACCACCATACTTGGGATCAAGGCTCATGGTCAATGGTACATCTATGGTAATACTTTCAGAGGTAACAGCAACCACAGTACGCTCCCACACCATATCATGACGACCGGGAGTCCATTTCGAGAAATTATATTCCTGTTCATTGCCCAATCTATCCGTACCAAGCACCGAAAGCCATCCGGCTGTTGATGGACGGACAATGCGTATTTTATCTCCCACCTTCAATGTTGCAGTTTGTTTCAAAGGAATAACCGTAGCATTTACAGGTACATACTGCCCGGCAATATGAATAGTGTCTTCCGTTTTCGCATTATTATAACCCAAAACACGAATCAATTCATCTTTCATCGGTCCCAATGCACGTAAAACCGTTCCTCCATTTTTATGGCATCCGCTACCACGGAGAACCACTCCGTCAGCCCGCATCAAAAGTTTACCTTTCAATTCATAGTTACCGGGAGCTAACTGAACTGCACCTCTGAAACCATCCGGTTCCATAGGAAGAGAGGCTACATAATTCAATGCCTGCTGAATAAGACCGGTTGCATCTCCATCCACGACAGGAACATATACTTTTGCATCCACCCAAGGAATGGGATACTCAGATTGGCGATAACCACAAAAAGAAAAATCAGGTATCCGATCGCCGTTAGGATACGATTTATAAACCAGTTCGTCGGTTTCAGTAATATGAACAGGTGACTGAGGAGTAGTCTTAAAATGTGCATCTATAGTTGCAAAGAGGAATACTCCGGCAAAAAGCAGAAGTGTCCGGCATAAATTGTGTTTCATAGTTTCATACCTAAAAATTCGAATACACAAAAATAGCAGCAAAACAGATACACTTTATTGAAAAATTGGTCAAAATTGGGTAGAAATCGAACACCAGACTAAAATTATAACTATTTGTACATCAAATTAAATATAGAAACAGAGTTACTAAAATAATATAAGAGCCCGACAAATAAATACGGAAAACAATGGATATCGGATAAATTTATACTATTTTTGTAAGACTAATAATCATCTTATTATCCGATATGATAGTAATAGCAGATAGTGGTTCTACCAAACAGACTGGTGTCTGGGTAACACCAAGACAAACAGCAGGACAGTTCGAACAGGAGGTATCAACCCCTTCCACCAATCAGTTGATGAAATAAAAGAAGTGATTGCCTCCACACTAACTCCCCAGTTGGGAGACACCACTGAATTTACAACTATTTATTTCTATGGTGCAGGATGTATTCCCGAAAAAACGAATATAGTGAAAACAGCTTTGGCGCAGAACTTCCCCAAAGCAAATATCCTTGTCGAAAGTGACTTGTTAGGTGCCGCCCACGCCCTATGTGGTAAAACGGCAGGGATTGCATGTATTTTAGGAACCGGATCCAACTCTTGTTTTTATGACGGGGAAAAAATAACAGCTAATATTTCTCCGTTAGGGTATATTTTAGGAGATGAAGGTAGCGGAGCCGTATTAGGGAAACGTCTGGTAGGTGACTTCCTGAAACACCAACTTCCCGATGACCTTTGCCGAGATTTCCTTAAAGAATACGATTTGACCCCAGCACTGATTTTAGATAAAGTATACCGACAGCCTTAGCCAACCGCTTTCTGGCGGGTCTGACTCCTTTTCTTTTCGCCCACAAGCATAGACCAGAGATACAGAATTTATTAATTTCCTGCTTCACTGATTTCTTCACCCGTAATGTAATGCAATACGAATATCATGATATTCTTGTACATTTTACAGGTTCTATTGCATTTTACTTTCAAGAAGAAGTAAAAGAAGCAGCTCTAAGACTGAATGTGTCCATCGGAAAAGTTTTAAAAAGTCCACTGGAAGGATTAAAGGATTATCATTCGAAGTATGAATTTTATAAAATAACCGAACAACCGTCCATACATGAGGATTTGGAACAAAAATCCGTCAGAGAGTTACTGGAAGGTATCAACGAAGAAGACCGGAAAGTAGCCTCAGCTGTTCATGCCTGCATACCACAAATTGAAAACTAGTAAATGAAATAGTAGAACGTATGCATCAAGGAGGACGCATATTCTATTTGGGAGCCGGAACCAGTGGACGCCTAGGAGTATTGGACGCTTCTGAAATTCCAGCGACTTTCGGTATGCCTGATACCTGTGTCATAGGTATTATAGCCGGTGGTGAACAAGCTTTGAAACATCCTGTAGAAAGTGCTGAAGATAATAGTCAAAAAGGCTGGATGGAACTACAAAAGCATCACATCACAAATAAAGACATCCTGATAGGCATAGCGGCATCGGGAACAACTCCTTATGTTATAGGAGCGCTGCAAAAAGCGAGAGAACACGGAATATTAACAGCAAGCATCAGCAGCAATCCAAACTCTCCACTCTCGAATGTAGCAGATATACCCATCGAAATGATAGTCGGTCCGGAATTTATCACAGGCAGCTCGCGTATGAAGAGCGGCACAGGGCAAAAAATGATACTGAATATGATAAGTACCACCGTCATGATAAAACTAGGCAGAGTAAAAGGAAACCGGATGGTAAACATGCAACTCAGCAATCAAAAACTAGTAGACCGAGGAGTACAAATGCTAATTGACGAATTACATATTAATAAAGCAGAAGCAAAACAATTGCTGCAAGAACAGGGCTCTGTTAAAAAGGCATTTGACGCTTACAAAACAAATAATTGTATCACTAAAAACGACTGAAGTATGAAAAGTTGGAAACAAGAAGCCGTCATCCTTGCTATAGGCATGTTGATGATGGGGTATTTTATCAAACAGGGATTGGACACTTTCTCTGGTAAAGACAGAGTAGTGAATGTGAAAGGTCTGGCAGAAATGGAGGTGCCAGCTAATAAAGTAACTTGGCCTTTAATGTATAAAGACCTGGGAAATGATCTCCCGACCTTATATAACAAAATAAATACAACCAACCAAACAATTGTCGGCTTCTTGAAACAGAAAGGAATCACTGAAAACGAAATCAGTATCAATGCACCGGAAATTATAGACATGCAAGCTGAACGTTATAATAATAATTCAGTTCCCTTCCGCTATAATGTGACCTCTGTCATCACGGTTACTTCAACTAAAGTAGATCTGGTGAGAAAGATGATCAGCGAACAAAGCGAACTCTTAAAGCAAGGTATCGCTATTACCGGTGGAGATTATCGTTACAATGTGCAATATGACTATACCGGTTTAAACGACATCAAGCCTCAAATGATAGAGGAAGCAACTAAAAACGCACGGGCGGCAGCTATTAAATTCGCCAAGGACTCGGACAGCGAACTTGGTAAGATAAAAAGAGCTTATCAGGGACAATTCAGTATCGAGGATCGTGATGCCAATACTCCTTACATCAAACGTATCCGTGTTGTAACCACCATTGATTACTCTTTGGAAGATTAAATATCCATTTGGCGAAGCATATTAAACAAAGCTTCTTTGTTCAGAGGCTTGAACAAATAACCGTTAAAGCCTCTGGACATTACTTTCCGCTTATCTTTCAGAAGTATTATTCAAATTATAGTAATTGGTCTTTTCAACCAAAAAATTCCGATCAACCAAAATTATATATGCATCCACATTATACAATATGGTATCCGAAAATTCTTTCACGGAACACACCTTATTTTTCTTCTTAACGAACTCCTTTTCCAAACTTTTCCTCTTTCTTATCTCCCATAAAAAACCTAAAAGTAGAAACAAACTAAAATGAACGCTACCATATTTTAATAGGTTAAATTTCTACAAATGTACAAACATAAATTAAAAACAACGATTATATCCCATTTAAATTTTAATCAGCAAGAAATTTCAGCAAACTTGTTTGTGTTTCAGTATTTTGTTGTATCTTTGCGCCCGAAATTAGATAAACAATATAATGTCTAACGTAATTAACTGAGAATTTTAACAATTTTATTAATGGAAAATTTAAAAAACATCACTCCTGTTGAAGATTTCAACTGGGATGCTTATGAAAACGGCGAAGCTGTAACCAGCATGAGCCACGAAGATCTTGAAAAAGCTTATGACGGTACGCTGAACAAAGTAAACGACCGCGAGGTTGTAGACGGTACTGTTATTGCAATGAACAAACGCGAAGTAGTTGTCAATATCGGCTACAAATCAGACGGTATCATTCCTTTGAATGAATTCCGTTACAATCCAGATTTGAAAATAGGTGATACTGTAGAAGTATACATTGAAAATCAGGAAGATAAGAAAGGACAGTTAATTCTGTCACACAAAAAAGCACGTGCTACTCGTTCTTGGGACCGCGTAAACGCTGCTCTTGAAAATGAAGAAATTATTAAGGGTTACATCAAATGCCGCACTAAGGGTGGTATGATTGTGGACGTATTCGGTATCGAAGCATTCTTGCCGGGTTCTCAAATTGATGTGAAACCTATCCGCGACTACGATGTATTTGTAGGTAAGACAATGGAATTCAAAGTGGTTAAAATCAACCAGGAATTCAAAAACGTTGTTGTTTCTCACAAAGCTCTTATCGAAGCTGAACTTGAACAGCAGAAGAAAGAAATCATCGGTAAACTTGAAAAAGGACAAGTACTGGAAGGTACTGTTAAAAATATCACATCATACGGAGTATTCATCGACCTTGGTGGTGTAGATGGTTTGATTCATATCACTGACCTGTCTTGGGGGCGTGTAAGCGATCCGAAAGAAGTAGTTGAACTGGATCAGAAGTTGAACGTAGTTATCCTTGATTTCGATGACGAAAAGAAACGTATTGCTCTTGGTTTGAAACAACTGACTCCGCACCCATGGGATGCTTTGGATGCTAACTTGCAGGTAGGTGACAAAGTGAAAGGTAAAGTAGTCGTTATGGCTGACTACGGTGCATTCATCGAAATTGCTCCGGGCGTAGAAGGTTTGATTCACGTATCTGAAATGTCTTGGTCACAGCACTTGCGTTCTGCTCAGGACTTCATGAAGGTAGGTGACGAAGTAGAAGCTGTTATCCTGACTCTTGACCGTGACGAACGTAAGATGTCTTTGGGTATCAAACAGTTGAAACAAGATCCATGGGAAACTATCGAAGAAAAGTATCCTGTAGGTTCCAAGCACACTGCAAAAGTTCGTAACTTCACTAACTTCGGTGTATTCGTGGAAATCGAAGAAGGTGTAGACGGATTGATCCACATCTCTGACCTGTCTTGGACTAAGAAAGTAAAACATCCTTCTGAATTCACTCAGATCGGTGCAGATATCGAAGTTCAAGTATTGGAAATCGACAAAGAAAACCGTCGCTTGAGCCTTGGTCACAAACAGTTGGAAGAAAATCCTTGGGATGTATTCGAAACTGTATTTACTGTAGGTTCTGTACACGAAGGTACTATCATCGAAATGTTGGATAAGGGTGCTGTAGTAGCTCTTCCTTATGGTGTAGAAGGTTTTGCAACTCCGAAACACCTGGTAAAAGAAGATGGCTCTCAAGCCCAATTGGATGAAAAACTGTCATTCAAAGTAATTGAATTCAACAAGGATGCCAAGAGAATCATTCTGTCTCACAGCCGCATTTTCGAAGATGCTGCCAAGGCAGAAGAAAGAGCTGAAAAGAAAGCAGCTTCTAATGCAAAGAAAACAACTAAGAGAGAAGACGCTCCTGCTATCCAAAATCAGGCAGCTTCTACCACTTTAGGTGATATCGATGCTTTGGCTGCTTTGAAAGAACTGTTGGAAAACAAGAAGAAGTAATCAGTTTACTTCAAGATAAGCCAAAAGGATGCATTTATTAAAATGCATCCTTTTTTATGCCATTATTTCTTAAAAAGGAAAATATTCTATGGGATATCCGTAATAAAACCGTATCTTTATAGAGTAATAAAATTTCGAGTTAGTATTTCACAACGACTTCTCCCCCGTTTTCTTATTACCTCATTATTAATTCCATACACTTCCCCTTAGCAGGTCGGACTGTATATTACTAATTTAAAAAGAATCAAATGGCGAAACCTATTTCATTTACCAAACGAGATCTGGAAAAGAAAA
>ENA-OQJX01000463-OQJX01000463.1-human-gut-metagenome-genome-assembly--contig:-NODE-463-length-21393-cov-3.338616_pt1 | contig 21393 bp, 23 predicted proteins | sample MGYA00242615_ERZ504782 | MGnify/ENA primary metagenome ERZ504782 (study PRJEB26092, sample SAMD00036354) | human gut metagenome | host: Homo sapiens | study: EMG produced TPA metagenomics assembly of... | reverse complement strand
CAATGACGGACAGTCTTTTGCAAGCGTTCCAATTGCAATTTCTCTATTTCCGGCCGTGTCAGAGTTTCTAACTCTTTGTGTAAATACATAGCATTTTTCTGTTTAGTTGGTTATTAGTCCGACAAAAATAGAAAAAAATATAATGCGGTTGGGAATAAGCTGACAAAATATGTATCTTTGGGGGATTTTAATTTAAAAATGTGATGAAAAAGACTTTATTTATAATAGGTATGTTGTTGTGCGTGTTTTCGTTGCACGCTCAGGATATGAAAACTCTCTTTATCGCTATGCCTGATTCGATAGCTCCTTTATTGACAAAGGTAAATCGCGAGGATTGTGTGGATTTTCTGGCAAGTAATATGAAGGCGGAGGTCAAGAACCGTTTTGGAAAGGTGTCCGAGCTGAAAAAGTTGACTGACGATTATTTGTTTCTGCAGACCACGGGAAGTAGTTCTATGGAAATGAAACTGTTGCCCTTGAATGATTCCGTAAAGGTGATTTGTGTGATCAATACAGTTTGTGGTCCGGTTTGTGATAGTGAAATTCGTTTTTATAGTACACGGTGGGAGCAACTGGCGGAAAGTGATTTTATCCGGCTTCCTTCTGTCGAGGCTTTTTATCTGCCGGTAGATACGCTGACTGATGAGGCTTATGTTGCGATTAGAGAGAAAGCAGATATGGAACTGGTGAAAGCTACTTTGTCTGAGGACAAGTCAATCATCTCTTTTACTTATACTACTCCGGAATATCTGGCAAAGACAGAAAGAGAAAAATTGGCAGTGTATATCAAGAAAGAGCCGGTGATATATGAATGGAAAGAAGGAAAGTTTAGTGCATTCCCCTAAAGGGAGTGCAATGTGTTTCAATATAAAAAGGCTGCAAACTCATTGAGTTGCAGCCTTTTTATATTGAAACTTATGTGTAAGTTACAATTTACTTTTTCATACGGTTACCGTAGCGGCTCATGAACTTATCAACACGACCTGCTGTATCCACCAATTTAGATTTACCAGTGTAGAACGGGTGTGATGTATTAGAAATTTCCAGTTTTACCAACGGATAAGTTTCACCTTCGAATTCGATGGTTTCTTTTGTGCTACAAGTTGAACGTGACAAAAATACATCGCCGTTTGACATATCTTTAAATACAACCGGACGATAGTTTTCAGGATGAAGACCTTTTTTCATTTCAGTATATTCTTTTATTGTTATTATTTTACTTATTTGGTAAACAAATTGGGTGTAATGGTCCATTTTGGACCGCAAAGATACGGCTTTTCTTTGAAATAGAAAAAACTTCGGGCTATTTTTTCTTCTAAACCCCTTATTTTCTTCTTTTATAGTATTGTAAGGTAGACATTACAATGTAATTAGTTTATGCGTTCAGGCGAAGAAAATAGTTAATAAAATCATTTTTTATGAGATATTTTTGGTGTGAACTTGCCATAGTTAGCGCATTTATGATTACTTTTGCAGTGGAATTTAATTCACTAACAATTATAAATATTAGAACAATGGTTAATTACAAAGATTTAGGTCTGGTAAACACTAGAGATATGTTTGCTAAGGCTATCAAAGGTGGATATGCAATTCCTGCATTCAACTTCAACAATATGGAACAGATGCAGGCTATCATCAAAGCTGCAGTAGAAACAAAATCTCCGGTTATTTTGCAGGTTTCAAAAGGTGCTCGTCAGTATGCTAACGCTACTTTGTTGCGTTACATGGCTCAGGGTGCTGTAGAATATGCAAAAGAATTAGGTTGTGCAAAACCTGAAATCGTTCTTCATCTGGACCACGGAGATACTTTCGAAACTTGCAAGAGCTGTATCGACTCAGGTTTCTCTTCTGTAATGATCGACGGTTCTCATCTGCCTTATGAAGAAAACGTAGCTTTGACAAAGAAGGTGGTTGACTACGCTCATCAGTTTGATGTAACTGTAGAAGGTGAATTGGGTGTATTGGCCGGTGTGGAAGATGAAGTTTCTTCTGATCATCATACTTATACTGACCCTGAAGAAGTAATTGATTTTGCAACTCGTACAGGTTGCGACTCATTGGCTATCTCTATCGGTACTTCTCACGGTGCATACAAATTTACTCCGGAACAGTGTCACATTGATCCTGCTACAGGTCGTATGGTTCCTCCTCCTTTGGCATTCGAAGTATTGGATGCTGTAATGGAAAACTTCCGGGATTCCCCATCGTTCTTCATGGTTCTTCATCAGTTCCTCAGGAAGAAGTTGAGACAATCAACAAGTATGGTGGTGCATTGAAGCTGCTATCGGTATCCCTGAAGAAGAATTGCGAAAGGCTGCCAAGTCTGCTGTTTGCAAAATCAACATTGACTCAGACTCTCGTCTGGCTATGACTGCTGCTGTTCGCAAAGTATTTGCTGAAAAACCAGCTGAATTTGACCCTCGTAAGTACTTAGGTCCGGCTCGTGACAATATGGAAAAACTGTACAAGCACAAAATTATTAACGTGCTGGGTTCAGACAATAAATTGGCTGAATAATTAATTCACCCTATATAACAGGAAAAAGCTGCTTTCTTTATTGAAAGCAGCTTTTTTTGTTTTAAGACTGGTTTCGGTATTGAAGAGGGGATTTGCCTGTATGTTTCTTGAAATAGCGGCCAAAAAAAGATTGGTCAGGGAAAGATAATCGGTTGGAGATCTCTTGGATACTTAGGGACGTGGATTGTAATAATGCTTTAATCTCAAGAATTACATGTCGGTCAATAATGCTTTTGGCTGTGTTGCCGGATACGTTTTGTACGATTGTGGAAAGGTAACGGGGAGTGATGAACAGTTCGGCTGCATAAAAAGATACTTCACGTTGGGTGGTACAATGTTTATGAATCAATTGGATGAAACGTTTGAATATCTCTTCCTGACGATTTATTCCTTCGGTCTTTTTTTGCAGGAACAGGTGTTGGGTCTTGTCATAGAAGTCCAGAATGAAGTTTTGAATGAAATTTTTGAAGATCTGAATGCGGAAACTATTATCCCTGTCTTCATAAAGATCTTTCATGATCAAGCTGAGCCCGATGAATGGTTTTACACGTTCTTCAGGGATGACAATGCATGGATGCTCTTTTAGAAAGTGAAAGAAGGAGGGATCCAGACGTGAGGTGATCTCCCTGAAAAGGGTGTCGGAAAAAACAATATAGGAAACGGTAAAATCATGGCTGGCGCAGGTACAATTGAAGATACTGCCGGGGAGAAGCAGAAGTTGGGTGTTCTCCGTCACTTCGTACGCCTGCAAATCAATTTCTATGTGGGCTTTTCCGCTACGGCAATGAAAAATAGATGCGTCTGCTAACTTCATAATCTGATTGGAGCATATATCTATACTTTCTTCTATTCCGGTGATAAACGGTTCATTCTCTGGTAAACTCAATATTTCCATGTTTATTCTTGTTTTGATGCAAAATTAACTATTATTTTTGTTATAATAGGAAATATGTTCTGAATTTGAACAATGGTGGCTAATAATTGAATGTGTCGGCTTGAGAAATTCCATCTACCTTTGCGTCCGAAATTAAAAGATTGGAATATGATGACATTGAACAGAAAATGGATGCGACTAATAGTATTAGTTGGTTGTGCTGCTTTGACAGCGTCGTGTAAACAGGCGCCTGTTGCACAAATGGAGGCGGAATATGCGGTATTGAAAGTATCGCCGTCGGATAAAGTTTTGTCTACTACTTATTCGGCTACGATCCGCGGACGTCAGGATATTGATATTTATCCGCAAGTTTCCGGTTTCCTAACACAACTTTGTGTGGAGGAAGGACAGGCAGTACGTAAAGGACAAATCTTATTTATTATTGATCAAGTACCTTATAAGGCGGCATTGGAAACTGCTGTGGCTAATGTGGAATCGGCGAAAGCCGGATTGGCAACAGCACAGTTGACATACGATAGCAAGAAAGAATTGTTTGCAAAGAAAGTAGTTTCTGAATTTGATTTGAAGACGGCAGAAAATTCATGGCTTACTGCCAAGGCCCAGTTGGCCCAGGCGAAAGCGCAGGAGGTGAGTGCTCGCAATAATCTTTCGTATACAGAAGTGAAAAGTCCTGCGGATGGAGTGATTGGTACATTGCCTTATCGGTAGGTGCATTGGTTAGTGCCAGTTTGCCACAACCGTTGACTACGGTTTCTGATAATTCGGATATGTATGTTTATTTTTCGATGACTGAAAATCAATTGTTGGCTCTGACCCGTCAATATGGTTCCAAAGCAGAAGCGTTGAAAAATATGCCGGAAGTGGAACTGCAATTGAATGACAAGTCTATGTATGGCGAAAAGGGGCGTATTGAAACCATCAGTGGGGTGGTAGACCGTAATACGGGTACCGCGAGCTGCGTGCCGTATTCCCGAATAAGAATGGGTTGTTGTATAGCGGAACATCGGGAAATGTGATCCTTCCGGTTACGATGAAAGGAAGTTTGGTTATTCCTCAGGCTACAACTTTTGAAATTCAGGATATTACATATGTATATAAAGTCGTGGACGGCAAGGCACAATCAGCTCCTGTTAGTGTGACCCGTGTAAATGGAGGACAGGAATATATCGTGAACGATGGATTGAAAGAGGGAGATATCATTGTTGCAGAAGGCGTAGGCTTGCTGCGTGAAGGTACTCCGGTTAAAGTAAAACAAAACTAAGAAGAAAATGAATTTAAGAACCTTTATAGAACGCCCCATCCTGTCGGCTGTTATTTCTATTTCGATAGTAGTAGTGGGGATTATCGGGTTGTTCACTTTGCCCGTCGAGCAATACCCGGATATAGCTCCGCCTACCATTCAGGTAAGCACTTCTTATTTCGGTGCCAGTGCGGAAACTCTTCAGAAGAGTGTTATCGCTCCGTTGGAGGAAGCGATTAACGGTGTGGAAAATATGACTTATATGACTTCTACCGCTTCAAATGCCGGAGTTGTAGATATTACTGTGTATTTTAAACAAGGGACAGATCCTGATATGGCGGCTGTTAATGTGCAAAATCGTGTATCCAAGGCGACCGGACAGCTTCCTGCCGAAGTGACTCAGGTGGGTGTGACTACCTCAAAGCGGCAGACCAGTATTTTGCAGATGTTCTCACTATATAGTCCGGATGATTCGTATGATGAGAAATTCTTGTCCAACTATATCAGTATTTAATTTGAAACCTGCAATTCTTCGTATCCAGGGTGTGGGTGATATGATGATTATGGGTGGTGACTATAGTATGCGTATCTGGATGAAGCCTGACGTGATGGCCCAGTATAAATTGATTCCATCGGATGTGACACAAGTGTTGGCTGAACAGAATATTGAATCGGCTACCGGCTCATTCGGCGAAAACTCTGATGAAACTTATCAATATACAATGAAGTACAAAGGTCGTTTGATTACTCCGGAAGAGTTTGGGGAAATTGTGATCCGGTCTTCGGATAATGGCGAAGTGTTGAAGCTGAAAGAAATTGCCGATATAGAGATGGGCGAGGAAAGCTATGCCTATCACGGGGCTATGAATGGTCATCCTGGTATTTCCTGTATGATTTTTCAGACGGCAGGATCTAATGCAACAGAAGTAAATAATAATATTGATGCCTTTTGGGAAGAAGCAAAGAAAGATCTGCAAAGGGGTGGAGATGGTTCAGGTAATGAGCTCCAATGACTTTTTGTATGCATCTATTCATGAGGTGATAAAGACCTTGTTTGAGGCCATTTTTTGGTAATCTTAATTGTATATGTATTCTTGCAGGATATTCGTTCTACTATTATTCCATTGGTGGGGATCATTGTATCCTTGATTGGTACATTTGCTTTTATGTCCATAGCAGGATTCAGTATCAACCTGATTACCCTGTTTGCTTTGGTGTTGGTGATCGGTACGGTGGTGGATGATGCTATCGTTGTCGTCGAGGCGGTGCAGGCGCGTTTTGATGTGGGGTATCGTTCTTCTTATATGGCTAGTATTGATGCGATGAAGGGGATTAGTAATGCGGTCATTTCTTCCTCGTTGGTATTTATGGCTGTGTTTATTCCGGTTTCGTTTATGAGTGGAACTTCCGGTACTTTCTATACTCAGTTTGGTTTGACTATGGCGGTTGCCGTAGGTATCTCTGCCGTCAATGCACTGACTTTGAGTCCGGCGCTGTGTGCTTTGTTCTTGAAACCGTATATCAATGAGGATGGGACAGAAAAAAATAATTTTGCAGCACGTTTCCGTAAAGCGTTCAATGCTGCTTTCGATGCAATGATTGAAAGATATAAGAAAGGGGTATTGTTCTTTATTAAACGCAAATGGATGGTATGGACACTTCTTGTGGCCTCGGTAGTACTATTGGCTTTCTTAATGAATACAACTAAAACCAGTTTGGTGCCTGATGAAGACCAGGGGGTTGTATTTGTGAATGTCAGCACGGCGGCAGGTAGTTCATTAAAAACGACTAATGACGTAATGATGCGTATTGAAAAGCGCATGATGGATATTCCTCAGGTGCTGCATGTGCAGCGTGTGGCAGGTTATGGTCTGCTAGCCGGACAGGGTAATTCTTTTGGTATGTTGATTCTGAAGCTGAAACCTTGGGATGAGCGTGAAGGAAAGGAAAATGATGTTCAGGCTGTAATCGGACAAGTGTATGGTCGTACGGCGGATATCAAGGATGCCAGTATATTTGCTATTTCTCCGGGTATGATTCCGGGGTATGGTATGGGTAATGCGTTGGAACTCCATATGCAGGATAAACAAGGTGGTGATGTGGGCACTTTCTTCAATACCACTCAACAATATCTGGGTGCTCTGAACCAACGTCCCGAGATCGCGATGGCATACTCTACTTTTGATATCCGTTATCCGCAATGGACGGTAGAAGTGGATGCGTCCAAATGTAAGCGTGCCGGTATCACTCCGGATGCTGTGCTAAGCACATTGTCTGGCTATTATGGTGGGCAGTATGTCTCAAATTTTAATCGTTTTTCTAAAGTGTATAAGGTTATGATTCAGGCAGATCCGAAATATCGTGTGGATGAAAGCTCATTGAATAATATCTTTGTGCGTATGTCTAATGGCGAGATGGCTCCTCTCAGCCAGTTTGTGACATTGACCCGCAGTTATGGGGCAGAATCGTTGAGCCGTTTTAATATGTTCAACTCTATTGCTGTAAATGCAATGCCTGCCGAAGGGTATAGTACCGGTGATGCTATCCGTGCCGTTCAGGAAACTGCCGTACAGGCACTTCCCAAAGGTTTTGGGTACGATTTTGGTGGTATTACTCGTGAAGAGACCGACCAAGGAGGTACTACCATTATCATCTTTGCTATCTGTTTCTTGATGATTTACCTGATTTTAAGTGCACTTTATGAAAGTTTCCTCATTCCGTTTGCAGTGTTGTTGTCTGTTCCGTTTGGGTTGATGGGTAGCTTCCTGTTTGCAAAGATGATGGGACTGGAGAACAATATTTATTTGCAGACTGGTTTGATTATGTTGATTGGTTTGCTTGCTAAGACTGCCATTTTGTTGACCGAGTACGCCGCCGAGCGTCGTAAGGCAGGTATGAGTCTGACTTCCGCCGCACTTTCTGCCGCCAAAGCCCGTTTGCGTCCTATCTTGATGACGGCTGGAACAATGATTTTCGGTCTGTTCCCGTTGATGGTTGCCAGTGGAGTAGGTGCTAATGGAAACAGTTCACTGGGAACAGGTACTGTGGGTGGTATGGTGATCGGTACGCTGGCGTTGCTGTTTATTGTACCTTCTTTGTTTATCGTATTCCAATATTTACAGGAAAAGGTACGTCCTATTCAGTTTCAGCCGGCGGCCGATTGGCAGATTCAAGAGGAATGTGTAGAAGCAAAAGAAGAAAGACAACACCACAATTGAAAGCAAAAACGAAGAGAAAAAATGAAAAAACAGATCATCACTCTGACTGTCGCAGCACTCACACTGAGTAGCTGCGGCATATATACCAAATATAAACCTGCAACCGAAGTGCCCGATAATTTGTATGGGGAAGAGGTGGCGGTTGCTGATACCGTGGATAATATCGGCAATCTGAGCTGGCAGGAGATTTTTACTGATCCGCGGCTTCAGGAATTGATAGAGCAAGGCTTGCGGAACAATACGGATTTGCAGTCAGCACAATGGCGCGTGAAGGAGGCGGAAGCTGCTATGCTGTCAGCCAAATTGGCTTATCTGCCTTCTTTCGCTCTGTCACCTCAGGGGACAGCAAGTAGTTTTGACAAAGGAAAAGCTGCACAAACTTATACTTTACCAGTCGCGGCAAGTTGGGAAATTGATATTTTCGGCCGTATCCGTAATGCGAAACGCCAGGCGAAAGCATTGCTGGAACAGAGCCGTGACTATAAACAGGCTGTCCGGACACAGCTGATAGCCGGTATAGCTAATACTTACTATACCTTGCTGATGCTGGACAATCAGCTGGCCATCTCTGTCCGGACTGAAAAGTCTTGGAAAGAAACCGTAGATGCGACCCGTGCTCTGATGGAAGCCGGATTGGCAAATGAAGCTGCCGTTTCACAAATGGAAGCTACATACTATACTATATGTACTTCAGTTCTTGATCTGAAAGAACAAATTAACCAGGTAGAAAACAGTTTGTCGTTGTTGTTGGCTGAACCTCCTCATGCTATTAAGAGGACGGGCACATGGGACAGCTCTTACATGTTGAAGGAACATTTCCCGGTAGGCATCCCTGTGCAAATGCTTGCCAACCGTCCCGATGTACGCAGTGCGGAGCGTTCGTTGGAAGCAGCTTTCTATGCCACAAATCAGGCTCGTTCCGCCTTTTATCCTTCTATTGTTTTAAGTGGAAGTGCGGGATGGACTAATTCTGCAGGAAGTATGATTGTCAATCCGGGCAAGTTCATTGCAACGGTGGTAGCTTCGTTAACCCAGCCACTTTTTAATAAAGGTGCGAACATAGCACAGCTAAAGATAGCTAAAGCTCAGCAAGAAGAAGCAAAACTGAGTTTTCAACAGGCTTTGTTGAATGCAGGAAGTGAAGTGAACGAGGCTTTGGTGAAATATCAGACGGCCCGTGATAAATCAGCTTATTATGATAAACAAATAAATTCATTAAATAAAGCTTTGGAAAGTACCTCTTTGCTGATGCAACATGGGAATACAACTTATCTGGAAGTTTTGACGGCTCAGCAGACTCTGCTTAATGCGGAGTTAACTCAGGTTGCTAACCGTTTTACTGAAATGCAAGGCGTAATCAATCTCTATCAGGCATTGGGTGGAGGTCGTGACTAATTTAGCATACTGTTATCTTCAACGTGTTGAAGAAAGAGAACGCTGCTCTCCGTGAGGAAAGCAGCGTTCTCTTATGGTTGTCAAGGTCCTACTATAACACAAACCGGATTAGATTCTTCATTGATTTCCTGTAAAAAGCTTAGCTTTCCTTCTTGGACAATTCCCGGATTTTTATCCATCCATTCGTCTATTTTCCCTATCTCCAATAAAGCGGCATACTCTCCTTCTTCTGTACAAGTGATGGGATAGAAAGGCATGAAATGCGTCAGGTCATCTGTCAGCCCCACAGTGGCATCATTCATATAAGTAATATGTTTTTCTTTGTCGTAAATACCGTAGAACGGTTTTTTCTTATCGTATAATCCTTGTAGAGATATAAAGAAGAGATGGTTGGGAGTTTCCAGAATACTGGTTATAACGATGTATTTGTCTGTATCTTCTTTTTGTCCCATTTTCTCAGCTGGGAAATGCCATTGTCTGGTATGGAAGGTGGTATGGACAGTAGCTTCGTGTCCTTTGATGTCATAGATTGTGTCATTGAACGCTTTTCTGAAACGTATGCTGCCGTTACTCAGCCAAAGTGAAGGCTGGTCTATAGGAAGAACGGTCATTGTTCCATTCTGGTAATTTATATATATTAATCCTCCTATGTTAGCGTTGCCGGGTAATTGCTTGAATACGTTGATGCTGGATATCTGATCCATGCCCATAGGGTTACCTGGATTGGCAAATTCCGGCAATGAGTCTTTTATTTCTCCCTGTTCGTTGAAGTAAAGTAACGCACTTGCTTGCGGTTGTCCTATTCCTTCTCCATAATGAGCAAGAATAAGGGAGTCGGAAAAAGTGAAGTAAAGGGATGGGGAAATCTTTTGTGGCAGGTTTACTTGCCCTAGATAATTACCTTTTGTGTCGTATTTTACCAACTTGTCGGGTTGGCGATAAAAGTAGAGATTGTTGGTATGGGGGTGAATAAAGCAGCTGGCATTGCTGTATCCTTTTGGATCTTCCCCTTTGTGCCCGATGCTGCCAAGATATTTTCCGGTTTGTTTGTCGAATGACAGGCATCGTCCGTTGGTAGAGACAAAGATACGGCCTTTAGATAGTTTGATGGAATAAGAGTTGCCAATCAGGGATGAGTCTGTTGTTTCTAAAGGGATATAACGGATCTGTTTTCCCAATTGGGAGATCTTTAATTCTGTGAGGTGTTCCAGACTTGCGGCAATGTCAATTGCATTCGGGGCATTTGCCTTGTTTTGGGGGGCACAGGAGCCTAATAATAGGAGTAGGCCGCCTAGCATGATTTGCTTCTTCATAGTAGTATTGTTTTATGAAAGAAAAGAAGTTGTTTGCATGGACAACTTCTTTTCTTTGTGTTTAAATGATGTTGTGTTTGTTATCTTGCTGCAAAAACAAAGAGTTTCCTATAGCTATTCTTGCGGTAGCAATACCTTGTGCATCAGGAGTGACAGTCATGGAGGTTCCGTTTTGCAGGTTCAAAGTAGCTGTCCCGTCTTCGTTCATTTTCACAAGTTCGAAGCTCTGTTCGCCAGAAACAGCGTTCCATGTATTGTTTTCTTTGTTGTAGACCAAATCTACAGATTTGTCTTCTCCTTTTTTGGTAATGGTATAACCGTTTTCGTTGGTTTTAACCAAGTATTCGCCATTTTCTCCTTGCACTGTTTTTACTTCACCGATAGAAGCTGTAGGGTTAGAGCCGCTCCAGAATTCGATGGAATTTAAAACCAATACATCCGCCAGATAAGCAATTTCATAAACAGGGACAATATGGAAAGCGAGAAAGATAAGTTCGTTGACAAACTTGTTGCTTACTCCCTGATTCCAGTCTTTCAAACTATTCCATAATCCGAAAGAACCGATGCATGATGAAAATAAGACGCTGCCACTCAACGTGGCGCAAACAAGAAATGTTTTGCTTTTTTTCATGATCAATAAAGTTAAGTTTATAAAAAGTAATTTTATGACGATTTCCTACAATAAAACGATTTAATCGTCACGCAAAGATAGAACTTTTTTATGGAAAGAGGCTTCTCTACCTAAAAAACTGTATCTTTGTAAGCTGAACATGAAAAACTATTAATCAAAAATCTTATAAAAGAATGAAAGAACAAATTCAAAAAAAGCTCAATGACTCCAAGGCTCTTCGGTGGAGTGTGTTGGCGCTGGTGGCCTTCACCATGCTATGCGGTTATTTTTTGACCGATGTAATGTCCCCCTTAAAACCGATGCTTGAAAAGGAGCTGCTGTGGGATAGTCTGGATTATGGTATTTTTACCAGTGCATACGGTTGGTTCAATGTTTTTGCCTTTATGCTTATTATCGGTGGTATCATTCTGGATAAGATGGGAGTGCGTTTTACTGGGATGGGAGCATGCCTTTTGATGGTGTTGGGCTGTGGATTAAAATATTATGCTATTTCTACTACATTTGCTGAGGGAAGCACTTTGCTTGGAATGAAAACCCAGGTAGGAATGGCTGCGTTGGGATATGCTATATTTGGTGTCGGTGTAGAGATTGCAGGTATCACGGTCTCAAAAATTATTGTGAAGTGGTTCAAAGGAAAAGAAATGGCTTTGGCCATGGGCATGGAGATGGCGACAGCTCGTTTAGGCACTATGCTGGCTTTGGCTGTTACGGTTCCTATCGCTACTTTCTTTGGAATTACTGATGATGAGGGTGTGTTCCATCCTAATATCCCTGCTCCATTGTTGCTGTGCCTTACTATGCTTTGTATTGGTACGATAGCATTTTTTATTTATACTTTCTATGACAAGAAATTGGATGCTTCTTTAGAAGAGGAAGGGGCGGAACCTGAAGAGCCTTTCCGTATGAAAGATATTTGGTTGATTGTAACCAATAAAGGATTTTGGCTGATTGCGTTGCTGTGTGTGTTGTTTTATTCTGCCGTATTCCCTTTCTTGAAATATGCCACAGACCTGATGGTGCAGAAATATAATGTAGATCCGGAATTGGCAGGTACTATTCCTAGTCTGTTACCATTGGGAACTTTGTTCCTTACTCCGCTTTTCGGTAATGTGTATGATCGGATAGGCAAGGGAGCTACGCTGATGATCATCGGTTCTGTGCTGTTGATTTTTGTTCATACAATGTTTGCGTTACCTATCTTGAATGTATGGTGGTTTGCTACTATCATTATGATTATATTGGGGATTGGCTTTTCTTTGGTGCCATCGGCTATGTGGCCCTCTGTTCCTAAGATTATTCCGGAAAAGCAGTTGGGTACAGCTTACGCTTTGATCTTCTGGGTACAAAACTGGGGGTTGATGGGTGTGCCTGCCTTGATTGGTTTTGTCTTGAATGAGTATTGCAAAGGACCGGTAGTAGATGGGATGCAGACTTATGATTATACACTTCCCATGTGGATATTTGCAGGCTTTGGTGTGGCTGCGTTGTTCTTTGCTTTGTGGCTGAAAGGTGAGAATAAGAAAAAGGGGTATGGATTGGAGGAACCAAATATCAAAAAATAATTGATTTGTCTTTTAGTTGAAAATGAAGGGTATCCATGCACTGGATACCCTCATTTTGCTATATAGGGTGAGATGAAGTTTTAGTCTTTATCAATCTTCACAATTCCTCCGGTATTAGGATTAAAGATCACTCGTGTGTTTACTTTTTTATTAAAAAGGTTATCTACCAGACATTCCGTTGTTCCAAATTGTGTAACAGGTAGTTCTCCGTCAAAATAACGTTTGTTGGAGTGAATACGGTAACCTGAGCTTTCCCGGAATATTATTAAATTAACACCATCCATTTCTTTTTCTTTGCCTTTCGGATCCACTGGTGGCAGTGTTTCTTGGTTGATGATGGAGATATAATAAGGTTCACCGGATAAATTATCGGCATCCAGCATCCCTAGTTTCTTTGAGAAACGGAAAGCGACTTTTTCTTTCATGCCTGCTTCTGGCTTTATGCGGATGGTAAACGATTTTTCTGTGCGGTCTGTTGTGCCGGCAAACATTTGCATCATGGCTTGTTCCTGTTCATCCAGATTGTCCAGCATGAGTTTTAAAGCAGCTCCGTCTTTGGGCATATAATCTGCTTGCCCGCGGGTTAGGCTGTTTTTGCTTTCTCGTATATTGTAGATTTCTTTCGCCACCAATTCAGCCATTTTAGCGGTAGAACCGGCTATCAGAATCTCTTCGGTCATAAAACTGCGTGGGTCAATACGTTTTTTGGCCGTATCGGCAACCTTTGTTACAGGTGCTTTTTCTATAGGAGAGGTGGTGTTGATAGCCTTTATGATTCCTTCAGGAGTCAATTCTACTTGTGAGGCGGCACTTTTGTCTTTCAGTTTTACAGCGTATGCATTGTCCGGATCAGGAATGCCTATGGAATTTACCTTGATACTGTTTATTTCCCAATGTTCTTCCGGTTGGATGATATGCCTGTCAGGCGCAGATAGCGGTCGGCGTATTGGCAGAATTCTCCGGGAGTGTAGACAACTTTGGTTGCGATGACTTGCAATTCTATTTCGGTCTTAGGCAAATAATAAACCACTCCTTCTCCCATGGTTCCGGGAGTATATGTACTGACATCTTGTGCGGTGCCGCTCAATGAAACCAGCAACCCTGCTGCGATTAATCCTTTTTTCATATTTCTATATTCTATCATATATGTAAGCAAATATAGCTATTCTTTTGTAAATCTGCCTTTTGTTTCTGTTAATTTCTTCCATGCTGCGGGTAATGCGTCAATAAGATCACTTGAGGTGGTCCCTATTTCTCCTTTTTCTTCCGCCGCAATGTCTCCTGCCAGACCATGTACGTAAACCCCCAGGCGGCATGCGTCTTCTTGAGTATATCCTTGTGCCAATAAGGCTGCCAGAATACCGGTCAGCACATCACCGCTGCCGGCAGTTGCCATACCTGGATTCCCGGTGGGATTGAAATAACAATTTCCTTCGGGGGTGACAACTGTGCTCCATGATCCCTTTATAATGATATAACTTTGCAGATAGGCAGCCAGTTCTTTAGTCTTTGTCAGCCGTTCGTAAGTATCCATGCATTTACCAATCAGTCGTTCCAGTTCTTTTAGATGGGGGGTGAGAATACAACGCTTCGGCATCCGGCTGAGCCAGTTGCGGTGAGTGCCGAAAATATTAATGGCATCCGCATCCAATACTAAAGGTACCGGACAACCTTGTATTTGTTCCATCATGGCTAACGCTGTATCTTCTTCTTGTCCCAATCCCGGACCGATGGCTATGGCTTGATAACGGTCTGTATCTACGGGTTCGGCAAAATAATGGTCGTGTATGTCTGTCTGTACAATGGCTTCGGGGACAGTGGTCTGAAGTAAATCATGGTTGTGGATAGGTACATGGACAGTCAGTAATCCCACTCCCGAACGCAGGCAGGCACGGGCAGATAAAATGGATGCTCCTGCCATGCCATAAGATCCTGCGATGAGCAGTGCATGTCCGAAAGCTCCCTTGTGGGCAAATCGTTTCCGCGGTTTGATGAGGCTGCGAATTTCTTCTTCCTCTGTGATATAGTAGGGACTTTGTGCTGTATCAATAAAGTCTTTTTTCAGTTGGATGTCCAATAGTTGCCATTCGCCTACAATGTCTTCGTTTTCGGGGAAAAGAAAGGATAGCTTAGGTAACTGAATGCTGAGAGTGACATCCGCACGTATCATGTTTTGGCGGATGTTATAAGTGTTGTCCTCACACATTAATCCTGAAGGTACATCAATGGCTACTACCTGTGCCTTGGATGCATTAATATATTTCACTACGGCAGCAAATCCGCCGTTCAGTGGTTTATTGAGTCCGGAACCGAATAATCCGTCTACTACCAGATGCTTTTCTGTCAAGACTGGGGGATCAAATTGTGTGCTTACTTCGGTAAAGTAGACCGAGCCGCATTCTTTTAACCGTTCAAGATTAGTCTGACATTCTTCCGACAGTTTTCCTTTGGTGTTAAACAGAAAGACTTCTACGTGATAGTTTTGTTTAGACAACATACGGGCTACGGCAAGCGCATCGCCCCCATTATTTCCCGGTCCGGCGAATACTGCAATATGGAAAGAAGTATCCCATCGGTGGGTAATGGCACGAGTCAGCTCTTCGGCTGCCCGTTCCATCAAATCAATGGAGGCAACCGGTTCTTTGGCAATCGTGTACTTGTCCAGCTCTTTTAGTTGGGTGCTCGAAATAATTTTCATGACAATCTCTTTTGTTTGAACGTACAAAGATAACACTATTTACAAAAAGAGGTTATGTGAATACTTCGATACTTGGAATAAAAATGTTATTTTTGCAGCAATTTAATAAAATAGCGGTTATGGATACCATTCAAATCAAAGATAAACGTTTCACTCCTTTCATTCCTGAAGAACGGATCTTAAAAGAAGTGGCACGGGTAGCGAGTGAGATTAATCGGGATTTAGAAGGAACTAATCCCTTGTTTTTAAGTGTATTGAACGGCGCGTTCATGTTTGCTGCCGACTTGATGCGTAACCTTACCATCCCTAGTGAAATTTCTTTCGTGAAACTGGCCTCTTATGCAGGAACTTCTTCTACCGGAAAGGTAAAAGAGTTAGTAGGTTTGAATGATAATATTGAGGGTCGTACAGTGGTGATTGTGGAAGATATAGTGGATACCGGGGTGACAATGAAGCACTTGTTGGAAACATTACAAGCTGGAAAACCGAAAGAAATCCGTATTGCTACCTTGTTATTGAAACCTGATAAATTGGAGGTGGAACTGGATATACATTATGTGGCCATGCGTATTCCCAATGATTTTATTGTGGGGTATGGTTTGGATTATGATGGTTTGGGACGTAACTATCGGGATATTTACACCGTAATGGAATGAAATTTGTACAACTAAATATAAAAATAAAGGATAAAACAAGATGTTGAACATTGTAATTTTTGGAGCTCCGGGTTCTGGTAAGGGTACTCAGAGTGAACGTATTGTAGAGAAGTTCGGTATTAATCACATTTCAACAGGGGATGTGCTTCGTGCTGAGATTAAGAAGGGTACAGAATTGGGAAAGACAGCCAAAGGATATATTGATCAGGGCCAGTTGTTGCCTGATGAATTGATTATTGATATTCTGGCAAGCACGCTGGATAGTTTCAAGGAAAGCAAAGGGGTTATTTTTGATGGGTTCCCCAGAACCATCGCCCAGGCAGAAGCGTTGAAGAAAATGCTGGCCGAACGTGGACAGGAAGTATCTGTTATGTTGGATTTGGATGTACCCGAAGAAGAACTGATGACCCGCCTGATTAAGCGTGGACAGGAATCGGGACGTGCTGATGATAACGAAGAAACAATAAAGAAGCGTTTGGTTGTTTATCACTCGCAGACGGCTCCGCTGATTGACTGGTACAAGAACGAAGGTAAATATCAGCATATTCACGGCTTGGGTACGATGGATGCTATTTTTGCCGACATTGTTGCTACTGTCGAAAAATTATAATAATGTGCTAATGTGCTGATGTAGCAGTCCACCAAAGTGTCAGTCAGCATAATGATACATGGAGTACAGTTTCATTGGCACATTAGTAAGTTGGAAAATTAGTAAATTATTAATTATGGCTGAATCGAATTTTGTTGATTATGTGAAGATATATTGCCGCTCGGGTAAGGGCGGGCGAGGCTCTGCGCATATGCGTCGTGAGAAGTATGTACCCAATGGTGGTCCTGACGGTGGTGATGGCGGTAGAGGAGGTCATGTTATTTTGCGGGGAAACCGTAATTATTGGACATTGCTTCATCTGAAGTATGACCGCCACGTGTTTGCCACACACGGTGGCAATGGCTCAAAGAATAAAAGCTTTGGTAAAGATGGTGAAGACAAAGTTATTGAAGTACCTTGTGGTACAGTGGTTTATAATGCTGAAACAGGTGAATATATCTGTGATATCACCGAACACGGACAAGAAATAACTCTGTTGAAGGGAGGACGTGGGGGATTGGGAAACTGGCACTTCCGTACAGCAACCCGCCAGGCGCCACGTTTTGCACAACCGGGAGAACCCATGCAGGAACTGATGGTTATTTTAGAATTAAAACTGTTGGCTGATGTAGGTTTGGTAGGTTTTCCTAATGCAGGGAAATCCACTTTATTGTCTACTGTATCGGCGGCACGTCCTAAAATAGCCAATTATCCGTTTACTACGCTGGAGCCGAATTTGGGCATCGTGTCCTATCGTGAAGGAAAATCCTTTGTCATGGCGGATATTCCCGGAATTATTGAAGGGGCCAGTGAGGGAAAAGGACTGGGACTTCGTTTCCTGCGCCATATAGAACGCAACTCTTTGTTACTCTTTATGGTACCGGGTGATACAGATGATATCCGTAAGGAATATGAAATCCTGCTGAATGAGTTGGCTACCTTCAACCCGGAAATGTTGGATAAACAACGTGTGCTTGCCATTACCAAAAGTGACATGTTGGATGAAGAACTGATTGCCATGTTGGAACCGACATTGCCGGATAATGTTCCGCATATCTTTATCTCATCGGTGACTGGTCTGGGGATACAGCAGCTGAAGGATATTTTATGGACAGAATTGAATAAAGACAGCAATAAGTTGGAAGGTGTCCGTACGGAAACAATTGTTCATCGCGCCAAAGATGTTGCCAAACTGCAGGAAGAGTTGAAAGACATGGGTGAGGATGAGGACTTTGAATATAAATATGAAGAAGATGCCGATGATGACTTCGATTATGAATATGAAGATGAGGATTGGGACGAAGAAGAGGAAAAGAAATGAAATGGCTGACATCAGATAATAAAATGTTGGGATATGAGCTGATGAAGGCATATCCCAACATTTCTTGTTTTTCTACCACCCGTCACGGAGGTTGTAGTAAGGGGAACTACACCTCGTTCAATTGTAACGGATATTGCGGGGACGAGGCAGAAGATGTGAACCGCAACCGGGAATTGCTGCGTAGCTTGCTGCCCGGGGAATCGGTAGAACTCGTGATTCCGCACCAGACCCATAGTGACCATGTGAAAGTTGTGGATACTATTCATGTAAATACTGAATTGGAAGGAGTGGATGCATTGGTAACAGACATTCCCGGTTATTGCTTGTGTGTATCTACGGCCGACTGTGTTCCTGTTTTGTTATACGATACTCGAAAGAAGGTAGTGGCTGCCATTCATGCCGGATGGCGTGGTACGGTGGCCCGGATTGTAGAGAAGACAGTTTCGGTCATGAGCGATCAATACGGTTCGCAAGGGAAGGATCTCATTGCTTGCATCGGTCCCAGTATTTCATTGGAGGCTTTTGAAGTAGGGGATGAAGTTTATCAAGCTTTTTATGAGGCGGGGTTTGATATGAATCAGATAGCCCGTAAAGAAGCAAAATGGCATATTGATTTGTGGAAAGCCAACCGTCAGCAGCTGTTGACATACGGTGTGAAACCTGAACATATTGAGGTATCCGGCATTTGTACGTATCATAATAACGATGATTTCTTTTCGGCTCGCCGGCAAGGAATTCGGTCGGGAAGGATATTATCGGGCATTCTTTTAGGTGTCTGAGGAACACACTCATTGGAATAACGCAGTATAAAAATGAATATGGAAATAAAAGTATCGGAAGAAATAAAGAAAGCCTGTCCGCAGTTTGCCGGTATAGCCATCCGTGCTACGGTAAAAAACACTGCTTATAGCGAATCTTTGTGGAAAAAGATAGACGAGTTCACTGTACGCTATCGTGAAATGTACACTACGGATTCCATTAAGGATATGGTTACGATTCATGCCACTCGGGAGGCTTATAAGAAATGTGGAAAAGACCTACCGTTATCGTCCTCGGGGGAAGCGCTTTGCCGTAGAATCCTGCGTGGAATTCCCTTGTATCAGATAGATACTTTGGTAGATCTGATTAACTTGGTATCTATTCGTTACGGATATTCCATCGGCGGCTTTGATGCGGATAAAATACAAGGAGATACATTGGTGCTGGGTATCGGTAAATCCGGAGAACCTTATGAAGGGATAGGACGTGGAGAGTTGAATATAGAAGGAATGCCTGTTTACAGAGATGCTATGGGCGGAATCGGTACACCAACCAGTGATAATGAGCGTACTAAACTGGAGGCGGGAACTACGCATCTGCTGACCATTATTAATGGATATAGTGGCAAGGAAGGTTTGCAGGAAGCGGCAGATTATATGTTGGAGCTCTTGAAAGAGTTTGCAGCGTCCAAGGATGAAGAATTAATTTATTTTTAAAATAAGATAATGAAAAGCACACAATTACTATTTTTATTGTTCATAAGTGTGGTAGCATGGGCTGGGGGACCGGCTAAGAGTAATTTTACCGCGATGGAAGTGAACCATATCAGAGTCAATACCCCCGGGCTCTTTAATGAGCGCAAAAGTTTCTCCATTCATCTGGATAGTATAAAAGAGAATGAATATTGTTTTCCTCTTCCCGGTGGTAAAGTGATTTCTGCATACGGAGCTCGCCGGGGGCACAGTGGAACGGATATAAAGACTAAGGCCAATGATACTATCCGCTGTGCGTTTGATGGAATAGTACGTATGGCAAAAACATACGCTGCTTATGGAAATGTAGTTGTTGTGCGTCATGATAATGGATTGGAAAGTATTTATAGTCATAATTCCCGGAACTTGGTAAAATCCGGAGATATCGTGAAGGCCGGTGATGCAGTAGGGCTAACAGGCAGAACCGGACGTGCCACTACCGAACACCTTCATTTGGAATTCCGGATAGATGGACAACATTTTAATCCGAATCTGATTTTTGATATGAAAGGTCGTACTTTGCGCAAAACGGAAATTGTTTGTGCCAAAGCCGGCAATAGAGTGATAGTAAAACAGAATTTAACGCCTAAAAAATGAGACGATGGATATAGAAAAAGCAATCACCGAAGGAATTGTATTCAAAGGTGGTAAATCTCCTAATGGTAAACAAGAAGATAAAGTGAAGACCAAGGCTAAAAAGAAAAGTTATATAACAGGGTTGCATGGGTCGGGAGCTGCCAAGATGAAAGCTGAGTTTCGTAAAAAACGTGCTAACAGACATAAGAATAAATAGGAATGTAGATTGAATTTAACATTCAGCATTTTATTAATAATTAACTAATTATTCTCTCTTTTGTTTTGGAATTATTCGTTCTTGTGTAAAATATGTTGCAAAATATAAAATAAACAGTACCTTTACAATGCAAAACACAAAGAAGGCAAACCTCTTCAGCGTGAATCAATAGGTAAAAAGTTTAATTTAAAATGACAAAAGAGATGAAAAAGATTGTATTGTCTGTTATTGTAGCATTGATTGCTATTACTGCAAATGCGCAGGTGTATGTAGGTGGAACATTTGGAGTAGGTTCTGATAAAGTGGAAACAGAAGGAACAGAAGTAAGGAATACTACTTTCAAGATTCTGCCGGAAGTCGGTTATGAACTAAGTGAAGATTGGTCTGTCGGTACAGTAGTCGGTTATGAATATAATAAAAGCGGTGATGTGAAAACTAATACTTTCACTATTGTTCCTTATGCACGTTATTTCTTTTTGAGTAGTAATGTGGTCCGGTTATTTGCCGATGGCGGATTTGGCTTTTCTACTTCAAAAACGAAGGGAAATGACGCTTTGAATTCGTGGAATATTGGTATTAAACCGGGTATTGCCATCAAATTGTCTGATCATTTTTGTCTGGTTGCCAAGTATGGTTTCCTTGGATATTCCAAAAAGAGAATCATGGATATGAGAGTGAAAATGTTGGTATAGATTTTGATACGGATGAGTTAAACTTTGGCTTTCATTATATATTCTAATCATATATAAGTGTATCTGATAATCAGGAATCATATAACTATATAATAGTTTGGTGAGCGGAATTTTTCATTCCATGAAAGATTCCGCTTATTTTCTTTACACATTAGGACTGGTTTCCAAAATAAAGCTTATATTTGTGAATGTAACGACGGTACAAACGAATTGGGAACTGAAATTTATTATTAACCCTTAATTCCGCAACATAATTGATAATTATTTTTATAAGTTCCTGAGCAACATTTTGTTGCCCAGGTTTTTGCCATGTCAGCGTTTTCACTTACCTTAGTGTTGCGAATCCAAAGACAAAGAAAACC
>ENA-OQJX01000462-OQJX01000462.1-human-gut-metagenome-genome-assembly--contig:-NODE-462-length-21484-cov-2.974950_pt1 | contig 21484 bp, 16 predicted proteins | sample MGYA00242615_ERZ504782 | MGnify/ENA primary metagenome ERZ504782 (study PRJEB26092, sample SAMD00036354) | human gut metagenome | host: Homo sapiens | study: EMG produced TPA metagenomics assembly of... | reverse complement strand
AAGGATAATTATTTGGCGGAGTTAAAGCGGTAAGGGCTTCTTATTATTATATGCTTTGTGATTATTACGGCAATGTACCCTATCTGACCCGTTTTGATGTCCCTCAAGGTTTTCTTCCCGAACAAATCAGTCGTAAAGCCTTGAATGATTCTATCATTGCCGAAGTGACAGCCGCCCTTCCTTTATTACCGGAGAATGTTGATGAATCGACTTACGGACGTTTTACCAAATGGGCTGCTTATGCTTTATTGGCCAAGATGTATATCAATGCGGAGGTGTATACGGGAACCCCACAATGGCAAAAGTGTCTGGATGCCTGTGAGGAGATCATAAAATCTGGTAAATTCTCGTTGGCGGGAAATCAGAAAGATGTATTCAAGGCTGATAATGAGGATTGTACGGAAGCTGTTTTTGCTGTTCCTTTTGATCAAAGTTACGCCGGTGGATTGAATATATTCAATTACGCTCTAAACGGTCAGTTCTCTCAGGTATATTCCACTAAGAGTTTTGGTGGTTGGGGAGGTTCGGTTGCTGTTCCGCAATTTATAAATACATTTGATCCGGATGACAGTCGTCTGACCGAGAATTATTTGATGGGACAGCAAGTGTATCCCGATGGTTCCAATGTGTTGTGCGAGATAGGCAACAGTCAGGGGATTCCTATGAATATTGTAAATGTGGTTCCGGGGGTTGATTGGGCTGAGGAATTACATGGATATCATTTGGCAAAGTATGAGTATGTTGCCGGTATGTCTCCTGGTGCTATGAGTAACGATGTTTTCCCCTTCCGCTATACAGATATATTGATGATGAAAGCTGAATGTTTGTTAAGGACTGGAAAAGCGGACGAAGCGGCACAAATTGTAACAGAAATCAGACAACGCGCATTCAAGTCTGCTCCGGAAAAAGCGGTAGTCACTGGTGCGGAACTGATGGGAGGGAGTACCTATGATTATGGATTGCGCGAAACAACCTATTTGGACAAGATTAAAAGTCCTAGAACAACTCATGAAGGTGGAGCAGATATAAAATATGGTCGCTTTTTGGATGAATTGGGTTGGGAGTTTAACCAAGAAGGAAGAAGAAGGCAGGACTTGATTCGTTTTGGAGTATGGACAACTAAATCATGGCTTTCTCATTCTGCTACAAATGATATAAATAAGAACTTGTATCCTATTCCAAGAGCTGAATTGGATAAGAATGGTAAGTTAAAGCAGAATCCGGGATATTAGTGGATTGGTAATGAACAGACTGTCCGAAAACCTGTTTGGCACTTTTTGTCATGTGCGGTTCCGGACAGTCTTTTTCTTTTAATATTTATTTGAAGTGATGGTATGAAAAGGTTTGCCGGTTGGTTGTTGTTTTTCTGGGGATGTATATGTTGTATATGTGCCTCTGAAATTTCTATAACAGATTCATGGAAGTATAAAGCAGAGAATGATGAACGTTTTTCCAGTATGGATTGGAATGATTCTGATTGGGTAACTGTAGATTTGCCTCATACTTGGAATGCCGGAGATGTGATTGACGAGCAACGGGATATAGGCGTGGCATATCTTGTATAGGAAGAAGTTGTTCATTCCTTCAGAGGCACGGGATAAGAAAATAACTCTTCGTTTGATGGAGTGGCCAGCAAGGCAGACGTCTATTTAAATGGGAAATTATTGAAAACTCATTTGGGGGCATATACCGCTTTCGGAGTTGATATAACTGATATCTGTGAAGTTGGAAAGGAAAATCTGTTGGCGGTAAAAGTGGATAATAGTTCTTCTTTGGGGGAAATCCTTCCACCGGTTTCCGGAGATTTTTCTATTTTTGGGGGTATTTATCGCAGGGTGTTCTTGCAATGGACGGAAAAAGTGCATTTTGTGACAGAACCTTATGCAGCTGTTCCAGTAAGGATACAAACCCCTGAAGTGTCGGTATCTGAGGCGTCAATGCAAATTGTGGCTTTTCTTAAAAATGACTTTACCGATACAAAGCACGTGCACGTCAATGTTTTTCTTTGCGATGAAATGAATCGGATTGTGAAAGAGAAACAGTTGAAACTGAAACTGATTCCAGGCAGGAAATATCCTATATCCACTTCTGTAGGAAGGATAGAGAATCCTCATTTGTGGTCTCCTGAATTGCCTTATTTATATACGGTAAAAGTGCAGGTATGCGATGCCAAGAATGGAGAAATGTATCAAGAAGTAATTTCTCCGGTTGGATTCAGATGGTTTTCGGTGGACAAGACAGGCTTTTATCTGAACGGGAAGTATCTTAAATTGAGGGGAGCTGCACGGCATCAGGATTATGCAGGTTTGGGAACGGCTATTCCCGTTGAAATGAATCGTAGGGATATGCGGTTGCTGAAAGAAATGGGAGCTAATTTTGTGCGTATCAGTCATTATCCTCAAGATCCGGAAATATATCGAGCCTGTGACGAATTGGGGTTGATAGTATGGTCTGAAATTTGTGTTGTGAATGAAGTGAGAAAAAATGCGGCATTCGCTCATAACTGCAAAGAAATGTTGAAAGAGATGATTCTTCAGAACTACAATCATCCATCGGTGGTACTATGGGGGGCTATGAATGAATTATGGGATTACCATAAGCAAGCTATTGCGTTGGCTAGGGAATTGGAGGCTTTGAAAAAAGAGCTGGATCCTTATCGTCTTTCTTGTGTCGCCTTTCATGCTTTTACTTGGGAGAAACCCTATACACAGTCTAGTAAGGAGATGTTTAGTATTTCGGATGTTAACGGGGTGAATGTATATGAGTCTTGGTATCAGGGAGATTCTGCTACGATTGCACCTATGTTTGATAAATTTTGTAGTTATTCTACTGCAAAACCTCATTTTTTGTCGGAATTTGGAGCAGGAAGCGATGAACGTATCCATTCTTATACTCCGCGTACATTTGATTTTACTCCGGAATTTCAATTGGATTTTAATCGCAGATATATCAATGAAATGGAGAAACGTCCGGATTATATAGGTTATTCTATTTGGAATTTGGTTGATTTTCAGGTGGATGGTCGTGGTGATAGCAAGCCTAATCTGAATCAAAAAGGAATGTTGACAGAGGATCGTCGGAAGAAAGAGATTTATTATTACTGTCAGGCTCGTTGGTCGGACATTCCGATGATTCATATTGCCGGGGCCGATTGGACGAAAAGGGTGGAAATTTGTGATGATAGTATAAATGTGCGTAAGATCAGTGTTTTTTCTAATCAGAAAACGGTGGAGTTAATTCATAATGGAAAGTCTTTGGGTGTGCGTGAAGTGGTAAATGGGGAAGCTGTTTTCGCAGTTCCTTTTATAAACGGAGAGAATCTGCTGGATGCTCGAAGTGGGGCACTTTCAGACAGGCTGAAGATACAGATGAAATTGTTATCTTCCCGTCTTACTGACAGTGATGTGCTTTTGGACGGTCTTTGTATTAATTTGGGACAGGAGCATTGTTATTTTATAGACCCGCAGCTTCAGGAAATATGGATACCCGATAAACCTTATACAAAGGGAAGTTGGGGATATATGGATGGAAAACCTTTTAACTCTTGGCCGGGATCATCACATGATGGAGTTAGGTATGGAGTAGGGGCTGATATAAAAAATACTTTTTTAGAGCCTCTTTTTCAGACCTTTTTGATTGGTACGACTTGTTACCGGCTGGATGTTCCTGACGGAGTATATGAAATTGGCTTTTATTTCACGGAACCTTTCAGTAAGGATGAACGGAAAAATATTGTGCGTACAGGTGTTTCTGCCGAGGGACAACGTGTATTTGATGTGTCAGTCAATGGAGAAAAATTGATAGATTCATTGAATCTGGCTGATTCTTATGGCGAGCAGACAGCTGTTGTAAAGACACTTGTGGTCAATGTGCGGAATCATGAAGGACTGGAGATTCTGCTTTCTCCTCAAAAAGGACAAGGTGTTATTAGCGGATTAAAAGTAAAGAAAATACGATGATATGGGCTGAAAAACTTCTGAATGAGTAAAATGGTTATATTCTTTCTTTTTCTGACAAGATTCTTTTCCATGAAACTCAGGGACAGATGTACTTTTGCTGATGTAAAATTTGAATAAAAAACGGTATGTTTAAGAAAAAGAGAAATATAGGGAAATTGTTATTAGGTTCCTTTTTGATTGTGGCTGTACTGACAGCATGTATGGAGGAAAAAAGGGAGATGAAGATAGATATGCTTTCACGTCCCGGTACGATAGATAGGAATGTCAGTTATCAGGGAAATCGTTTGCCTTTGAAACCATTGCATTTTATAAAATTGCCGGTAGGAACCATTGAGCCGGAAGGCTGGCTGAAAAAGTACCTGCTGTTGCAAAAAGAGGGATTAACCGGGAAACTGGGTGAAATTAGTGCGTGGTTGGATAAGAAGGATAATGCGTGGTTGCTGTCTGGTGGAGATCATGGTTGGGAAGAAGTCCCTTATTGGCTGAAAGGATATGGTGATTTGGCTTATATCTTAAAAGATTCTGCTATGATTGCAGAAACAAAAGTCTGGATTGAAGCAGCTATTCAGAGCCGGCAACCGGATGGCTTTTTCGGTCCGGTGAATGAACGTGGAGGGAAGAGAGAACTTTGGGCGAATATGGTAATGCTTTGGTGTTTGCAATCTTATTATGAATATTCTGGTGATAAGAGAGTGTTGACTTTGATGACTGATTACTTTAAATGGCAACTAACTGTCCCCGATGATAAATTTTTGGAAGATTATTGGGAGAACAGCCGTGGGGGGGATAATCTGTATAGTGTTTATTGGCTTTATAACATCACAGGAGAACAATTCCTGCTGGAGCTTGCTCGGAAACTTCATCGTAATACGGCAGACTGGACAAATGAATCGGATTTGCCTAATTGGCATAATGTGAATATTGCACAGTGCTTTCGTGAACCGGCTACTTACTATATGCTTAGTGGTGATTCGGCAGATTTGCAGGCATCTTATCGAGTGCATCATCTGGTGAGACGTATTTTCGGACAGGTGCCGGGAGGTATGTTCGGAGCGGACGAGAATGCCCGTTTGGCTTATATTGATCCACGACAAGGTACAGAAACTTGTGGATTTGTAGAACAGATGGCGTCTGATGAGATAATGCTTCGTATGACCGGTGATCCTTTTTGGGCTGAGCATTGCGAGGAGGTCGCTTTCAATTCTTATCCGGCGGCGGTAATGCCTGATTTCAAAGCTTTAAGATATATTACTTGTCCCAATCAGGTGGTGAGTGATTCTAAAGACCATAAACCCGGAATTGATAATGGTGGTCCTTTCTTGGCTATGAATCCTTTCAGCAGTCGTTGCTGTCAGCATAACCATGCGCAAGGCTGGCCTTACTATATTGAAAATTTGGTTTATGCAACTCCGGATAACGGGCTCGCCGCCATTATTTACGGTCCGTGTTGTGCACAGGCGAAAGTAGGGGTAAACGGTACTGAAGTTATTCTGAGAGAAGAAACAAACTATCCGTTTGAAGAAATGATTCGGTTTACAGTGCAAGTTTCCGGTAAAGTGGATTTTCCATTATATCTTCGTGTACCTGCTTGGTGCAAGGGGGGACATTAATAGTTAACGGAGAAACGGTAGCTGCTGGTATGGAGTCTGGTAAATATGTTCGTTTGGATAGAACTTGGAGTAATGGAGATGTGGTAATCTTGCAATTACCCATGTCTTTATCTGTTCAAAGATGGCAGACCAATCAAAACAGTGCCAGCGTGAATTACGGTCCTTTGACTTTCTCTCTATTGATAGAGGAAGAGTATAGAAAGGTAAGTAGTGCAGAAAATGCTATATGGGATTCTAAATGGCAGAAAGGTGCTGATGTCAATGCTTGGCCTACTTATGAAATCTATCCTCAAAGTGCTTGGAACTATGCTTTGAAATTGGATGATAAGGTTTTGGAGCAATGCTTGAAAGTGAGAAGAGAGAATGGCCTTCAGACAATTATCCTTTTACTGCTGATAACGTTCCTCTAGTGATAAAAGCACAAGGGAGAAGAGTGCCTTCTTGGGGCATAGATCAATATGGCTTATGTGGTGTGTTGCCGGAAGAAGGGGCTCCGAAAAGTGAAATATTGGAAGATATAACCTTGATACCGATGGGAGCTGCCCGTTTGCGTATCTCGGCATTTCCTGTAACTTATGAATAATTTTATATTACTATGAAAAGACTGTTATTTGTGATTCTATTGACAATTATGGGATGTTGCGGTGTACATGTGCAAGCCGTTGGATACGAAAAAATTATTAATCCGGTATTGCCGGGTGATCGTCCTGATCCTACTGTCATTGAAATAAATGGAGAGTATTGGGCTGCTGCGACTTCTAATGAATGGTCGCCGTTGTTCCCTATTTTTAAATCAAAAGATTTAGTGAACTGGGAATTGGTGAATTATGTTTTTCCGGATGGAGCACCTGATTGGGCATTAAATAATTTTTGGGCCCCGGAATTATCGTATGATGAGAAACAGGGAAAGGTTTATCTGTATTATACAGCCCGTGACAAGAGGACAAAGAGATTATCGTGTGCGGCGGCGGTAGCTGATTCCCCGATGGGAGGTTCAAAGATTTGGGACCGTTGGTTGCTCAGGAACCAGGCTCTATTGATGCTTTTGCTGCAAGAGATGAGAAGGGTAAACTTTATCTTATATGGAAAGAAGACGGCAACAGTATGGGCTTGCCTACAAATATTTGGGCACAGGAGATGACGGAGGACCGCACCCGTCTGATAGGAGAAATGACTTCCTTGTTCTGTAATGACACTCCTTGGGAGGAAGGTTGGTAGAAGGGGTATGTGTTTTTAAAAAGCAGGATTATTTTTATATTCTGTATTCGGCAGCTAGTTGTTGTGACAAGAAATGTAATTATAAAACAGGAGTGGCCCGTTCCAAATCTTTGCTGGGCAAATGGGAGAAGTATGAAAAGAATCCCATTTTGGTAGACAATCAGGATTGGCGTTGTCCCGGACATGGTACTATAGTTCGGAAAGATGGAAAGGAGTTTTATTTGTATCATGCTTATAATAGGAGTGGTTCGGTATATGTCGGACGTCAGGGCGTGTTGGAGGAATTGTGTTGGGGAGAGGATGGCTGGCTTATTTTAGGAACGATGCCGTTTATAATCGTCCTAATTTGTCTTTGGATTATGTGGATTCCTTTAAGGGTAATACACTAGCTCCCATTTGGCAATGGAGGGTAACCCAGAAAATAGATTATCAGACAGGAAAAAACGGATTACATCTAGGAGCATCTATGGAAAACAGGGAATTGGGTACTCTGCTGGTACAACCTGTCAAGGCTTTGAATTTTTCGTTGACTGCTACTGTTGATAACCGGAAAAGTATGGCTGCGGCTGGTATCGGTATTATTGGTGGAGCTCATAATGGATTTGGCGCTCCTTTAGCCGGTATTGGCATATCAGTTTTGAAAGATAAGGTGGAAGTATGGAAAAATGTAGATGGTAAAGTTGATGTCTTGGCTCAAAGTGCTATAACGGTGTCAGCAACGGCACAGGTCAGGATGACTGTGAAAGACGGGTATTGGCTTTGCTTTGAGTTCCGGAAAGGGCAGAGGTGGATACCTTTGGCAACGGAAATTGATGCTTCGCCGTATGTTCCGTGGGGAATGGGCTTCCGCATAGGCTTGTGTGCTAAAGGGGGAGACGGAACCTTTGCTGATTTCCGTAAGATTGAATTGATTCATTGATTGTGTTTTTTATAAAATCTGTTACCATGAAAAATATAGGTTAGTATTCGTTTTAAGTATATTGTTTTAGGAGTGATCAAGTTGACTGCATCGGAATATGAGCAGGTGCGCAAAGCACCTCGTGTACATGTTCCGGTATGGCAGTCATTTGCACTGTCGGAAGTCGAATTAACCGATAGCTATTTTAAGAAAGCGATGGATTTACATAAAGGATATCTGCTGTCGCTGGATGTAGACAGGCTCATTCCACACGTACGCCGTAGTGTCGGTTTGCAGGGGAAAGGAGATAATTACGGAGGATGGGAGAAGCATGGTGGATGTACCTATGGTCATTATATGTCTGCTTGTGCCATGATGTATGCTTCTACAGGCGAGAAAGCCTTGCTGGATAAATTGAATTATATGCTGGATGAACTGCAAGAGTGCCAAAAACAGACCCCGGATGGTTGGTTCATTACCGGTAAAAGAGGAAAGGAGGGTTATTTGCAGTTGCTTCAAGGGAATGTGGTGCTTAACCAGCCGGATGAAACCGGACAACCTTGGAATTATAACCAGAATGGGAACTCATGGTATTGTATCCATAAGATTTTGGCGGGATTGAGGGATGCATATGTCTATGCAGGTTGTAGGCAAGCCAAGGATATATTGATGCCTTTGGCGGATTTTATTTCTCATATAGCCTTGAATAGCAATAGGGATCTTTTTCAAAGTACCTTGAGTGTGGAACAGGGGGGGATGAATGAAGTTTTTGTTGATATTTATAGTATTACCGGAGATAAGAAATTTTTGCAGACGGCAGAAAGGTTCAATCATATCAATGTTATTTATCCGATTGCTAACGGAGAAGATGTGTTATTCGGTCGCCATGCTAACGATCAAATACCCAAATTTATGGGAGTAGCCAGAGAGTATGAGTTCTCACCCAATGATATTTATTATCAGGCTGCCCGTAACTTTTGGAATATTGTAATTAAAGATCACACATTGGCTATCGGTGGAAATAGTTGTTATGAGCGTTTTGGCGTACTGGGTGAAGAAAGCAAGCGGCTGGACTATACTTCGGCAGAAACTTGTAATACATATAACATGTTGAAATTGTCAAGACAGTTGTTCATGTTGGATGGTGATTATAAATATCTGAATTACTATGAACATGCTTTATATAACCATATTCTTGCTTCACAAGATCCTGATATGCCGGGCTGTGTGACTTATTATACTTCTTTGTTGCCGGGATCATTAAGCAATATAGTACTCCGTTTGATTCTTTCTGGTGTTGTGTGGGTACAGGGATGGAGAATCATTCTAAGTATGCCGAATCCATTTATTTTAAGGATAACCAAGAATTGCTGGTCAATCTGTATATTCCTTCACGTCTCCACTGGAAGGAAAAAGGTTTGAAGCTGACTTTGGATACTTATTTCCCGGAATCGGATACGGTTACAGTAAGGATGGATGAAATAGGGAGCTATACAGGAACGCTTCTGTTCCGTTATCCGGATTGGGTGAGCGGTGATGCTGTAGTTCGTATTAATGGAGAGCCGGCACAGACGGAAGCACATAAGGGAAGCTACATTCGCCTGTTGGATTCTGTTAAGAGCGGAGATGTGATAACATTGGTTTTCACACGTAACTTATATATTGATTATGCAAAGGATGAACCTCATTTCGGCTCTGTCATGTATGGCCCGATATTGCTTGCGGGAGGATTGGGGACGGATGATATGCCGAAGATAGGGTTATTGACAATCGTGCTTGCCGTGAATCGCTTCCGGCAAAGAATATTCCTATGTTAGTGGGTCCATTGACCGATCTGGATAGCTGGATACAATGTTCTTCACAACATCCTTTACGGTTTACAGTAAAGAATGGAGGTGGACAACAAGGGGTAGGGTTGGTCCCTTATTTTCAAATGCATCATCAGCGGCATACTGTATATTGGAAACTTTATTCTCCGGATGAATTTGTTTATCGTACTCGTTCTTTAACGGATGAAGTGAAGATCGGTGACGAGACAGATGAAAGGAAACATGCGTTGCAAGGGGAGAATGATTCTATTTATTGGCATGATTATTTTTGGGCAAAGAATACTCGGTTCCGTATGGCAAAAGACGGATGGTTTTCTTACACACTTCATATAAATAAAACGGAACAAAAGCCTTATCATCTGATTTGTCGTTTCTGGGGAGACGAGCCTGATACTTGTCAGTTTGATATATTGATTGACGGCAACTATTTGCGTACTGTCAGTTTGAATCGAAAACTATATCTGACCTATGTGGACGATGTGTATTCTATTCCTGCGGACTGGACTCGTGGAAAGGATAAAGTGAATGTTACTTTCCGTGCTGCTCAAGGGAAGAATGCCGGAGGATTGTATGAATTGAAAATTACTTCAGATACGAATTATAGATAAACTTTAAATATAGATTACCATGAAAAAAACGTTGGTTATATTATTCGTCGCCGGGGTTCTTGCCGCGTGTAAGTCGACGGATAGCAATAAATCTGATTATCAATACAAGGATGTACCTTTTACCAATGTACACTTTTCTGATGATTTCTGGGCACCTCGTATTGAAACCATTCGTAGTGTTACCGTGCCTTTTGCTTTTCATAAATGTGAGGAAACTCATCGTATAGATAATTTTGCAGTAGCGGGGAAACTGATGGAAGGAAAGTTCAATTCCCCTTATCCGTTTGATGATTCGGATGTGTATAAGATAATGGAAGGAGCTGCTTACTTGTTGGCGGTGAAGGAGGATAAAGCGCTGGATATGTATATGGACAGTCTGATTCATCTGATAGGAGCTGCGCAGGAACCGGATGGTTATCTTTATACTACCCGTACTATTGGTGGGGATTCGCAACATCCGTGGCTGGCAGTAAAAGATGGGAAAATGAACGTGACAACAGCCATGAATTGTATAATGTAGGACACATGTATGAGGCGGCTGTAGCTCATTATCTAGCTACCGGAAAACGTTCATTTCTTGATATAGCCATTAAGAGTGCGGATTTGTTGTGTAATACCTTTGGTCCTGAAGAAGAAAAGATTACTGTAGCGCCAGGGCATCAGGAAGTGGAGATTGGCTGGTAAAACTTTATAGGGTGACAGGAGATAAACGTTATTTGGATTTGTCACAATTCTTTTTGGAGGCTCGTGGAAAGTATGACAAATATGATCGGAATAGTGAGGATCAGTTCCGTAACGGATCTTATTGGCAGGATCATAAGCCAGTCATTGCTCAGGATGAGGCTGTAGGCCATGCAGTGCGGGCTACCTACATGTATGCTGCTATGACAGATATAGCCGCTTTGAAAAACGAGCGGCATTTTGAAAATGCTGTGGGTAAATTATGGGACAATGTAGTAGGGAAGAAGATGTATATTACCGGAGCTATTGGTTCAACTCGTCATGGAGAAGCGTTTGGTAAAAACTATGAGTTGCCTAATAGTACAGCTTATTGTGAAACATGTGCTTCTATTGCCAATTGCATGTGGAATTTACGCATGTTCATGCTGCATGGTGATGCCAAATACATTGATGTGCTGGAACGTTCTTTGTATAACGGGGTGTTGAGTGGCATCAGTTTGGATGGAAAGAAGTTTTTTTATCCAAATGTCCTCTCTTGCGATGAAAATGGCTCAGAGCGTAGCGAATGGTTTGATTGTTCTTGCTGCCCTTCTAATCTAGCTCGTTTTATTCCTTCGGTGCCAGGGTATGTGTATGCCACTTCTTCCAAAGGATTTTATGTGAATCTGTATGGTGCCAATCATGCTGATGTAGTTCTAAAGAATGGAAAGCATGTACAGGTGGAACAACAGACGGATTATCCGTGGAATGGAAAGATAAAGTTGATATTGACTCCGGAAACCCCGGAAGATTTTGCTGTTATGTTGCGTATTCCGGGATGGGTAAATAGTCAGCCTGTACCTTCCGATCTTTATACTTATACCAGGCATGATAAAAGAGCCGTAAAAATTACAATCAATGGAAAACCCCGGGATTTTGTAATGGAGAAAGGATATGCCGTTTTATCCGGTAGTTGGAAACGGGGGGATACAATTGAACTAAGTCTTCCGATGGATGTCCACAAGGTTTCAGCAAATGATAAGGTTGCTGCGGATGTGAATCATCTTGCCGTAGAGCGTGGCCCGATAGTTTATTGTGCAGAGTTTGCTGACAATGGAGGGACTGTATTGAATTATGTGCTGAAACCGGAAACGGCTTTTGAGCTGCTCCTGCTTCTATGTTGGGAGGTGTGGAGATATTGAAAGGAACCACAGAACGCATTATTGCCGAGAATGATTTTAAGGAAATAAAGTCTGTGACAGATTCTATCCTGCTTATTCCTTATTATGCACGGTCTCATAGAGGAAATGGTGAAATGGCTGTGTGGCTTCCTTCCGATGAAAATATATTGAAAGATCAGCTAAAAGAACGTGCCCGTATTACGGATAAAGTTTTTATCGGTAAAGAAAGTTCGGAAACTGCGCATCAGTTGAAAGGTGAGAATACTCATACGGGAGGACCAAATACATGGCGTGATGCCTCGGATGGTGGATGGTTTTCGTATACCCTGAGAGTAGATCCGGTTCAACCGATGGAATTGGTTTTGACTTATAGCAGTACAGATGGAGGAAATCGTGAATTCGAGATATTTGCCGAGCATGAAAAGATAGGGGAGCAAAAATTACGGGTGGAAACTTTTAGTGCATGGATTGATAAAGTGTATCCTATTCCTGTTGATTTAACTCGGGGGAAAAGTCATGTAACTGTTAAGATACAGCTTTGCCCGGTATGATTGCTGGAGGTGTGTTTGGTTGCAGAATGCAGAAGCAAAAAAAATAGGCCTATGAAACGCTATATTATGACCACCGGATTGATGTGTATATGCGTGTTTTGTTCTTTAGCCCAAAAACAGATGATGTATGGAGATACAAGCCGTATTGGAATGCCTTTTTCTAAAGATCCTCATGTAGTGGAGTTCCAAGGTAAATATCTGATGTATTATTCTATTCCTCCAAAGCAGAATGGAAACGCGGAAGCGCAAGGTTGGGGAATAGGCATTGCCGGGAGCAAGAATCTGAAAGATTGGCATCGTATTGGAGAAATCATACCTCAAACAGCTTATGAGTCTAAAGGGTTATGTGCTCCGGGTGCTTTGGTAAGAAATGATACGGTTCATCTATTCTATCAGACGTATGGTAATGGTGCTAAAGATGCTATTTGTCATGCATGGTCTGAAGATGGGATCCATTTTGTACGTAATGCTACAAATCCTATTTTTTCTCCGGAAGGGGAGTGGAACTGCGGGCGTGCCATCGATGCGGAGGTCGTTTTTTTAAAGGATCGGTATTATTTATATTATGCAACTCGTACTCCTGATTATTCTACCCAAATTATAGGAGTTGCAATGGCACCTGCACATACGGATTTTTCGAAACAGGCATGGAAGAGTCCGGTGAATCATCCGGTGCTTGTTCCCGAATATCCTTGGGAAGAGAAGTGTGTCGAAGGAGCATCTGTTGTGCAGATGGGAGATGAGATGTTTATGTTTTATGCCGGGGCCTATAATAATCGTCCTCAGCAGATTGGAGTTGCTAAAAGTAGTGATGGTATTCATTGGACAAAACTTTCTAATAAACCCTTTCTGATGAATGGTGATCCTGGAACATGGAATTGCTGTGAGTCCGGACATCCTCATCTCTTTAAAACAAGGAAAGGAAAAACATATTTATTTTATCAAGGGAATGATGACTTTGGTAAAACTTGGTTTCTTTCGAATATGGAGGTCAAATGGAAGAATAGACATCCTTTTATCGCTCATTATATAAATCAAAAAGCACATTAAATATGAAGAAAATATTTCTTTTTCTATATACCTTATTGGTCTTTTCCGGTGTATACGCACAAGAAAACAAGGTAAAGGTGGAGCCGGTGAATGGAGATAAAATTTCTTTGTTCTCTTTAAAAGAAGTCCGTTTACTGGATAGTGATTTTAAACATATCATGGACCTGAGCCACGCCTATATGCTTTCTTTGGAACCTGACCGTTTGCTGTCTTGGTTTCGGAGAGAAGCAGGTTTGACACCTAAGGCACAACCCTATCCTTTTTGGGAATCTGAGTATATGAACGGGCATGGACCTTTACCGGGACATATTATGGGGTTTTATCTGTCTGGAATTTCTATGATGTATGATTCTACGGGAGATACTGCAATTCTAAGTAGATTAAGCTATATCTTGGAGGAGTTATCTCTTTGCCAGCAAGCTGGAGGTGATGGATATTTGTTACCTACTATTTGCGGTAGAGCTATTTTCGAGAATGTGCTGGATGGAAATTTCAAGACTTCTAATCCTTTTATTGAGACTCCTTATGACAAATGCTGGGAACCTGTGTATGTCATGAACAAGATCATGTTGGGGCTTTATCAGGTTTATATGCGATGTGATTTATTACAGGCAAAAGAAATATTGGTAAAGATGGCAGACTGGTTCGGCTATTCAGTTATTGACAAGTTATCACATGATGACCTTCAAAAATTGTTGGTGTGCGAGCATGGCTCTATCAATGAGTCTTTTATAGATGTTTATCAGATAACGGGTGAGGAGAAGTATCTTAAGTGGGCACAAAGACTCAACGATGAGGATATGTGGGTTCCCATGTCTGAAGGAAAGGATATATTGGAGGGTTGGCATGCTAATACCCAGATTCCTAAATTTACAGGTTTCGAATCTGTTTATCGTTATGATAGTAATGAACGTTTTACCACAGCTGCCCGTTTCTTTTGGGATACAGTAGTGAGAAAACATACTTGGGTGATGGGAGGTAACAGTACAGGAGAACATTTCTTTGCTCCTGAGGAATTCGAGCATCGAATAGAATTGAACGGGGGACCTGAATCTTGTAATTCGGTTAATATGCTTCGTCTGACAGAGAGTTTATATTGTGATTATGCCGAGGTGGAGAAAGTGGATTATTATGAGAAAGTCTTATTTAATCATATTTTGGCCAACTATGATCCTGATCAGGGTATGTGTGTGTATTATACTTCCATGAAACCGGGACACTATAAAATTTATGGAACTAAATATGATTCTTTTTGGTGTTGTACCGGGACGGGGTTTGAGCAAACAGCAAAGTTTGGGCAAATGATTTATGCTCATACAGATGATGCCTTGTATGTAAATATGTTTATACCATCGGTAGTTACATGGGATAAAGGAATCAGTATTCATCAGGAAACTGCTTTTCCTGATGAAGGTGTTACTAGTCTTACTGTTTCCGGAGAGGCTGTTTTTAATTTAAAGATACGTTGTCCTTATTGGGTGGGAAGTTCGTCACTCAATGTAATTGTAAATGGTAAGAGAGAGAAAATAAAGGCTGGTGTGGATGGATATGTTTCAATAAACAGGCAGTGGAAAGATGGAGATAAAGTACGGATAGAGCTACCTATGAAATTGGAAATAGTGCCTTTGAATGAGGCGACTCATTATCTTGCTTTGAAATATGGGCCTATTGTTTTGGCAGCTAGAATTAGTGACGAGCATTTATCGAAAGATGATTTCAGATCTGCACGTTCTACTGTTGCTATGAAAGATTATCCAGTGATAGATGTGCCGGCTTTTATAGGGGATATCCGGAAAATACCGGCTGCTGTTATCCGGAAAAAAGGAGAGAAGCTGGCTTTTTTGTGTAGTAAGGATAATGTAGTATTCAAGCCTGTAGAGCTGGTTCCTTTTAATACTATTCACTGGAGCCGCTATGCCGTATATTTTCGGCATTATGATAAGAAAGAGAACTATTTGGCCGAGCTGAAGAAATCGGAGCAATTTAAGCAAGAAGAGGATAACTTGAATAAAAGAACTGTAGACAGGGTCATTATTGCAGATGCTGAATCTGAGAAAATGCATAAAATGGAGGCAGTAAATTCTACAGCTGGTGAGAATTGGCGGGATGCTTCTAAAGGTGGATATTTTATGTATGAAATGAAAGTTCGGAAAGAGATGGAACAGTCTGTTTGCTTACAGCTTTTGGGAAGTGATTCGGGTAATCGTATTTTTGATGTTTTGATTGATGGTAAATGGATAGATACTATTGATTTGTCTAAACCTTGTAAAGAAGGAAAAGGACTGTATAGATGTTATATTCATATTCCTGCTGAATATATAAAAGCAAGAAAAAATGTAACAGTGAAATTTCAGGCAAAGAATGGTTGTATAGCTGGGGGGATTTTTGATGTAAGGATTGTGTCTGCCATTTCGGTTCAAGACATGTAAATAAGAGCAGCTTTCGTTTTTAAAACATTCTCCATAGTTCGACTGTTCTAATGATAGTACAAACAGAAAAAATAATGATTATGGAAAAATATTTTATTCATAGCAATGAACTGCATTTGATTGATGTGGATAAAATTCATCAGGCAGTGGAAAGGATCGTGGACTCATTGGATATGGCTGCCGGATCAACTTGTCATTTTGATCTTTATAAAGTGGTGGAAACCTATTTTAAAGATTTGGATAAAAGAAGGGAAATAAACTGCTTATTGGGTATTGTGGATACGGAGGAGGAATTGGAGGAAAAGATGGAAGGCTTTTGAAATCTATTTTTTAATTTGTTTTGTTTTCTATTCTTTATCTATTTTTACTGGGTGAAGATAAGTCTTCCTTTTTCATACTATTTCTGTTTATAAGACAGAGATGGTTTTAAAGTTTGTAAAGGCAGTTGGTTCATACTGAACCGACTGCCTTTTTATCTGAGTTCTATTGGTGGTTCTTGGGAAATTATATATTAGGAGTAATCTCATAGTATAGGGTTATACATGATTCTTTATTCTGAAAACTTTATTTAATTCTTAGGTTTTTGTAAGTTTGCTAAATGAAATCTAATAGAAAATAGAATGAAAACATTTAGACTAGTATTCATGATTCTGATAATGAGTGGATTAATATTTCAGGGGAGAGCTCATGTCTGTTGGGACGATCTAGAGTTCAAACAGTTTTCCACTCCTGAAGGATTACCGAATAGCATGGTTCACCAAGTGTATCAGGACCGTGACGGATATATTTGGATTCCTACTTTCTATGGATTGTTTCGTTATGATGGTTACGAGGTACGTACCTATAAATCAAATCTTTATACCCCTGGTCTTCTGGTTAATAATAATGTGCTTTGTGTGGAAGAAGATTATTCTCACCGGCTTTGGATTGGGACTCACGAGGGACTCTGTATGCTTGATAAACGGACAGGAAGATGAAAAAATTGCAACTGGATGGAGTCAGCAAACAACGGCTGAATGAAATTCATGTAACAAAAGAGAACCGGGTTTATCTGGGGTACATCCGTGGAATGGCTTATTATGATGAAATGCAGGATACATTGGCTTTGATGACTCGGAAGAATTGTAGAGGGGACGTACCCGAATCTGTGAATATTCAAACTTTGTTTGAGGATGTAAATGGTGATTTGTTGATAGGTACCTGGAAGGATGGGCTTTATCGTTATTGCATAAAGGAAAATACATTTTTGCACTATCCGCCTTTAGATGAAGAGAACTCTGTTTTGGCTTTGTTTCAGGACTCTAGAGGGGTGATGTGGATAGGAACTAGTGGGTCCGGGCTGTATAAGGCCCATTTTTCATCCGATAGGAAAACGGTTTCTTTTGAAGGTTATAGACATGATGCCCGAAATGTTTCTTCTTTGCCGTCTGATTATATTTATTCGATTCATGAAGATTTACAGACACGTTCGTTATGGTTGGGTACTAGAGAGGGTGTTAGTGTGATGGAACTGGCTGATGAGGGAAAGTTTATCAATTATCAAGAATCTGGCTCTACACATTATCTTCCTGTCCGCGAGGTGAACACAGTCTTTAGGGATCGAAGCGGATTAATGTGGATCGGTACTAAAGGGGCTGGTGTCTTTCATGTCGATACTAGGAAACGTTCCTTTAATGTAATTTATCCTCGTGGCAACGATAAATCTTTTACAGATTTGATTTCTACATTGTATGTGGAAGAAAATGGAGCTCTTTGGATAGGTATGGGCTATGGATTGGATTATCAGATGGAGATAAAAAAGTGACATTGTTTCCTTCGAAACGTCCTTATCATATTTCTTATAGCCCGTTAACCCGTGAGGTGTTGCTTGCTGTGCATGACGAGGGGATGATAGTTTGTCGTGACGGACAAATAATACATCAGTATAAGACCTCGAATTGCAGTTTTGTTCCTCATGATTTAGTGTATTTAGTTCACGAGGACCGTAAGGGAAACCGCTGGTTGTGTACCTATAAAGGACTTGGAGTGCGTTACCGGGACGGGCGTGAGTATTGTTTCAATCGTTTGTCCAGAGCAGACGAATTGCTTGGCCGGGAGATGACCACGATGGTTGAGGATAATGACGGCTCATTATGGTTGGCAACCAACAATAATGGTATTGTTCATGTTACAGGGATATGGAACGTCCGGAATCGTTGCAGTGTAAGAACTATTGTATGGAGAATGGTTTGCTGTCGGTTAATACTCCTCTTTGTTTTTTGTTGGATAGAAGCGGACGGATTTGGGTCGGGACAGAGGGCAGCGGACTTTGTTTATATGATGTGCAAAATGATTGTTTCAAGTCTGTTCATAAGGAGTTTAATTTGCCCGGAGATATGGTTGGCAGTATGCAGGAAGATAATAGTGGTAATCTGTGGTTGGGCACCAATCAAGGGCTGGCAAAGCTAACCATATCCGGAAAGGAAAAGGGCAGGGTACGTATCTTTACAGTTGCCGATGGGTTGGCGGATAATTTCTTTAATCAAAATGCTTCTTTCTATCGTGATGGTACCTTCTATTTTGGATGCAGCAGGGGAATTGTGACTTTCAACTCGGAAGTGGTGGAAGAGAAACATGCTGATATTTCTTTATGCATAACTGATATCTTGGTGGATGGAAGACCATTGGAACAGATGTCGGATAAGAAAAGAAAGGAGATAACTCCTTTTACTTCCGATTTTACAGACAGATTAGTTATTCCTGCCTCATATTCCCATTTTACCATTTGTTTTGCATCGCTGACTTATAATCGTCCCCAGCAAAATAAATATGCGTACAGGTTGCAAGGCTTTGATGCTGATTGGCATTATGTGGACGCTTCCAGCCGGACTGCCTATTATTCCAAATTGCCTGCAGGGGAGTACGTGTTTCAGCTACGGGCAACGAATGAGAATGGTGATTGGGGTGACGTGAGAGAAATGGAAATTATTATTGAACCACCTTTCTGGGCTACTTGGTGGGCTTATTTTATTTATGTATTATTGGCTATACTGTTTATGGTATTGATATGGTGGGAGATTCGTCGGAGGCTGTTATTGCGTAATCGTAGGTTTTTGCAGGAAGGTGAGACGGACAAGGTGCATCATCTAAAATTGCAGTTCTTTACGAACATACCTTCGGATGAAGAAAAGTTTTTGCAGGATGCTGTCGCCTGTGTGAACCGTCATTTGGATGATCCCGATTTTGATGTTCCGCAGTTTGTAGATGAGATGGCAACCAGTCGTACAACGTTGCATAAGAAATTGAAATCTTTGACGGGATTGAATACAACTGGCTTTGTACGTAGTATCCGTCTGAAGGCGGCTTGCAGGATGATGGATGAAAATCCGAATTTCCGCATTTCCGAACTGGCTTATAAGGTCGGGTTTAATGATCCCAAGTATTTTTCTATCTGTTTTAAGAAGGAATTTGGTATGCAGCCTACAGAATATTCGATGAAATCGGGCAAAAACGCTTGAACATGCCAAGGTGGACAAGGTTGAAATATGTTCCTAAAAGGTGGAGAAAACATGCTTCAACCTTATCGGGAGATGCTTCATCTCTGTAAAATGAATAGCTGATTACTTTTGTGGCATTAAAACTTTAATGTCTAATTTAAAAAGGTTGGCTAATGAAATCTAATTTTTATGGAAACAGAAAATCGCTTCTTGCGGTTTTTATTTGTGCAGCTTTTCTTTCAGGAAGTCATGTTGCTTATGCGGTAAATGAATCGTTACTGGTTTCTGCGTACCAGCAGCCTAGTAAGATTAAAGGAACCGTAATAGATGCAAATGGTGAGGTTGTTATTGGTGCCAGTGTGGTGGTGAAAGGAACCGCTAATGGGACTATAACAGATATTGATGGGAACTTTATTCTTTCTGATGTCCCTACCAATGGGACGATTCAGGTAAGTTTTGTTGGATACAAGACTTTGGAAATCCCAGTTAAAGGGCAGACTTCTTTCAGTCTGACTTTAATGGATGATACCGAAGTATTGGATGAAGTAGTGGTGGTAGGTTATGGTACCATGAAGAAATCAGATTTGACAGGTTCTGTAGGTTCTATATCTTCTGAAAAACTCGCTGCTAGAGGTACTACCCGTTTGGAAGATGCATTACAAGGTGCGGTTCCGGGAGTAAATATCACTCAATCCAATAGCCGTGCGGGTGGCGGATTTAATATTCAGATACGTGGACAGGCATCTATAAATAAACAGGCTGCTCCTCTTTATGTAATTGATGGTATTGTGTGCTCGTCTATGGATTTTTTGAATCCCGAGGATATTGAGCGGGTAGACGTCTTGAAAGATGCCTCGTCTACTGCTATCTATGGCTCACGTGCTTCTGCTGGTGTGATTATGATTACAACCAAAGGTGCGAGGGGGGCAGGAAAACCTCAACATGTTTCTATTTCGTATGATGGATATTATGGGATACGTAAGGTTGCCCGTATGCCTGATTTTATGAATGCTCAAGAATTTATAGATTATCGTTTTGCACGTCATACTCTTTTAACATCAGATGTCTTTGATGGTTCTAGTCGTAAAGGAGTAGATGCGAACGGTATTCCTCATTATGAAATTAAACAATCTGATTTGGAAACTACGTTTCTGAAACGTGATGGTGGTACAAACTATCGTGATTCCCAAATTTATGAGATGATGATGTCGGGAACAGATGGTTATGACTGGACAGACCTCGTAACTCGGACAGGTAATCAGCAGAATCATTATATCAGTGCCAACGGAGCCACAGAAAAAATTAATTATCGGTTAGGAGTTGGTTATCAAGGGGAAGAAAATGTGTTCAAACATAATGATTATTCCCGTTTCAATATCAAAGGTGCTTTTGATGGAAAAATTTCCAAAGTATTTGAAGCTGGATTATCTGTGAATATGGCTTATACGGTGCAAGATGATTTTAGTACCGATGGAACTTATTGTCCGTATGAAAACGCTTTTTATTTCAATCCTTTTGTTGCACCTTATGATGAAAATGGTAACATTATCAATAATCCAGGGTCAAAGGATGCTTTTGGGTCTACCGGACAATTCACTTCTACTGTTAGCCCACTGAATGATTTAGAGGATGAAAACTATACTAATCAAACTCGCAAATTTCATGTCTTTGGCAATGTATATTTGCGTACTAATATAATGGATGGATTAAAATTTGCGACTACTTTTTCACCTAACTTTTATCATGGGCGTCAAGGAAAGTTTAATGCTACTGGAGTGAATGACCGTAATCCGCTAGGTTCCAATTATTATCAGGTGAACGGAACGAACTCTGCAGAGGTTGAGACGACAGACCGTATGGACTGGACTTGGGATAATCAGCTTGATTTTAACCTTAATTCCGCAACATAATTGATAATTATTTTTATAAGTTCCTGAGCAACATTTTGTTGCCCAGGTTTTTGCCATGTCAGCGTTTTCACTTACCTTAGTGTTGCGAATCCAAAGACAAAGAAA
>ENA-OQJX01000461-OQJX01000461.1-human-gut-metagenome-genome-assembly--contig:-NODE-461-length-21560-cov-2.783791_pt1 | contig 21560 bp, 33 predicted proteins | sample MGYA00242615_ERZ504782 | MGnify/ENA primary metagenome ERZ504782 (study PRJEB26092, sample SAMD00036354) | human gut metagenome | host: Homo sapiens | study: EMG produced TPA metagenomics assembly of... | reverse complement strand
CGAAGCCATCGGCCGTTGCGATTTGGGCAGAGCCGTGTGTACTCCGGCATTCGGGCTGTCGGCAAAGTACGTTTTCCATGCAGTCTGCCCGGCGTGGCACGGCGGCGGGTTCGGCGAAGCTGAACAATTAGCCGATGCATACCACTCCGCATTGGAATTAGCCGCAGAGTACCACTGCGAGAGCGTGGCCTTTCCGCTGCTGTCCAGCGGAAACTATGGCTACCCCAAAGAACAGGCCTTCCGCATTGCGGTGGACACCATCACACAGTACGTCATGGAGCACGACCTGACCGTGTATCTGGTGCTCTACGACCGGCACTCGCTGGCCGTGAGCCGGAAGCTGTTCGCCTCGGTGGAGGAGTACATTGACGACCACTATGTAGCACAGAACGACGAAAGCTACGGATTTGGCCGTCGGCGCAGGGAATTGTCAGAGCGGCGGAGGCTTCTGGAAGAAGATGCCGCCGTGCCGATGCTAGGTGCAGTTCCGGCACCCGCTGCGACACCCAGGACAGCCCGCAGTCTGGAAAGCCTGATGGATAATCTCGGTGAAAGCTTCACCACTCGTCTGCTGCGGCTCATTGACGAACGGGGGCTGAAAGATTCCACGGTGTACAAGCAGTCCAACATCTCCCGGCAGCATTTCTCCAAAATTCAGTGCAACCGCGAGTACAACCCCAAAAAGAAAACCGTGCTGGCCTTTGCGGTGGGCCTGCACCTGTCTGAAGATGAGACCATCGACCTGCTCAAGAGCGCGGGCTATGCCTTTTCGGATGGCTCCAAGCGGGACTGGATCGTGCGGTACTGTCTGGAACAGAAAATTTATAATATCAATCAGGTCAATACCCTTTTGTTTGAATACGATCAGGAACAGCTGGGTGCGTGATTTGTCGCCTGCCCGTTGACTTTTTGCCCTCCGGTTTGTGGTATCCTTTTGCCAACGAAAGCGATCATAGGTAAGGGAGGAAACAGCCATGTTAGGAGCAATCTTGGGTGACATCGTGGGCAGTCCCTATGAATTTGACCACAACAATTACAAGCACAAGGATTTTCCGCTGCTGAGCGAGAAATCGCACTTCACCGATGATACGGTCATGACCGTTGCGGTGGCAGTTGGTCTGATTGACGGAAAGGGTCTGCCGGAGAGAACATTTTGTGCAGTGCAGCATGAAATGCGGTTCTGGGGCCGTGAATATCCCATGCCGGTTACGGCGGGATGTTCCGCCGGTGGCTGCACGCAGAAAATCCGAAGCCCTATGGTAGTTTCGGCAACGGCTCGGCTATGCGGGTGTCGGCAGCGGGCTGGCTGTTCGATACGCTGGACAAAACGCTGGAAATGGCAAAAGTGACCGCTGAAGTCACCCACAACCACCCGGAGGGCATCAAAGGCGCGCAGGCCACGGCGGCAGTGATTTTTCTGGCCCGTACCGGCCACGGCAAGCCGGAAATCAAACAATATGTGGAGCAGACCTTCGGTTATGACCTGAACCGTACCTGCGATGAAATTCGGCCGACTTATCATCATGTGGAGACCTGTCAGGAAACTGTGCCGGAAGCAATCAATGCTTTTCTGGAAAGCGTCAGTTTTGAGGATGCACTTCGCAATGCGGTCTCTCTGGGCGGCGACAGCGACACCCTTGCCTGCATCACCGGCGGCATTGCCGAAGCTTTTTACGGGATGCCGCAGGAACTGCGGGACGAGACTTTGAAACGTCTGCCGGAGGATATCCGGGAAGCATATGAACTGTTGTGCTTCATGATTGCCAAGATGATATAAAATGCGATGATGCGACTGAATTTTGAAAAGATTGCATAGGATTTTATAAAAGTATTATTCTTTTATGAATTTTAGCACTCTTCTATTGACACTGCTAATTAACGGTGCTATAACAGTGGCGTGCTCAGGAGGAAGGGCAAAAGGAGAGCCGCTAGGCTCCCCGGAAAGCCCTTCTGAATGGACGCTTCAGATTTTTTGCCCCGACCGAACGCCGGGATTGGAGGAATGATTTATGCTTATGCCGACTGTTTTCCATGAAAACCTGTTCGATGATTTCTTCGATCCGTTCTGGAATGACGCTGCACTGGAACGTATGATGAACCGTGAGGCTCGTGATACCTTTGGTAAGCGTGGTGCAAACATGATGAAGACCGATGTCAAACAGACGGACAACGGCTACGAAGTAGCGGTTGACCTGCCGGGCTGCAAGAAGGAAGACGTTCAGATGGATCTGAACGACGGCTACCTGACCATTCAGGCAGTGCGCAGCCACAGCAACGACGAAAAGGATAAGAAGGGCCGCTATCTGCGGCGCGAATCCTTCTCCGGCACCTGCGCGCGCAGTTTCTACGTGGGCGATGTGAAGAAGGAAGACATCCACGCAAAGTTCGAGGATGGTGTCCTGCACATCGAGCTGCCTGCTCCTCAGCAGACGAAGCTTTGCCTGAGAACCCGAACCTGATCGAGATCGAGTAAATGCCGACCGTGTGCGCCAAGGCACAACGCACATAAGATGCCCCCGGAGAGCCGCAACAAGCTCCGGGGGCATTTTTGTTTCGCTATCTTTTCCGCAAGGGAAAATCATGGTATACTGAGAACAGCAACTCGGAATTTATGGAGGTACTTCACTATGGAATACAAACGCTTTGGCGGTAAGCTCCTTGTCCGCATCGACAAAGATGAGGAGATCGGTGAAACAAATTTGATTTTAGGGGGACAAAGATGTGTGATGTAAAAGGAAAGACCGGCGCAGTCCTGAGGGAGACGGCAGTCCTGACCGGGGCGGTGGCGATCATTGCGGCGGGCGTTTTCTTTTTTCTGGTGCCGAGCCATACATCCGTCAGCAGCATTTCCGGCCTTGGCATCGTGCTGTCCAATTTTGTGCCGCTGCCCTTGTCGGTCATTACGATGATCCTGAACGTCGTGCTTCTCATCATCGGGTTCTTTACCTGCGGCAGAGAATTTGGCGCAAAGACCGTATACACCAGTGTGCTGCTGCCGGTGTTTCTGGGGCTGTTTGAAAAGCTGTTCCCGGAGTTCGGCTCGATGACCGGCAGTCAGGAGCTGGACGTGCTGTGCTATATTCTGGTGGTCAGCATCGGGCTGAGTATTTTGTTCAACCGCAATGCATCCTCCGGCGGGCTGGATATTGTGGCAAAGATCATGAACAAGTACCTGCACATGGAATTGGGAAAAGCCATGTCTCTGTCAGGAATGTGTGTGGCGCTTTCCGCGGCCCTGGTCTACGATAAAAAGACCGTGGTGCTGAGTATCCTCGGTACTTACTTCAACGGCATCGTGCTGGACCATTTCATCTTTGATAACAGCATCAAACGCCGCGTCTGCATCATCACCGAAAAAGAGGAGGCGCTGCGTCAGTTCATCCTCCATGACCTGCACAGCGGTGCGACCATGTACGAGGCCATCGGTGCATACAATCTGGAAAAACACAACGAGATCATTACCATCGTGGACAAGAGCGAATATCAGAAGCTGATGAACTTTATCAACCGGGAAGACCCCAAGGCTTTTGTTACCATTTACAATGTGTCCAGCATGCAGTATCAGCCCAAGATCTGATCGGCGGAGAGCTGCCGCAAAGGGCGGGCCTTTTGCGGCTTGCTCTTTGCCATAGCTGCGTGGTATACTCAAGTCCGGAAATATCAAAGCGCGTGGAGGTAAAAAGCATGCTGACCTATACCTATGTTTCCGAGGGCAAATTTGAACTGATGGAAAACCAAAGCCGGTGCTGCAGCACGAGCGGGATGCCATTGTAAAGGTGACCCTTGCCAGCATCTGCTCCAGCGACCTGCACATCAAGCACGGCAGCGTGCCCCGGGCGGTGCCCGGCATCACCGTAGGGCACGAGATGGTGGGCATCGTGGAAGAAGTGGGCAGCGCGGTGACCAACGTAAAGCCCGGCGACCGGGTGACGGTGAATGTGGAAACCTTCTGCGGAGAGTGCTTTTTCTGCAAAAAAGGCTTTGTGAACAACTGCACCGATCAAAACGGCGGCTGGGCGCTGGGCTGCCGCATCGACGGCGGGCAGGCCGAATATGTCCGGGTGCCCTTTGCGGATCAAGGACTGAACAAGATCCCGGACGGCGTTACCGATCGGCAGGCGCTGCTGGTGGGCGATGTGCTGGCCACCGGCTTTTGGGCGGCACGCATCTCGGAAATCACCCCCGAGGATACCGTGCTGATCCTCGGTGCAGGGCCGACCGGCATCTGCACGCTGCTGTGCGTCATGCTGCACAGCCCCAAGCGCATCATCGTCTGTGAAAAGGACGCAAGCCGCCTGCAGTTCATCCGTCGGCACTACCCGCAGGTGCTCACCGTGCAGCCGGAGGACTGCGCCGCCTTTGTGCGTGCCCACAGCGACCACGGCGGGGCCGATGTGGTGCTGGAGGTGGCAGGGGCGGACACTACCTTCCGGCTGGCGTGGGAGTGCGCAAGACCCAACGCCATCGTGACCGTGGTGGCGCTGTACGATAAGGCACAGACCCTGCCGCTGCCGGAAATGTACGGCAAAAACCTCACCTTTAAGACCGGCGGCGTGGACGGCTGCGATTGTGAAGAAACGCTGCGTCTCATCGCAGAAGGCAAGATCGATACCGAACCGCTCATCACCCACACCTACCCCCTGCGCCGGATCGCAGAGGGCTACGAGCTGTTTGAAAAGAAACAGGACGGCGTGATCAAGGTGGCAGTGGAGTGCTGACGGTCTGCGCCAAGACACAACGCACATAAAGTGGCCCTGGAGAGCTGTAACAAGCCTCCGGGGCCATTTTTGTTTCCCGACATCTTTTCCGCAGCGGCAAGGCGTGGTAGAATAATGGCAGAACCAATCCACAGGTGAAAAAATCGAACTTCAGAGAGAGGAGATGTTTCTATGCAGTCTGATGAGCTGAAACGCCGGATCTCGGCAGGCAGAGGAGATGCTTTGGCTGATCTGGTTTTGAAAAATGCCAGAATTGTCAATGTGTTTACCGATGAGATCGACACCGCTGATATTGCCATCAGCGGAAATTCGATCGTGGGCGTGGGTGCGTATCACGGCCGGAAAGAAGTTGATCTGCACGGCAAATATGTCTGCCCGGGCCTGATCGATGGGCATATCCACATCGAAAGCTCCATGCTCTGTGGTCCGGCTTTCGAGCAGGCAGTGCTGCCCCACGGTACCACTGCGGTGGTCACAGACCCACACGAGATCTCGAACGTTGCGGGGCTGGAAGGCTTGGATTTTATGCTGGAAACGACAAAAAATCTGACCCTTTCGGTTTATTTCATGCTGCCCTCCTGTGTTCCGGCCACGGATCTGGATGAATCCGGTGCGGTGCTGAACGCAGAACAGCTCCGGCCTTACTACGGCGATCCCCGTGTGCTGGGGCTTGCGGAACTGATGAATGCCTATGGAACGGTGCGCTGTGACCCGAAGATCCTGCAGAAGATCCGCGACTGCACCGAAGCGGGAAAGATCGTGGATGGCCATGCGCCGCTTTTGAGCGATAAGGACCTGAATGCTTATATTGTGGCAGGCGTTCAGTCCGATCACGAGTGCTCCAACATCGAGGAAGCCATGGAAAAATTCCGGCTCGGACAATATATCATGATCCGGGAAGGAACGGCTGCCAAAAATATGGAGGCCCTGATGCCGCTGTTCCGGGAGCCCTATTGCAGCCGCTGCATGCTGGTGACGGATGATAAGCACCCCGGTGACCTGCTGGACAGCGGACACATCGATTCCAACATCCGTAAAGCGATCCGGCTGGGCGCAGACCCAGCAGTGGCCGTCAAAATGGCAACGCTGGTCCCGGCACAGTATTTTGGGTTCAAGCAGCGCGGTGCCGTAGCACCGGGGTACCGGGCAGATCTGGTTGTGGTTTCTGATCTGGAATCCTTTATGGTCGAACAGGTTTACAAGAATGGCACGCTGGTGGCCGAGCACGGAAAAACGCTGAAACCCGCACCGCTTGACATCGACCGTGTGAGATTTTCTCACGTTATGGATTCCTTTAATCTGGATGAGATCACACTGCAGGACCTGGAACTTCGGGAAAGCGGGGAGCAGGAGCGTGTCATCTGCCTGAACCGGGGCGAGCTGCTTACGGAGGAAAAAATCATCCCGTTCCAACGGCATCCGGGCAAAGCTCCCGGTGTGGACCCGGAACACAACATCGTAAAACTGGCCGTTTTTGAGCGGCATCATCACTCCGGCCATGTGGGCGTTGGCTTTTTAGGAAACTTCAGCCTGAAATGCGGAGCCGTTGCATCGAGCATCGCACATGATTCCCATAACCTGATCGTGGCAGGGGACAACGATACCGATATGATGCTGGCCGGCAACACTGTGCGGAAAAACAAAGGCGGACTTGCGTTTGTGGCAGATGGACAGGTCGTGGCAGAACTTGCGCTTCCGGTGGCCGGATTGATGAGCACCGAAAGCGCAGAGAGCGTTGCGGCGAAAATGCAGGCGCTGAACGATGCCTCAAGGCACATGGTGTAGCGGAAGATATCGGCATCTTTATGACCCTCGCCTTCGTCAGCCTTCCGGTCATTCCAAAACTCAGACTGAATACATACGGCATCATCGATGTAGCGCAGCAGAAAGTCGTTCCGGCTGTTTTTTAATAGGCGATAACAAAAATACTGCCGGAGATCGACCTGAATGGTCCGTCTCCGGCAACAGAACAGTTCGTTCCTACTCTTAGAAACGAGCCGCATCAAGAGAAAAATTGACGGAAATTCTTATTTGATAAATCGGAATTTGTGGAGGGGTGTGATTATATGAAAAACAATAGCCCACAAAAGCAGGCTGCCATTTCTTGGATCATTTTGATGATAGGAATATTGCTCGCAGTAATAGGAGCAATGACGGCAAAGGAGTACAGAGTAAACATATGCCTGCTAATCGGTGCAATGGTTGTTATTGGTGGTATTGTATATCATCTCACCATGATGAAATGTCCTTATTGCGGTTGCTCGCTTGTTGGTTATAGGCCGATCCCTAAAGAATGTCCAAAGTGTCATAAAAAATTTGAAGAATAAGTTCGCGTTTATCAAGGTGAACATTTAAGTATTAAAAACGGGAGTGAAACAAATGATGACCATTGCACAGATCATGGAAAAGATGATCGCCTTTTCCGAAGGGAATATCCATGACATCACGCACCTGAGCTGTGTGTGGACCTATGCCAAAACCATTGGTGAGCTGGAGGGGCTGGACGCAGACACGCAGTTTATTCTGGAGGTGGCGGCCATCACCCACGATATCGCCTGCCCGCTCTGCCGCAAAAAGTACGGCAACACCAATGGTAAATATCAGGAGCAGGAGGGTGCCCCACTGGTGCGGGAGTTCTTGGCGGATACCGGCATGACAGCAGAACAGATCGACCGGGTGGCCTATCTGGTAGGGCACCACCATAGCCCGGCGCAGATCGACGGCATTGACTATCAGATTCTGATTGAGGCAGATTATATCGTCAATGCGTCCGAAAGCGGGTACGACCAGCAGGCAATCCGAACCTTTATGGAACATACGATGAAGACGGCAACAGGTGTCCGGCTGACGAAAACAGTGTTTGGAGTGTAAAAATGATTCAGAAGCATTGCTTTGAATGCGGCACGGCATTGATTGAAAAAGAACTGGAAGAAGAGGGCATTGTGCCTTATTGCCCGAAATGCCAGCAATACCGGTTCCCGATGTACAATGTGGCAGTCAGCATGATTGTTGTGGATGAGGAAACCGGGAAAATTCTGCTCATCCAGCAGTACGGCAAGCCCTCTTATATTCTGGTGGCTGGATATGTGAACCGCGGTGAGGCAGAAGAACACGCCGTGGTGCGGGAAGTCCGGGAAGAAACCGGGTTGGAAGTAGAGCACCTCCGGTTCAACCGTACCAAGTTTTTTGAGCCGTCTAACACGCTGATGTGCAACTTTACGGCTTTCGTCAGAACCGCAAAGGCGCTGCATATCAACCACGAAGTGGACCGCTGCAAGTGGTTCACCCCACAGGAAGCCAGAGAAAACATCCGTCCCAACAGCCTTGCAGCGGAATTTTTGAACGCGTATCTGGACGAAGTGGGGAATAAGCCGATGGAGATGTGATCCGTGACGGAACCACGGGAATTTTGACGGAGAGTATGGAAAAAAGTTGGTTCGGCCTGTTTCGGTTGACTTTTTTATAAAGAATCGGTATATTGATACTATATAGTATCAATAAGTATCAACTGCGAGGTGGACAGAATGGATGGGGCACAGTTTGCCAAAATGCTTTCAGATAAGCATTTGTTTGAACTCAATCGGATGGAATACAAGTACTCGACTGTCAGCGTCAAAGAATTTGCCGAATTGCTGCGGCAAAACTTTGCGCAGCCTCTGCCGTTGACTGATTTTTCTGGAAATAAGCTGTTTTACCTGCCGAACCTCGCGCAAATTTCAACAAATGGTATGAAGCAGTTGCTCTCTGTCCCTGTCAGTGGACAAAACTTCGGTTTGTCGGCGATGACCGAGGAAATTTATGCTACTTTTCAAATTGAAAGTATCCGCTCGACCCGCAGCAGTATCCGTTATATCCTCGATGGTTATGCCCCTCGTGATGAACAAGAAGCCCGCATCTATGGTATGAAGCGCGGACTGGAGTTTATCGCGAATCGTCAGAATAGGATCACCGAGGAGAATCTGCATTACCTATATCAGATCAGCACAGGGGATTATCTCCCGGATGAAGATCGATTACTGCCAAACCACTTTTATCGGCATGGCGAGGTTTTTATTGTAGGCGGTGAAGAACCCAGACCGGGACTTCCGGCAGAGCGGCTTCCCGGTGCCATGAAATGTCTTGTCGATTTTGCGAATGCCAATGACGGCATCAATGAGCTGCATAAGGCTGCCATTCTGCACTTTGCTTTTGCATACTACCACCCCTATTTTGACGGGAATGGACGCACTGCACGGCTATTTCACCTCTGGTATCTTGTTCAGCAGGGCTATCCTGCGGCACTGTTCACGCCGTTTTCCCGATACATCGCTGAAAACAAGGGCGCATATTACAAAGCCTACGAACGCGTGGAGAGAAATGCTCTGATTTCCGGCTATACGGATGTGACTCCCTTTCTGTTCTACTTCTGCAATGAGGTCTATAACCGCCTACAGGTGGATGCAGTCCCGCCGAAAACTGATCTTGAGGTATATCAAACTGCTCTTGCGGAAGGAAAAATCACAGAAAAAGAACGGCTGCTCTGGGAGTATGTTCTGTCTGCTTATGGTGCAGAGGAGTTTACCACAAAGCAGCTGGAAAAGGATTTCCGAAACGCTGCGTATGCAACCATTCGGACGTTTGTGATGAAATTCCATGAGATGGGGCTGCTTACTGCAAGAAAAGCAGGAAACAGGGTGTTCTATCGTGTCGGTGGGACTTCTGACGGTCGGACATTATAATGAATCCAAAAGGGGAACGTTATGAAAACGATTCGTGTTGTGGCCGCTGTGATCTGCGACTCCATGCAGGAAAAGCGCAAAATCTATGCTACCGCCCGCGGTTATGGCGACTACAAAGGCCAGTGGGAGTTTCCGGGCGGCAAAATCGAGCCGGGAGAAACCCCGCAGCAGGCTCTGAAGCGGGAAATCGAAGAAGAACTGGACACGGAAATCGCCGTGGAGGATTTAATTGGTACAATCGAGTACGATTATCCGGCGTTACATCTTTCCATGGACTGCTTCTGGTGTGAAGTGGTTTCCGGCGAGCTTGTGCTGAAAGAAGCGGAAGCTGCACGATGGCTGACAAAAGATGACATTGATTCCGTTCCGTGGCTCCCGGCGGATCGGACCATTTTGGATGTTATCAGAAGCTCAATGGTAAAGAAAAAGTGACTCACTTGAATTTTGTCAGCATAATCTGACCAATGGAACCGACAACGAATAAAACAATGCCTCATAGTTGAGAGGATTCGTAAATCTTCTTGGCTATGAGGGCGTTTCATTCCACGGGGATTTTTATGTTACCGAACAATTGGAGATATCTCAGAGGGGACATCTACTATGCAGACATGGAGCCGCATATCGGCTCGGAACAGGGCGGGAAACGCCCTGTGGTAGTTCTGCAGAACAACATTGGAAACCGTCATTCGCCTACATTGATCGTTGCAACTGTTACCACCCGGACGGAAAAGAAGAAAAACCAGCCCACCCATGTGCTGGTGGATTTCAACCCGGCCTTTGAAGAACCGTCCATGATTCTTCTGGAGCAGATCTTCACGATCGATAAATCCCGCATCGAACGCTTTATGGGCTATGCCAGCAAGGCTGAAATGCTCCGCATTGATATGGCTTTGCTGGTCAGTCTGGCTCTGAATGTTCTGAGCGGAAACCGCAGCGAATAGCGGACAACCAGTAACCCGTAAAATGAGGTGATAGTGATGTAATCGGAGGTGAGTGAGCCATGCGAAAGAGTGCCCCCATTGAAGTGGTGGTACATTACCCCAAAACGAAAGAGGGATGGGACGAACTCGGAAAACGGGTCGCAACCGCCCACGCCAACTATGTGATCGAAAAAATCGACCGTCTGAACTGCCCCACATGGCAGAAGCTCGAATTGCTGCAGGCGGTGATCGATACTACCAAAGGAACTTACAAACCCAAGGAACACCAAAAGCCCGGCTGGCAGCCGAGCCGATAAACAAAGCCCCACGCTCAACATATGCTTTTCTGCTCTGACCAGAGACGGTCAGATTCAGAGGCAGTGTTGAGCGTGGGGCTTTTTGTGCTACATAAGTCTTTTGAAATGCGGCTGACACAACAAAGCTGTTGATTGCTGGCAGCCAATATGGTATCCTATGGCATTGCATAACACTCAAAACAGTTTCACTTTTTGCTGAAAGAGCGTATCGAAACCGTCCTGATGGAGCAGCAGAAAAAGCTTTTTGAAAAGTAAAAGCTCTTGCGTCCCGTGAAAAAAGAAGGTAATATAAATACAGAGCAAGACACAGAACGCAGGGAGGGATGAAAACCATGTTTTACGAGATCATGCACCGGGAAAGCTGTGTGGCACAACTCAGCACGACAGGGGAATGCAGGATCTGCCTCGAGGATTTCATGCCCTGTGATCTGGTTCTGGTGGAATCGGATGATTTTGACGAGCGCATCAATAATGTAACGAACTTTTACTATTGGTGCGCCTCCCGAATGTTGACGTTGGATCGCACCTACGCCAAGGAAATCCTGAACAGTATCGGTGCATCTCAGAGTGTTACGGACAGGGAACGAGCACAGATTGCATTATCCTACCATTGTCTGTCTTTGCTGGATGTGTTCTGGGTGAAAGAAGAAAACGAGAAGATTCGATTCGAGGATATCAACCTTTTTGCACACTCCTTAAGCAATGCGCTTGTGGATATTGCGCTGCGGGGGCACCAAATGACGGTGACAAACGCCCATCTTCTGGCAAGTGACCTGTCTACGGGCGGCTTGTACCCCAAAGCATGGGTGCGCAAAGAGGATGGATTCTATCTTTACAAGGATGGCGGCAGGGATGCGGTGGAACGTGAAGTGCTGGCAAGCAAAATCTGCCGGTGCTTTGACTGCCATCAGGTACTGTATGAGCAGGGAATGTTTGAAAATGAGCTGGTTTCTATCAGCAAAATCATGACATCTCAGCGATATAGTCTTGTGACCTATGCAGCCTATGACGTCTACTGCACGAACCGTGATTGGAATACGCTGGATAAGATCTTAGAGCTGGATGCTCCCGGCTACTATATGATGAACATTCTGGATTATCTGGTGGGCAATACTGACCGTCATTGGGAAAATTGGGGTCTGTTGGTAGACAACGAAACCAATCAGCCCATCCGTCTGCATGACCTGATGGACTTCAACCGGGCGTTTCAGCAGTACGACACGCCAGAAGGCGCAAACTGTCTGACCGTGGGAAAACGCCATCTGAGTCAAAAAGATGCTGCAGCGGAAGCGGTGCGGAACATCGGACTGAACCAAGTCCGTCAGGTGGAGCACACCGTATTCTCCGAGCATCCGGCATGGAAAGCAACGTTTGAAGAACGACTGCGTGTTTTACGGAACGCCATGTAAGTCAGAGCGAATATCAGAATAATTGAAACAGAATGATTCCATAACGAAAGCCCGTCTGCGCTGCCACATATCGTGGCTTGCAGACGGGCTTTTTCGTTTGGCCGGAGAAAAATTGCCATACCTCACATGCGAAGCATAGATGGAAAATCGGAACCAAGGTTTTCCACCAGATGGCAAAAGCACTTCTGACTGATGGTCTTTTGCCCGCTTTCCAAGCAGCGGATGCTTGTCCGGCTGACCTTTGCATGGTCGGCAAGCTGCTGACGGTTCCATCCCTTTGCCTCCCGGTATCTGCGGAGGAAGTCTCCGCCGCCCCGGTGCAGAAACAGGGTGTAGTCGTCCAGAATATCCTCCACCGGGATGCCGTAAAGGGCGGCGAGCTTGTCCGCAAGTTCGGGCGTGAAGCTGCGGTGAAATGCGCCGCTTTCCAGATCCCGATAGAGCCATTCCTCCATGCCCACCATGGCAGCAACCTCTTTTTGCAGCAGGTCAAGACCATAGCGGCACCAACGCAGACGGTCCCATGGGTCCGGGATGTCGGCGTAAGAATGGTACATACAGTAGAACGCCTGCGCCTCTACGGTAGTGCGGGGGCCTGCCAAACTTACCTGTAAGATGTATAGAGGGGTTAGACCACAACCCTCACATGACACCCTCTGAAGCAGAAAAAAGGAACCGCTCTCTCGGCTCAAAAAATTCCATTTTGACGTAGATGCGTCATTGCGTGAAAGAGGTGGATTCTCTTTTCCATCCAAAGTGCGCTGGGGAGAGGATGGCATTTTCAATGCACCGGCTGGCGTAGGTGGAAAAGCGTGCCCGACGGTCAGAGTCGAAAGTATCCACTGCTTTCATCAGGCCGATGGTGCCGATGGAAATAAGGTCGTCCTGATCGCCGGGCAGGGCGTAGTATTTTTTTACGATGTGTGCCACCAGACGCAGATTGTGCCGGATCAGTTTTTCCCGTGCGGCAGGGTCACCGGCACGCAGTGCGGAAAAGGCTTCGGTTTCCTCCCGGGCAGAGAGGGGCCGCGGAAAGCTGCCGCTTTCCAGATGAAGCGCCAGAACCAGAAACTTTGTGGCAAAAAATTGCAGAAGAGATAAAAACATGCCGACCCCTCCCCATAGTATCATAAACGGTTACTGTAATTTATGAAGGAGGGCTTGCCTTTTTTCCGGACTCCGAGGAGAACAACGCTGCTTCGTTGTCCACAAAATACGGATATAGCAGCTTTGCGGAGCAATGCGCCTGTTACCCGTATATTTTCCCCACGATCTTTCCGCGTGCTGCGGCAGGCAGGAGCTTGCACAAAAGGCTCAAGAATTTATACTGTGCACCGGCAACATAAACGACTGCCGGGTTCTTTTTCTCCACAATACCGGCGATGTACCGTCCAATGCGTGCCGGGTCCATGCCGTTTTCTTCGTCGTGCTCCATCTGACTGACGCTCCGGGAGATGCGCCCGCCGTATTCATCATCGCGAGAATGCTTTTTTGACGTGCTTTTGTAAACCCGGTGCAGATGTCACCCAGTTCTACGACGGTAACATGGATGCCGTAGGGCTTGACTTCGTTTGCCAGAGCGTAAGAGTAAGAAGAAACGGCGGCTTTGCTTGCAGAGTAGAAGGTCTGGAACGGAATGTGCGCTACGGCAGCAACAGAGCTGATGTTCACAATATGCCCCTTCCCTTGATGGCGCATGAAGGGGAGAACTGCTTTATTTACAGTGACTGTCCCGAAAAAGTTCACATCAAACTGCGCTTTGGCTTGCTCCATGGACGTAAACTCCACCGCACCGGAAATGCCAAAGCCTGCACAGTTGATCACTGCATCAATTTTGGTCTCTTTTTGGATGACCTGCTGCACAGCGGCGTTGACCGCATCTTCATCGGTCACATCGACAGACAGATGGGTAACACCTCCATAGGGATATTTCTGCGGCTGAACTCATAGACGATGCAGCCATTCTCTTTCAGAGCGGATGCCGTGCACCGTCCGATGCCGGAGCTTCCGCCGGTAACAATAACGACCTTGTTGTTTTCTCCCGCCATGATTTTCCTCCTGAAAATGTTGATCTGGTTCGAGTATACCGCATCGCAAGATGACTGTCTATACGGATAGCCGGATTGTGAAAAAGCACAGGGATCAACTTGCGCAAATTTTTACGCAGATTGGCCTCTCTTTTTTACACAGCCAATGCCAATTAGCGCTTGAAATCGAAATGCTGCGCAAGTATACTATACTAGCTATGCTGTACAAGCTTGATCAAAAATCAGTATGCCAGTTGACCATAAAAGACATACCAGAATTGAAGTGCGCGGCAGAATCAAAACCCTACGAGGATGAAAATGAAATTTGATAGAAGGCTTACAGATGAAATCTACACTTCCGATACGGTAAGGCTGGGAAAAATGCGTTTCAGGCCATGCGGGAGACGATCTATCATAATGGTGGTGTTTCGTTTCGCGGTGCATCGGGCGAGATGATTTTGCATCGTTTGGATTTAAAGAAAATTTTTATCTCGACAGGATCAGCATGCGATTCAAAAAACAAAGGAGAGGTGTTTTGCTATGATTTACAAAAAGCAATACGGGCAACCGTTTGATACCGAAAGTGTAGTGGGTTCTTTTTTGCCCATGATGGAAACGATACCCTATCTGACCAAGGAGCCGGATGGTTTCTCCTATGCCATGGAACCGCAGGATGTCCTGTATGGTCTTGGCGAAAACGTCCGTGGTATCAACAAGCGCGGGTGGGTGTACGAAAGCAAATGCTCCGATGACGGCAACCATACCGAGGGCAAATCCTCGCTGTACGGTGCTTATAATTTTATGATCGTGTCCGGCAAGGATACATTTGGCTTTTTTATCGACTACCCGGCAAGGTCACCTTTGACTGCGGCTACACCGACCTGGATACCTTACGCATCACGGTGGCCGAGGAAAATTACGATCTCTACATCATTGAGGGCGAGAGCCTGACCGATATTGTGCACCAGTTCCGCCAGTTGGTGGGGCGCAGTTATATTCCGCCCAAATGGGCTTTTGGCAACGCCCAGAGCCGCTGGAGCTACATGAACGAGGACGAGGTCCGCGAGGTGGTGGCAAATTACCGTGCCAATCATATGCCGCTGGACGCTGTGGTTCTGGATATCGATTACATGGAGCGTTACAAGGACTTTACGGTGGATGCGCAGCGCTTCCCGCGTTTTGCAGACTTTGCCGCCGAGATGAAAGCGCAGGGCATCCATCTTGTCCCCATCATCGATGCAGCAGTCAAGGTCGAAGATGGATATGATGTGTACGAGGAGGGCGTGAAAAACGGCTACTTCTGCACGAATCAGGATGGCACCCCCTTTGTAGCCGGTGTGTGGCCGGGACGGGTACACTTCCCTGATATGCTCAACCCGGAAGCCGTGCTTGGTTTGGCAGTCAATATAAAGTTTTGCTGGATCAGGGGATCGAGGGCTTCTGGAATGATATGAACGAGCCTGCTATCTTCTACGCAGAGGAAAGACTGAAAAAGACCTTTGCTCAAATTGAGAAATACAGCAAGCAAAACCTGGATATTTCCAGCTTTGGTGCTTTTACCGGCATGGTGGCAGAGCTTTCCAACAACGAAAACGATTATAAGCTGTTCTACCACAACACCAAACAGGGGCGTATGCGGCACGACAAGGTACATAATCTTTTTGGTTATAACATGACCCGTGCGGCAGGTGAGGCTTTCGAGCGGCTGGAGCCGGACAAGCGCATTTTGATATACTCCCGTTCTGCCTGCATCGGGATGCACCGGTATGGCGGCATCTGGACCGGCGACAACCATTCTTGGTGGAGCCACATTCTGCTTGCGCTGCACATGATGCCCTCCTTGAATATGTGCGGCTTCCTGTACGAAGGCCCCGACATTGGCGGCTTTGGCAGCAATACCACGGAGGATCTGGTGCTGCGCTGGTACGGCATGGGCATCTTCTCTCCGCTGCTGCGGAACCACTCTGCCAACGGCACCCGCCGGCAGGAACCCTACCGCTTTAAGAACAAGGCCGCCTTTGCCGGTATTTTACAACTGCGCTACCTGCTGCTGCCCTACATTTACAGCGAGTACATGAAAGCTGCCCTGCACGACGGCATGTACTGTATGCCGTTGCTTTCGCCTTCCCGGAGGATGACTTTGCCCGCCGGGTAGAGGATGAGGTGATGATCGGTGAAAGCCTGTTGATCGCCCCGGTATATGAGCAAAATGCCCGAGGCCGGTATGTTTATCTGCCGGAGGAGATGCTGCAGGTGCGGGTAAAGTGCAGCGAAAGCAACCGCATCGAAACCAGCGTGCTGCCGGCAGGCCATCATTACATTCCGGTGGAGCTGGATGAAGTGGTGTTCTTTATGCGCAAGGGACACCTTCTGCCCCTTGCCAAGGACGGCAAAAAGATCCAGAGCGTTGCCGATGTGGATTTTGCAGATCTGCGCCTGCTTGCCTATGCTCCCGATGGTGCATCCTATGAATACTATACCGATGACGGCGAGACAAAGGATTATGATAAGCCGGAACATTTTGTGCATATCACGCTGGATGCGGATGGAAACGCAAAGAGCGATCGTGCTACGGTCAAAGTAGAAGGATAATCGTCAGTCATTACGCAGTTCCTACAGAGTGACAGCGTTTCAGCTTGAAATGCTGTCACTCTTTTTTGTTGTCTGTATCACGGATAAAATGGCCGTTCCATCTTGAAAACAGCGTAAAGATTTATTATAATAAGATAAATGGTTGTGACTTTTGCAAAGGAGGGCTGAAGTATGGCAGCGCCGCGCACCTATCTGGCAATCGACCTGAAAAGCTTCTATGCCTCGGTGGAGTGCGTAGACCGCCATCTGGACCCCTTGACCACCAATCTGGTGGTGGCAGATGCCTCCCGCACCGAAAAGACCATCTGCCTTGCGGTGTCGCCCTCCCTGAAAGCCTACAAGATACCCGGCAGAGCACGGCTGTTTGAAGCCGTTCAGCGGGTGAAAGAGGTCAACGCCCAGCGGCTGCAAACTGCCATCCGGCAGAAAAAAGCAGTCCGGGGAGAGGACGGAAGGTACCACTTTGCCAGAACCTCTTTTGATGCCAACGCCCTGAACGCAGACCCTGCGCTGGGCTTGAGCTACATCGTTGCGCCGCCCCGGATGCAGCGGTATCTGGACGTGTCCACCCAGATCTACAAGACCTACCTCAAATATGTGTCCCCGGCGGATATCTACCCCTACTCCATCGACGAGGTTTTTATTGATGTGACGGGCTATCTGCCCTACTACCACATGAGCGCCCACGAGCTTGCCATGACCATGGTGCGGGAGGTGCTGTACAACACCGGCATCACCGCAACGGCAGGCATCGGCACCAACCTCTACCTTGCAAAACTGGCCATGGACATCGTAGCAAAGCACATCCCTGCGGACAAAGATGGTGTCCGCATTGCGGAACTGGACGAGCAGTCCTATCGGTATCTGCTGTGGAACCACAGACCCCTGACGGATTTCTGGATGACCGGACCCGGCACCGTCAAGCGCTGGAAGCCCACGGCATCTACACCATGGGGGACTTGGCACGGTTTTCAATCCATGGGGAAGATCGTCTGTATGAGATTTTTGGCGTGGATGCAGAAATCCTTATTGACCACGCATGGGGCTACGAACCCTGCGGCATGGAACAAATCAAAAGCTACAAGCCCAGCACCAACAGCATCAGTGAGGGACAGGTGCTGACCTGCCCTTACCCCAACGACAAAGCCAAGCTCGTCGTCCGGGAGATGGCGGAAATTCTGATGTTCCGGCTTACCGAAAGAAGCTGGTGACGGAATCCATCACCTTGGAGGTGGGATACGACCGGGAGAACGTGGACAAGGGCGGTTATCGTGGTCTGACCCAGACCGACCGCTACGGCAGAACCATCCCCAAGGCAGCTCACGGCACTATCCGGTTTGATGCGCCCACCAATCTGGGCAGCACCCTCATCAACGAAAGCGCAAAGCTGTTTGAGCGTATCACCGACCCGGCACTGACGGTGCGGCGCATCACCCTCAACGCCAACAAGGTCACGCCGGACGAGGGCTTCTATCAGGTGGACTTTTTCACCGACACCAAGAAGCTGGAAAGGGAGAAAAAACTCCAGCAAGCCATGCTGGGCATCAAGAACAAGTACGGCAAAAACGCCGTGCTGAAAGCCAGCAGCTACGAGGAGGGTGCCACCATGCGCCGGCGCAACGCACAAATCGGCGGGCACAGTGCAGGAGATTCGGCGGGAGGTTCAGATGGAAAACTACAAAAATAGCAAAATCGGGCGGGAGACCGCCCAAAAGTACGGGGACATCATAGAGATGGAACGCCCCCAGACCGAAGAATCCCTCCGCAAGCACCCCCGCATGACTTACAGAACCGGGCTAAGATCTTCTCACCCTTCTCTCCGCTGCGGGGCTATGACGAGCAGCTTGCCGCAGAAAAGCAGCGCACCGAGCGGGTGACCAAGCGCATTCTGACCGAGGAAGAAATGTCGGCTCTGTCCGATCGGCTGATGCAGGTTACCAAGGGCATGACCATCACGGTGCGGTACTTCAAGGAGGATACCGCCCACCCGGAGGTTCCGGCGGTGGGCAACTACCTCACCCTGACCGGAAAAGCAGACCGCATCGACCCGGTGTTCCGCACCTTGCAGGTGGGCGACACGTGGTGCCCTTTGAAGATCTGGTGGAACTCGGCGGGAAGGGTATCATGGACATTGATGTGTATCTGGGCATCGGGGAAGAATGAGACGGCAAAAAATACTGAAAGAGAGGTTTATTGGACACCTCTTCCGGTAAAATGACCTCAGAAGAAGCAAAACACACTTCGGATGGAGGAAAATACAATGGCAAACGATGATTACGGCTATTTCGGCAAAGGTGACACGGGCTATGCCCAATACATGACGGCCTTCAACCGCAACTTCGGCGGCTCGTCCGGCGGCGGTGGCGGCGGCCACAACAATGGTGGCGGCAGTGGTGGAGACGGAAGCGGCTGCGGCTGCCTCATCGCCATTGCGGTGGTGGTCGTGCTGGTGCTTATTGCCATGGGAAGCTGAGGGCATTTCCACAGCACTGGACTGCTTGCGTGACCCAGTCACAGAAAATCTAACTAGGAAATGTTATCATATGGTCACAGGAAACACTAACAACATTCCGATGGAGGATTTGAATATGAAGGCAAAGTTTTATATCTGTGAGCACTGTGGCAATCTGGTCACCACCATCCACAACGCAGGCGTTCCGCTGGTCTGCTGCGGCGAAAAGATGAAGGAGCTGCTCCCCAACACCGTGGAAGCCAGCGGTGAAAAGCATCTGCCGGTGGCAGAGCGTTCCGGCAGCACCCTCACGGTTACGGTGGGTGCGGTGGAGCACCCCATGGTGGATGTGCACCACATCCAGTGGCTCTTTGTGGAGACCGAAAACGGCGGACAGCTCCGCTACCTCGTCCCCGGGCAGGCACCCAAGGCGGTGTTTGAGCTGGGCGGCGAAAAGCCGGTGGCGGTCTACGCCTACTGCAACCTGCATGGTCTGTGGATGACGAAACTTTAAGAAATAAACAGGCTCCTGCCAGTGGTTGACGCTTGCAGGGGCCTGTTTTGGCGTGCAGCCAGAGGGATGATACCGGTGCATAGAATCGTCCCCGGAGAGTTGGAACAAGCCTCCGGGGACATTTTTGTTTTCACTATCTTTTCCGCAGGGGAAAACCATGGTATACTGAACGCAACGAATCCAAAGTAATAAACCGGGAGGTACTGTTATGAAGTGGGGAATTTTAGCGACCGGCACCATTGCCAAAAAGTTTGCATCTACGGTGGAACAGATGGGCGCAGAAGGGGAGCAGCTTGTTGCCGTGGGCTCACGGCATCTGAAAAGCGCACAGGCGTTTGCACAGCAGTACGGCATTCCCCGCTGCTATGACTCCTACGAAGCCCTTGCCGCCGACCCGGAGGTGGAGGCTATCTATGTTGCCACTCCCAACACCCTGCACTACGAAAACTGCAAGCTCTGTCTGGAGCAGGGCAAGCATGTTTTGTGCGAAAACCCTTTACCATCAGCCCGGAGCAGGCGCAGCAGCTGTACCATATGGCAGAGGAAAAGCACCTCTTTCTCATGGAGGCATTCTGGATCTGGCTGCTGCCGCTGTACGACCGCCTGCGCGAGATCCTTACTGCTGGCACCATCGGGGAGCTGAAGCAGATCACCTGTCAGTACGGCTTTGTTGCTCCGGTGCCCGGAAGAATCGCAAGTTTGATTCCGGTCTGGGCGGCGGTGCGCTGCTGGATATCGGCATCTACAATCTGGGCTTTCTGCGCATCCTTACCGGACAGGACCCGGAAAAGGTGGAAACCAAAGAGGTGCACATCAACGAGTACGGCACCGATGATTACAGCCGCCTTGCGCTGACCTACCCCGCGGCTGCATGGCAGAGTCGGTCCAGACCATTGGGCAGGAGCTGGAGCGCAATGCCCGCATCCTTGGCACCAAGGGCAGTATCTTTCTGCCGGATTTCCAGCACGCCGAGACCATGACGCTGGAAGTGGAGGCAAAGAGCCGGAGGTCATCCGCTGCCCGGTGGACATCAACGGCTTTGAGTATGAGATCCGGGAAGCAAGCCGCTGCGTCAAGCTGGGACGTACCGGCAGCGACCGCTACACCCCGCAGGATAGCCTTGCCTTGACCCACCTGATGTACGACACCCGCATGAGCTGGGGCATGAAGTTCGCGGGCGAGGTGTAAGCACACACCTTGCCGCAAAGGGCTTTTTGCGTGCGGAGACTATGGCATACGGAGAGCGGCAACTCGGAATTGATATAAAAAGAAGGACACATAGATGAAAACAGTGGTTCTTTATAATATTATTTCTTTTATCATCCTCGTTGCTTTGATTTTTGTCTTAAGGATTGTTAGTAAGAGTAATTTAAGACAAAATCAACAACTTGTTATTAAAGTCATTGCAACTATTTTAATTGTTTGTGTGATAGCGTTCGTGCTTTTTATTGATGCAATAGCATTTGGCATTATAGGACCAGTTCAAGATTAACAATTCCAGTTTGACAAGGAAGTGCTTTGCATGAAAAAGCGTATATCAAGGATTCTCGGTTTAATAATGCTGATTATAGCTATTGCATTTATAGTGTTTGCATTGAACCATCCAGAAATGAGTTTTCCTTGGAACAATACCATTACTTGGTTACTGTATGGTTTATATATTCTTGTGACAGTCATGTTGCTTATTGCGCCTAAGACGAAGAAGTAAACAATTCGCGTTTGTGGAGCGAAGCGGAACAATGAAAGCCCCAGTGGGGCTTTTAAGTGACAGAACAGTCTTGCGGCAGCAAGATGGAGGGGCCTCGCCCCGACAAGTTCGCGTTTGTGGAGCGAAGCAGCAACAATGGAAAGCCCCAGTGGGGCTTTCAAGCGAACCGAATGGTCTTGCGGCAG
>ENA-OQJX01000459-OQJX01000459.1-human-gut-metagenome-genome-assembly--contig:-NODE-459-length-21649-cov-2.169176_pt1 | contig 21649 bp, 17 predicted proteins | sample MGYA00242615_ERZ504782 | MGnify/ENA primary metagenome ERZ504782 (study PRJEB26092, sample SAMD00036354) | human gut metagenome | host: Homo sapiens | study: EMG produced TPA metagenomics assembly of... | reverse complement strand
GATCTTCTTCCCAAGAGATGATTGGGCTGCAAAGTATGATAAGCAGTGGTAAATTCCAATCATTTCCAAGTTTTTATTTGAAATCCATGAAATTGTGGAATTGTATATTGAAATGTATATCGGAATGTGGCTTTGTATTTGTGCCATCGCTACATGTTATCATCAATTATCACACTATCCATCTCTTGGGAAGAGATGAATCCTGAAACTACAGTCTGACAGCGCAGACTGTAAATAATATAGAAACTTGAAATACTATTACGCATTGTAATTATAACAACAAAAAACAGTGAATAGTAATTCCGGCAGTATCTATATTTTTGCTGAATACTCTTCATTGTAACTACCAGCGGTATATAGGCTGGGCATACGGAATTTTGTTTGATTCCTTTTAGGAATTTATTGGTAATTTGATAAATCTTTCTCTACAAATAGAGAATAAAATATTAATGACACTAACAAATCTTAAATAATGGAAAAAATGACTTTAAAACTTTATGCGGTTTTGTTTTTAGGTCTTTTCAGCATGGGAGCCAAATGTCAGGAAGTGGCTCTGAAAAGTAATTTGCTATACGACGCCTTTGCTACACTGAACGCAGGCGTGGAAACCGGGTTGGCAGACAGATGGACGCTCGACGTATCCGTCAACTACAACGGATGGACACTCTCGCACGACCGGAAGTGGAAGCATTGGCTTCTGCAACCCGAAGCTCGCTATTGGTTTTGCGACCGATGGGCAGGACACTTCGTGGGAGCACACCTGCTCGGAGGCCAATACAACGTCGGCGGGCTGAAAAACGACTTCTCTTTTCTGGGAAGCGACTTCTCCAAACTCTCCGGCCGGCGTTACCAAGGATGGTTCCTGGGCGTGGGCGCGGTATACGGGTATTCCTGGATTCTGGACAAGCATTGGAACCTGGAAGCCGAAATAGGCTTCGGATATGTCTACACGCGATTCGACGCCTACCCTTGCGCCAACTGCGGAACAAAACTCGAGAAAGACAAACCGCACCACTATGTCGGTCCTACCAAGGCCGCGGTAAACCTTGTATACACATTCTAAATTCATCCGGTGGTTATGGACACTATGAACAAATTAGCTAAGAAAATGATTTCTGGCTTGTTATGCCTATGTTACGCACTGGGAGCTGACGGCCAGACACTGACGGACGGACAGATAGCGGTACAAAACCTGGCCGTCTCAAAGCAAGAAGACAAACTATTCGTGGCGATGGACCTCGACATCTCCGCACTCAAGCAAGGAAGCAACCGTGAAGTACTGTTCACCCCTTCGCTCACCCTTGAAGACGACAGCCTCAGCCTGCCCGCCGTACGCATCGCGGGGCGCAACCGTTATTACCACCACCTGCGAAACGCCTCCGACACCGAACGGCTCTATCGCAACGGCGAACGCGATTTGATAGAATACCGCGTGACGGTGCCCTACGAAAAGTGGATGGGAAGAGCCCGGCTCAGCGCCACAGAAACCACTTGCGGATGTTGCGACGCCCCCTTGACCAGCACCGCTACGCCCCTGAGCAAGCTACGGCTGGAAAAGCGCGTGCCGACACCTTTCGTACCCGCGTACGCCTACATACGCCCCAAGGCCGAGCAGAAAATCAACCGGATTGAAGGCTCAGCCTACATCGACTTCCCCGTGAGCCGTACCGAGATACATCCCGACTACCGACGCAACCCGGAGGAGCTGAAGAAGATTCTCTCTACCATCGACGCCGTGAAGAATGATGCGGACAGCAAGATCATCAGCATCAGCATCAAGGGGTACGCCTCGCCCGAAGGGTCGTACAGCAACAACATACGCCTGGCCAAGGGACGTACCGAAACCCTGAAAGAATATGTACGCAAGCAGTACGCCTTCCCCCAATCACTCTTCACCACCAGCTTCGAGCCCGAAGACTGGGAAGGACTGGAGCGCTTCGTGACCTCCTCGCAGCTGAAGAACAGAGAAGGCATTCTGGCACTGATACGCGGCGACCTGGACCCTGACGCGAAGGACCGGAAAATCAAGGCGGCCTATCCCGCCGACTATGCTTACCTGCTGAGCGAAGTCTATCCCGGACTGCGTCATTCCGACTATGCCGTACAGTACGAGGTACGTGCCTATACAGACCTTGCAGAAATCAGGCACCTGCTCAAGAACCAGCCCCAGAAGCTGAGCCTGAACGAAATGTACCTCGTTGCGCAGGAGATGGAACCGGGCAGCGACGAGTATAACGCCACCTTCGCAACCGCCGTGCGCATGTTCCCCGACGACCCCGTGGCAAACCTCAACGCCGCCAACACCGCCCTGCGCCTCGGCGACCTGAAAGGAGCGAGACTTATCTGGGCAAGGCGGGCGATGCTCCCGAAGCCGTCTACGCACGCGGCATACACGCCGCCTTGCTGAAGGACTATGACGCAGCCCAACCGTTGCTGAAGCAAGCGCTACAGCAGGGAGTGCACAAGCGGAAGACGCGTTGCAACAGATAGACCGCATAAGACAAGAACTGGCGGAAGACGCGGAATAAAGGAAAGAAAGCAACAAAAACATAACACCCGAATATAAATAAACTCTTAATAAATTATACGCTATGAAAAGAAAGAACTGGAGTATTTTTTCATTGGTATGCTGGCAATGTGCACCATTGCAGGATGCAGCGGCAACGAACTGAACGGCAGCAATGAACCGGAAGTATACCCGGGACATCCCGAAGATGCCGTATACATGAATGTGAACATACAACTGCCCGTGGGAGGGAAAAATACAAGAAGCTCGACCGACTCCGATTCCGACGACGATTATGGAACCAGTACAGACGGCACGGAAGTAGGAAAGGATTATGAGAACAAGGTGAATGGTGTCCTGATTGTATTGGCGGATGCAAGCAACAACTTCATCGCCGCCGGTGAACACAACTCATTGCCGGTAGTGCGTGAAGGAATCGTCAACACCACCCAGAAAATCAATAAATCCGCATTGGCCGCTTACTATGGCAACGGGACACTTGGGACCGGAAAAGACCAAGTCAATCTTTATGTATTCTGTAATCCGACAATGGAGTTGAAAACAATCTTCGAAAAGTCCGGTGCCGACAGCGAATGGATTGACGAGATTGCCACTCTTGAAGAAGAGCCTGACGGAACTGTCAAAGGAGCAGCTGTTTGGGGAGGAAACGACCACAAGGCAGGCTTCCTGATGGCCACGGCAAGCAGCAAAGACATAAAAAAGTATATTCCGAAGAATTTTACCGATTGGGACAACTTTACGAATGAAAAGAACGCCTTCGATTTCTCGGGCAAAAACACCTTGAGCAACGGCACCGAAATCGGAAATATCGGAAATATCCATGTGGAACGTGTCGTGGCACGCTTCGATTTCAAAGACGGCAGTCCCAGCAAGGACCAAACATACGTCATAGCAGAAAAAGACAACAAGCCTACGCTAAAAGTCAAACTGAACAAGATGGCGTTGATTAACATGAGCAAGCATTTCTACTACCTGCGCCGCGTATCCGATGACGGTCTGGCCGACAACGTGGAAATCTGCGGAACCGAATACGACAGCGGACAAAACTGGAACTTCGTAGTAGACACCGATGCCGGACAAAAGAACGGAGCCATCGACGCAAGCTATCCTTTTGCCGACTACTTCAATTTCTGCCTCGGACACCAGGAAAACAACACTTGGAGTATTGACGAGACAGCCCGCGACCAGTGGTACACCAGTCTGATCAAAGACGTTATCGACAACCAAAATGAAGAAGATAACGATGACGAATGGAACAGCGACCACACGCGAAACGGTTACCGCATCTGGCGTTACGTCACCGAAAACACCATCCCCGGCATAAACAACCAGGAGAACGGCATCAGTACCGGCATCGTGTTTAAAGGAAAAATCCAGGCAACAACAGATGCTCCCCAATCATTGCAAGACGCTATCAACGGAGCAACTGGCGATTCTGACGCCGATGCCATCCTTTACGCTTATTCCAACCAACTTTATGTAAGCTGGACAGAAGTACGTAAAGACCGCACTTGACGCAACGGCAAACGAGGAATTCAAGAAAGCGGTATTCGGAACACCGAAAAATACTCCGTCAGAAACCGTCTATAGCGATGATGCCGGCAGCCCCGACTACATGTGGAATATATGGTATAATGAAAAGGGCCACAAAGATGCAACCGCCTTGTCGGCTTTCAAGGAAGTAGCCACCAACAATGAACATCAGTTCACCCTCTACCAGTCGAGCATGGACGAGAATGACGGTGCAGGCTACTACTGCTACTACTTCTACTGGAACCGTCACAACGACAACGGCAACAACGGCGTAATGGGCCCGATGGAGTTTGCCGTGGTGCGCAACAACGTGTATAAACTGTCTGTGGTCGACATCAACCGCCTTGGCCATCCGCGCCTTAGCGAAAACGACCCCGACCCCGTCGACCCCGGAACTCCGGACGAAAAGGGCGACATCTACCTGAAGCTCTCTGTCGAGGTGCTTCCCTGGGTGGTTCGCATAAACGACATTGAATTCTAAAAACACAACAAGTATGCAAAGCAATAAGCGAAATAGATTTTCAAGGTTCGCAGGCAGGGTGCTCGTCGCCCTGCTGGCAGCCGTTGCCTTATCCTCGTGCGAGCGCATCTTTGAAGACCTCGACCCGTGTCTGCACGGCGTATCGCTGCGCTTCGTCTACGACTACAACATGGAGTACGCCAACGCGTTCCCCAACCAAGTGGACTGCCTCACCCTCTATATCTACGACGAGAATGACGACTACGTGGATACCAAGATTGTGACCGGAACAGAGCTGCAAGACGAGAACTACCGGATGAAGCTTGACCTGCCTGACGGCAAATACCATTTTGTGGCATACGGAGGAATCGCATGCGAAAAGAGTTCTTTCACCGTAAACACAAGTACCAAACGCACCGAGCTCAAGACCCGGCTGAACGCGACTGCCTCAGCCTGCCCGAACGGAAATTGCTGCACGACATGTTTGGGAGAACTCACCATGGAAACGGCCGAATCTTACAACGAAGGCACGGTAAAGATGATGAAGAACACCAACGGCATACGCATCGTGCTGCAGCAAGTGGCGGGAGGCATTGTCAATGCCGAGGATTTTGACTTCGAGATTACGGACGACAACACCCTCTTCGACTACGACAACGACCTGCTGCCGGTGACCGACGTCACCTACACCCCGTGGGTGAAAGGACAGGCACGGACAGGAGCATCCGTCATAGTACCCGGCGTGGCACCCGAACCCGTCGAAGTGGCATACGCCGAACTGAGCGTGCCACGCTGATGGCCAGGAATTCTCCCAGGCTGGTGGTGAAACGGCATGCCGACAAAGCGACCGTGATAGACATCCCCCTCAATAAATACCTGCTGCTGATGCAGAGCGACCGTTACGACATGGGCGACCAGGAGTATCTGGACCGCGAAAGCCGCTGGACCCTCTTCTTCTTCCTGAAGAACAACGACGGCAACGACAGCTGGTTGAATACATGCATTGTGGTAAACGATTGGGTGGTACGCATCAATGACGTGGAACTGTAACAACTACGGCATGCGCGACACATAAAAACCGGACTACCGGCAAACGACTTTCAACAAACCAAGAACAGCTTTTCAAATGGAATTGAAGCATCGACATATCATCGGAATCTGCCTCCTCTGCGGCTTACTGGGAGCAACTTCGTGCAACGACGAATCCATTGTCCAGCAGCCACCCGCCGAGGAGGACAACACCGTGTATCTGGCTTTCCACACAGCCGTAGTGGGAGCTCCACACGTGCCGACGGCACCCCCGATGACGAAAACATCAATCAATTGCGAATCGTCATCGCTTCGAAGGCGAGCGACGATACGGCCGGCGCAAGTGCATGGGAGGTGGAAGAAAACCGGCTCATCACCGAGACGAACATACAACTCTCGGACGAGTACACTTTCCGGGTGAAAGCCGACTGTCAGAAACGCATCTACCTGCTGGCCAACTGCAACGGACTGGAGGACACGAACGGCAATTTGCTAAACTTCACAAGCACCGGTGCATTCTTGCCCGACGCAAACGGGAAAGCACCTGTAGACAGCTATGTCTTCGGACTGGGAGACAAAGACGGCGGCTACCGATATGCCGCAGCCCTCGAAGCGGGAAACGGCATACCGATGACGTCAGTCTACGAGATAACGATTCCCCCCAAGGACGAGGCGCACGAAGAAGACTTCTCAAACGGCTTTTACCAAGGCATGCCCGAAGTGTTGTACGTGGTACGCGCCGCCACCAAGTTCTCCTTCGCATTCGGCAAAACCGCGAAACGGGCCATCAACGTGACCGGATTCAGCCTGAAGAAAGCCGTCAAAGACCGGATGTATCTGATGCCGCACGCCAACAAAGACACGAACGGAAAATACTGGGTGGCAGATACCGGAGACAAGGATAATCCTTCCAAAGCGACATTGCCCGGAGAAGGTACCGCCCAAGACTGGATAACATGGATGGTGGCGGAATCGGAAAAGGTGGAAAGCGAAGCGACCCAATATCAATGGCTGACCGACTACGAAATGCCGCAGCCCGAAGAAGGAGAAGAGGACGGAGATTTCGCCTATTCATTCAGCAAGGCCATAGAGGTATCTTCCCTCAAAGCAGGAGAAGAAGCAAAATTCACCACCCCCGTCTACCTGCCCGAAAGCGACGGCACATTGGCACAAGGCAAGGACGCAAGCCTGAAATTGCAGGAGTACGAAGTGACCATCCACACGGAAGAGGGCTTTGATGAAGAGACGACTGCTCCGGACAGCCCTAAAGTGGCAAGAAGCTACACCGCCACATTGCCGAATCTGGCCTCGCTCTTCCGCAACACGCATGTCAAGGTAAAGGTGAATTTCAAGAACCTTTCCGAGGCGGAACTGGAGTTGGAAGTGGACGTGGAACCTTATTGGGAAGTAGTATCGACCCCGTATTCGGGCTGGACGAGAAAGGCGACCCGAAGAAACGCTAAACACCGAAGGAGCCTCCCTCGCCTGGAAAAACACCGGAAGGCTTCATTCTTAAAACATACATACAAAAAAACAGCAACGGATATGAAACGCAACTTTTTGACCTACATACTTTTGTGCATATTGCTCCTCGGCAGTGCCGCCTGCCAGGACGACCCGCTCTACAACGGCGGCGAGACAGGCGAAGGCGAAAGCCTCGTCAGCGCAACCGTGAAGTTCAAGCCCCTTACTCCTGCATTGAATGGAAATACGCGTACGGCAGGAAATGTGATAAAGAATATCGAGGACTTGTGCGTGTTGCTGTATAATGAAAAAGGAGAGTTGCTGAAGACATATCCCCTTACCAAAGGAACAGGCGAAGGGCAATATCAATTGTCGGAAGACAAAGACAGACCGGATAACAATCCCGACTCGAATCTTCCTCCCGCCGAAGCACAGACGCCCCATGCCGACTTCAAACTGAAAATCCCCTACGGACGCTATCGGATTTATGCGGTGGCCAATATGGAAGACTTGCTTACGAATGATGACTATTCCGAAGCCATAAAAACCGCAGACGGCCTGAAAAGCATTTCCCTCCAATGGGATAAGGATGAAGTAGCCAACAACAACCAGATGTTCGGCTATTTCACCGTTACCGGAAGCGTGCAGAACGATGAAGTGGCAGTCATAAACCGGGCATCCGTCAAATTGCACGCCTGGATACGCCGTGCCGCTTCCAAAGTGACTATTGCATACGACGGTTCCGACCTTCACGAGAATGTGTTTATATACCTCAAGTCGGTTACCATCAAGGACATACCTACGGAATGCTATCTGGGCAAGAAAAGCACCATCAACACGAATCCTAATGATGACATTGAAGATTATGGAGGCCTTATGGCAGATGGCGAAAGCATTACGTATGCCGAAGGAACAAACTACGATGAACATTGGCCGGCACGTATCACGAAAGGCCAATCGTATTATTACTACATCGACAATGCCCAAAAAGGAGTCTCTGTAGCGAAAGCGGAATATGACAGCAAGAAAGCGGAGTATGCCAAACTGGCCCATGGAGAAACCAACGAGGCACTCTTCTTCTATGAAAACATGCAGGGAGAAGGAAAAGACAAACGACAGGACGCAAATGATGATAAAGAACTGGATGCACCGGGACTGAACAACAAGCCCGGAGATAAATACTATAAAGACCAAAAGCCCTATGGCACATACATCGAAGTAAAACGCCTACTATGTTTCCAATGTTGACGGCCGAGTGGGCAATGGTGATATCATTTACCGCTTCATGCTGGGCAAGGACGTCTATAAAGACTACAACGCCGAGCGTAACCACCACTACAAACTGACACTGAAATTCAACAAATACGCCAACGACGTGGACTGGCACATCGAATACGAAGAACCTGAGCCCGGTATCGAAGTGCCCAACCCCTATTATATATCCTATTTGTATAATCACTCAATGATGCTCCCACTTAAAATCAGAACGGGGGGACAAAAAATAAAACAGATAGAAGCACGAATCTTAGATAACAGATGGGGTCCAAATGAACCTGCATCGGACTTTGTCTATTGGAAGAAAATGGATTTAGCATACCAAAATCAGTGGAATGGTTTTTTATCCCTTCGACAAACAAAAGATTTGAATGTAACAACAAGTTCTAACGAGACCTATTATAAAGAAAACAAAAGAGGAGAGCGTGAGTACATACCTAATGGCGAGACGTTGCCTATACCAGGTGAGAGCAAAGAGTATGAGACATTTGACAATCAAGGCAATAGTGATGGGAAATGTATTGTAAGGAATGAGGGCGACAGTGTGTTTCATGTCCAATTACCCATGTACACCCGTGCCAAACAATTAATTAAAACAACCGGTTATACCGGAAATAATCCATACGTGGCCTATCAACGCAGATCAGAGGTAAAAATAGTGGTAACATTTACGAATGGTAGCAAAATATCAACGGATGGTACGGATTTCAGTGGGAATCCGCTATTAAATGAAGACAATAAGAATAATCAAAATCCTATCATTTATCAAGTGCGGCGTATAGTCAATCCTAAGGGAGTTTGGCGTAGCCATGACAACGACAAAGACTTTCACGTACAGCTGAAACGTCTTCCTAAAGAAAATGCAGAGAGATTTGAGACATTTACTTCAGAAGGTCCTTGGAAAGCGTATGTATATTGTGGAACAGACAATTTTATCAAATTAAGTGACGAAACAAGAGCTTCCACCGATACCATCGGAGGAGAGACTGGTTCTACGATAGATTTTCGTATCAAATTTAATGGAACCTGCAGCCCGCAGGAAAACCGTTATGCCATTATCCGGGTAGAATATCACAATTATACTTGTTATCATCTGATTTTCGTCAGACAAGGAGATGCTCCGGATGACTTATTCGATGGAACAGGAACCAAGTGGCATGCCCATAATCTACGGACAAGTTCGAAGGAAACAGATTCTCCTTTGGAAGAAGGCTCGTTGTTCAAATTCCTGAACTTAGCCCAACCGATTGATGCAATGTGCAATAAAAATTCAGAAACTCCTTGGATCGAGATAACACCGGATAAATTTAAGAATAATGCAGATAAGTTACTGATTGCCACCGATAACACGGAAAATAAACAGGAAATCACATGGAGCGCTATAACACCTCCTGACTTTAATCCTTGGGGAGATACTCCACCAGAACCCGCGTTTGACAATCTGGAAATTCACAATGCCCGCATAGCTTCTTTTGAAGATTTTTTAAATCTATACCAAGGAGAAGATATAGCGGAAGGATATGGAGTGCTATATGGGGATGAATCTCAAGAAACTTTGAATCATATAACAGAGGTCTATGGGTACGATTATGAAAATACCCGGCGTGGAATGCGGGGGTGCTTTGTCTACAATAAAAAAAATGGAAAGAACCTGTTTTTCCCCATTGGAGCTTCCGGATATGGTCATAGAAAACAAGATGACACGAAGGGGGGAATAGCAACTCTAAAGGACCTGGAATACTAAGATATGCTAGTTATCAAAATGCATTCTTACCGGATGCTACCGCAAATAACACGCCTCTCTTTTATGATATATATATGAGGCCGGGAGCAGTTTATTGGCTTAACAAATATTCGAGAAATAAAGGTCATAGTATGGGACTCGATTTTGAATATGTAATAGGGTGGGATTTCAACTACTTTACCTTTGACTTTTTCCCGTATGGGGTGAGTGCTGCAAACACTGGTAAGGATGCTTGCTTCATCCGCTGTGTAGAAAAATAATCAGCGGACATTCAAGGGCTTGTTTAAATTTTGCTTAAAGAAGTTTTCACTCAGTTTCTTTTGAAAATGCCGGACAAAATTTAAACAGGCTCTTAAACTAACAGAGAGAGAAATGAATGACAGACTTTCAATTTTTCTGATATGCCTCATGCTTACCGCCATCAGTGGCAGCATGAACGCACAACAAAATCAGACACAAGACCTGCCCCTGCCTGCCATCCCCGCAACCCTGCGCACTCCCCACGAACGCGCCTCCTACCTCTTGGCACACTTCTGGGACAGCATGTCCTTCGCCGACACCCTGCGCAGCCGCAATCCCGGCTTCATGGAGCAAAACCTCGTCAACTACCTCTCCCTCTTCCCCCATGCACCTGCCGAAGCCCGCACCCGAGCCGTGCACCTGCTAATGCAGCGCGCCGAAGCCGACAAACCCGCCTACCTGCTACTGGCCGAACTGGCCGAGAAGTACCTCTATACCATCGGTTCGCCCATGCAGAGCGAGGAGCACTTCATCCCCTTTCTGGAAGCCATCGCCCACACCCCCCTGCTGAATGATACCGAAAAGTCCCGCCCCCGCTTCCTCCTCTCTGCCGCCCTGAAGAACCGCCCCGGCACCATAGCCACCGACTTCGCTACTTCACCCCGGAAGGAGACCACCGGACGCTGCACACCACCCCCTCTGCCCACTGCCTGCTCCTGATGTTCTACAACCCCGATTGCACCCACTGCCGCCAGACCATCGCCCTGCTGCACGACGACCGTCTCTTCAAGCAGATGCTGCACGACGGACTGCTCACCGTGCTAGCCATCAACACCGAAAACACCCCCGAAACAGCCCCGCCGTCCCGAAGCCGCCCCCCGTGCCGGAAACAGACTGCCCACAGACTGGATGGCCGGAACCGCCTCTCACACCCTCACCGACAACGAACTGTACATACTCCCCTCCATGCCCACCCTCTACCTGCTGGACAAAGAAAAACACGTCCTCCTAAAAGAAGCACTGCCGGAGCAGGTCCTCTCACACCTTGCGAAAGAAAGCCGAAATCAGTCCCTACACGGAGAATGATTTCAAACCCTCACAGCCTTCACCTTATCACACTTTCGCCCTATCTATCGGCTTTTCCGGTGAAACTTATTTTCTTCTATGATAAAGAGAAACGGCATCAGCAACCGACAAACCGTCGACACGTGATTCTGAAACACCCTTCTTCGCATCGGACAAGTTGCCGCCTTCAGCACATCGGAGCGCTTTTATCCAAGTGAACGACCAGGGTAGTTCAGGCAGCCGACCCCAGTTATTCGATTGAACGACACCGGTAGTTCACTCGAACGACCAGGGTAGTTCACTTACAAACAGTCGACAGTTCCGAAGAATGCAGGGAAATGTACGCCACCATCTGCCGCCCTACTTCAGAATAGCATAACGATGAACTCTACTCGAAATCACCCCCAAAAAGGCAATAAACTGGAAGCTGATGGAAGGAAGAGAAGAAGGGAGAGAAGAAGGTATACGAGCCAGTCGTTTCGAGATAGCCGCAATCTCAAAACAATGGGAGTAGCTACGGAAATGATTATCCAAGCAACCAAACTGACAACAGAAGAATTTGAACATTTATAGAGAAAAGTCAGAAAAAAATAGTTAAAAATTGGAATCCATTGTCGTTTGTCTTATTTTTGTATGCCGAAATTCTTAATAAATTTACGCTATGAAAAGAGATACTGGAACATGTTTTTTATCAGCATATTGGCGATATGTACCATTACAAGTTGCGGCAACCCTATTAACCCAAAAGCAGGCGTAAAACAGATGCAATGCCGGACAAACCGGAAGATGCAGTGTACGTGAACGTACAAGTGCAACTGTCCACAACTGATAAAAACACAACAAATGAAAACAATAAAACCGACAACAACAGCACCGGCAATGCCATAACGGGAGAAGAGCACGAAAATCGGGTGAACAACATCCTGCTTGTACTGGCAGATAAAGACAACAAATTCATTGCCTGCGGCGAACAAGTATCACTGACAAACCTCAACAAAGCAAAAGGCACCGTCAGTACCGTCCAGAAAATCGACAAAGCCGCATTGGCTGCCTACTACAAGGCCGACGGGATACTCGATGAAGGAAAAGACAGAATCCACCTCTACATCTTCTGCAACCCTACAAACGAACTGCAAAACCTCTTTAAAGAGCACTTCATGCTGAAAGAATGGATACACAAAACCGAGAATATAACTGAAGATGCCAACGGCTATGTAATAAGAAGGAGAAAGCGTATGGGGAGGAAAAGACCATCAGCATGGATTCCTTATGTCCACCGCAACCCGAACGTGCATTGAAAAGAGAATTCCTAAAAACATAGAATCCTGGAAAAGCCATTTCCAAGAGAGCACACCCTTCCACTTCTCCGGAACAAACCATAAAGGCACCGGAAAAAAAGAGGTGAACAATGAAGGCACCATCCTGGTGGAACGTGCCGTGGCGCGCTTCGACTCCAAGGATGGAAGTAAAAACAAAAACCAAACCTACGTAGTGGGGAATGACGAAGGAAACGCCACCCTAAAAGTGAAACTGACCAAAATGGCTTTGGTAAACATGAGCCGCGACTTCTACTACTTGCGACGCGTGTCGGACAACGGTGCCAATGCCAACGCACAGATATGCGGAGCAGAACATAGCCACGGCCCGAAAACCAACTATGTGGTAAATACGGATGCCGCAATAAAAAGCGGAACCGCCAAAAACATCGATAAAAGTTATCCCTTCAAGGATTTCTTCAACTTCTGCCTCGGCAACTATGAAGGGGGAAACTGGGACATTGACGCCACCGCACGCAGCCAATGGTACACCTCGCAAATTTCAAAGGTTGTCAAGAATAAAGGGAAAGGGTACCACACATGGCGGTATGTAACCGAAAACACCATTCCCGGCATAGAACTGCAACAGAACGGAATCAGCACCGGCATCGTATTCAAGGGGCAAATCATGCGACCGACAAGGCATCCCGGAAACTGAAAGATGCCATTGCAAATGCCAAGGGAAATCCGGCTAAAGACCCCATCCTTTATTCCTATGCCAATACACTCTACGTGACATGGGAGGAAGTGCGCGAAAAAGCTTTCTTGACAGAGGAGAACAGCAGGTTCTATAAAGCCGTATTCGGAAATGAGAAGAAGAAAGAAGAATAATCACCATAAAAAGCAATGGCAAACAGCCGTCTAATAGCACAGACAAAACAAGCCCGGACTATCTGTGGCAAAAGTGGCATGAACAGAACATTGGCAACGAGGCATTCCAGGCCAATTTCAGGAAAGCCGCCAAAAAGGCACAGTTCACCCTTTACCAATCGAACACGGACGACTACGACGCAGCAGGCTATTACTGCTACTACTTCTGCTGGAACCGGCACAATGACAACAACGACGACACCGTGACGGGACCTATGGAGTTTGCCATCGTGCGCAACAACATTTACAAGCTTTCCGTAACGGGAATCAACCGTCTGGGACATCCGCGCATTTCGGAAAACGACCCCGCTCCCATAACTCCGGACACCCCGGATGAAAAAGACAGTCACTACCTCACACTATCTGTCGAAGTAACCCCTTGGAGAGGTGCATTAATCACCGAAAATCCTAACAGTTGACACCAAAAGAGAAAAAACGCGGCACCGAACACATGGTTCGATGCCGCGTTTTTTTGTCACGTTACATTGGTAAACCTCCTACCACCTCTTTTGAACATACCGGCAATTTGCCATCTTGCCCCATGCCCACAAAAACTGTAGCGCAAAGTACTGTCCACTGGTCACCGTATGTCATCGTACTGCTATGATTGTAGCCCAAACAATGCCCATACTCGTGAAACATGGCCTGACGGGCATAATTATGCGGATTGCTCCCGGCGCCGTGGCATCAAAGTAAACACCTTTATAACAATAATCGGCCAGACCATAAGTGTTGCCTCCACCCAAACCACCTACTCCGACCACACGGCCCAACACAAGACCGCCGTGGTTGCGGATTCTTTGCCGCAAAGCATCCAGGTCTATCGGATTTCCTCCATTGTCCTTCAGCTTGCCCTCGTAGGCATTCATTTCCACATTGAACTCTTCGGAAGCGAACATGAAAGCCATGTTGAGCACCAACGCCACTCCGTGACGACAAAGCAAGGGATCCATGTGCCGCCAATAAGCATGCCCGTTATCGGCCGAATAAGCGGAAAAGCGGATAAACCACCGGCTGTCTATCTGCTCTATCTTTTTCATGAAGGGGTCTTCCGTACGGACAAGCAACGTCACATCGTCATTGGAGAGTTCCGGCTGTGCCGGAACTGTTATCCGGCGACCGTTCTCCGCTACAAACGTACGTTCCGAACTGACCACCGGCAAGGGGAACGATGCCTCCATAAACGGATAAATGCGGTCGAAACGAGCCAGTTCGAAGAATTCCGTGCTCACCTTGTTGAAACGGCACAGTATCTTGACGCCACTGATGCCAATCGGCGAGAAGAACTTTACAAGCAGCTGATGATCATCGGACACCGACACCTGCAACGGGGCATTCACCCGAAAGGAACGGCGATTGCTATCGTAGAACACCTCGCGCGGTTCGTCGGCCAGAAACATGGTATCCGTCCGGAATCGGGAGAAATCCTCCTCGCGTACATAGAGCAAGCCTTCGCCACTTTCGGGATGGCGGTAATTGATGCGGATATGCGACACGCGTCCGGCTTCTATCTTGCAACCACTGAAGCGATAGACCTGCATAAAGGAAGTTCCGTCGCTACGCTCCGACTCAATCGTCACCCGTCCGGAAAGTGCCTCCCGTCCGGGCAACGAGTAGAATGAACGGCGCTGCGTGATGTTGTAAGCGTCCACTCCTCCGGCACCTGCGTACTCGCCACCGGCCTGAATACCGGCATACACCCCTTGGGCATCATCGAAAGAGACCTCTATGTTGCGGATAAACCGCCACATATAGTCGGACGACACATCCAAATCGACATCTACCCTGCCCACACAAGGTTCCAGGCAGACGGTCTGCATCACCGGAGCCTGCTCCCGGCCGATGTGCAACGCTATCTTCTTATAGAACCAGGCCTCATCAAGCGGTGCCTTTTCCACGTGATTCACCAGCCAGGCATCCGACAGCAGGGCCGGCTCGTCAACCGTAATATCCGATTCCGGATGGGTGGTAGCAAGAAACACCACGGTATAGTCGCCATACCCCAATCCTTCGATGGTCAGTTTGGAGAAATCGGCTTCCAGTTTCTGATACAACGGCTTGATTACTTCGCCCCGTTCGTCGGCTATGGCATACCACATACGGGCTATCGGTTCCGGCTGTTCGCTGCGGGTGCGCACCCCGGCAGTGACATCTGCCTGCAAGCCGAACCGGAAGGTCACCTGCCCTGCGCCGGCCTGTTCAGCGCTGTCGAAGCCAAGCCCGTCCGAAGAGCAGCTGGCCAGCAACGGCAGCAATCCCAAAAGCATTATAATTCTTATAATCTTCATGTCCTGCCCTCCTCTATTTCTTTACACAACGCAAGGACGCGAACGCCTCCATCTGCAATCGCTGTTCGGCAATGACGGTCGAATCTTTTCCTTCGAACTGCATCCAATAGGCCCAGGCATATCCTCCGGGACAACCGTCGCGCTGGCTAGTCCACAACACGGCACGTTTTCCGAAAGAGGGATTGTTGGAGGTCGATTTGTCGCCTTTCCCGCCTGCCAAAGGTATGATGAGGTAACGGCCGGTATCTTCCGAAGTAAACTTCACGTAATGTTGTGTTCCGGTGACACCGGTAGGAGTCACAACGTACCTTCTCCCACATGGAGCGTGGCGGTAATCCGCTCTCCGTTTCCCGCCGTATAAGTACCGGGAATCTCTTGGCCTTTCGGAAGCAATGAGTTCAGTTCGTCGCGGGTAGGCACCCTATAGCCTTCGGGGCAAGGCATGTGCGAATCGTTCTGCCAAGGCATGTCGGCAGTCTGGTTGCCCAAGTTGTTGGAAGGGTTATATCCCTGCCAAGGCACATACATATACTTGCGGCCGCACTGGAACAAACCGCCGACTGTATTAATCCAGCTGGTGCGATACATGTCTTCCACCGTGGCACCGTCCAACGGATAAATCTGGTCTTCGAGGTCGCTGCTGCGTGCATTAAAAGCCATCCACACGCTTCCTGCCATCTCCACCGTTTCAATCTGCTTGTCGCTGGGAGCCACGCGCACTTCCACGTAGTCATAAGAACCGGCCATAAGCGCATTCTTCAGGTGTACCATGAACGAATAGCCCAACCGTCCGCTGCCTTGCGCCGGAACAGATACGCTGAAGGAAGAGACAATCCCTTCGGCCTCTTCGGTCACCGCCATGTCGGTCAGCATCACGCCATCCACAACTCCTTCGGCAGATGCAATATCTATCCGGGTGTCGGCAAGAAACGCCAGTTGCATGCCATCTACTCCCGTCATAGGCACTTCTACAATGTTGTTCTCATAATCTACCGATACTCCCTCGGGGATGACAGACCGGGAAGCATCCAACAGAATACGATGGTCCGCGTCGGGCTTGCCGGTCACCGTTTCGCCCTCTTCCCACGCTTGATTTCGAAAACGCCTTCTACCGTAGCCCCTACGTTAAGTACCGACAATTCATACACCTTGTTGCGTTCTATACGCGGCAATTGCATTTTCAGCCTGATGGGTATTCCATCATACGCACCACGTAAAACTATATGAACCGGATGTATACTTTCAAAAATACGGAACACGTTCGGCTGTTCCCCTCCGAATGCCGGTTCAAACGTCTTCACATATTTCACCGTCTTGTCCGACACGGCAACGCTTCCTGAAACGGAAAAGTTTCGGCCGGGGCATCTTCCACTATAATCTCCTCAATCCGCGTCTTATCGTCGGCCGTAGTGTTCAGGTCGATACGGGCCACCCCACGTTTCATGCCCACACTGACCTCCGGATTATTGCGCGTCTCGACATCATCTTCCAATTGAACCACCGCCGACATGAAATCCGGAGCGGAATTATCATGAAGCCCTTCGCCAATGGCCATATTACACAATTCCTCTTCGGTCAGTTTCTCTTCCTGAACGGGCAGCTTCACTTCTGAAAGAAATATAACCGCGAGCCGCTGAGTGCAGAGATGCTGGATGTACCATCTTGTTTCGGATTCAGCAATTGCGTCCTATATAAGCTGCCGCCACTGAACTGAAAAACCGATACCTCACGCAGTTCCCCGAAGGAATCCTCTCCCGAAGCAGTGACACTTTTCACCACCAATGAATAAGTTTGCTGCCCGCTATCTTCTCCGGACGGTGCATCATCTGAGCAAGCGCCCCAAAATAATGTTCCGCACAAAAGGGGAACAAAGATTTTCTTACAAAAAATGTTCATAATACCAATTGAATTTATATAAAAACAAAAATGTCTCCGATACCATTTTCAAAAGCGGGTGCAAAAATATAACTTTTTTCAAGATGAAAATATCCTTTTCATCTTTTTATTACAATCTGTCAACTCCCTTTTCTATCTGCTCTCACCCTTGTACACACTTGCCAGATAATACAAGACAGATATATGAAATAATAATTACATTAAACTTCCAGTGCATAAAACAAAAAGACGCCGTTAATTATTTTTAATTTTAGCGACTATATTTTATGATTAAAATACATTTGTATTATTTTTGTATAAATAATACGTAGCAATTAAATTGCCATTAGACAATGTGTTGCTTGAAAAATCAGGTCATGAAAGTATTTTTATCTAAAAGATGCATAATTAGCTTATGTTTCATTTTTCTATATTTAAGTTCGGCGTTTGCCACAGCAACCATAGTCGGCAAACACCGCAGATTACTTATTATAAACTCGTACAATGAAAGCGCCCCCTGGAGCCAAGAACTTATAACTCCCATCCTGCTGCAAACATCTCCTATAGAGGACATCACAGCCGATGTAGTACACATGAACGGGACGTTCATTCGTAATGACTCATTGTATATCCGGATGGAGAATGGCATTTTCGAACGTTTCCAGGATAAGAAACCCGATTATCTTGTACTTCTCGGCAACATGGCTTTTACTTTAAGGGAACGTATTTTGAGTGAGTGGGGAAATATTCCAATAGTATTGGTCGGCAACGAAGACACGTATGCTCCACGGGAATATTATTTCACCGGACGTCCTATACACATTTCCAATGCCATCACATCTCCTCTGGTTGACCTGCGGCCGCAATACAACTTTACTTTTATCGAAACGCCGTATATGTACAAAGAGACCATCGACATGATGGTACAGATGCTGCCAAAAATGAAAACGATTGTATTCGCAGCAGATGAACTCTATCATAACCAAGACTTGGACCGGCTTATTCATGCTATATAACGTCAAAGTATCCAAACCTCCACTATGAACGCTTAATAGGTAATGAAAGAAACCAAAACGAATTACAGGCATATCTGCTAAATGATGAACCGGAGACGGGTATGCTATTTTCCACATGGTTTTACGAGCGTAAGAATCTACTCGGTTTTCCTACACTCATCAGTGGAGACTTTCAGTTAGTTGCATCATCGCCTCAACCCGTATTTGCATTAAGGAATGCCTATGTGGGTAAAGAGGGGTTTGCGGGAGGATATTTCTATGACCGCATGGAAGTGCAAAACGCGCTTTCTTCAGCCCTCAAACAGATATTTGCAGGAGAGGATGCACAGAATATCCCATTTACATATAGCAAGAAATCCTATCCCTTCATCAACTACCAGCAACTGCTGATGGACGGTCTGGACACCACACTCTGTCCTAAAGACTCGGTATTCATCAATAAACCGCTTACATTCTGGCAGAAGTATCAATGGTGGATTATTTGCGGAGTAGTGTTGATACTCTCACTACTTATCATAGCTTTAGTCATTTATCGGTTCCAGCAAAAGAAAATCACCTTGCTAAGTGCCCATGATACCCTTTTACGTAATATGCCGATATCTTATACTCAAATAGAGGTTTTCTTCGACAAAACGGGACAGATAGCAGATATGAGCTATCGATGCGGCAATATTATTTTCAACGACCAGTTTACGCCAACTACCGATGGTTCACAAAAAAATGCCTTCTCCCAAATAGAGCACCTGACACATTTCATGGAAATGGTATTCCAAGAAAAGCAAACGGTAACATTTACTCATTACTTCAAACAAACAAACAGCTTTTACGAATTCATTCTTTGCCCGGCATCCCAAAAACACACTTTGGATGTCTTTGCCGTAGATATTACAGCGCGCAAAGATGCCGAAAACACATTGCGAGAGATTAATAAAAAACTGGAAATGACATTGGGCATAGCACGCATCATACCATGGCGCTGGGATTTAAAGGAGGGTCTGATTTATTGCGAAGCACAAAAGATATTAGACCACATGAACTTTACAAAGGAGAAGAACTCTACAGTCCAAGTAGATATTATCAAGGCGTCAGAATATTTCCGAAAGATACACTCGGAAGACTTCGAACGTATGCACCATGTACATGAAAATCTCATTTCAGGCAAGTTGCAGCATATCAAAGAAGAATATCGTATTATCACCGAAGTAGAAGGGCGAAAAATAACAGATTGGATGGAAACCAACGCAGTAATTGACCAGCGCGACAAAAACGGCTGTCCAATATCGCTTGTCGGCTCCCTTTTACTGATAACAGAACGCAAGAGGCAAGAAGAAGCGCTTATCCGAGCAACGAGAAAAAGCCCAAGAATCCGACCGGCTGAAATCTGCATTTCTAGCAATATGAGCCACGAGATACGTACCCCCTTGAATGCCATCGTAGGATTCTCCAGCCTGCTGACTGCAACCGAAAACGAAACCGAACGCAAAGAGTTCATCAGTATCATAGAAACCAACAACCAGTTGCTATTGCAACTGGTAAGTGACATCCTGGATCTTTCAAAAATAGAAGCAAATACACTGGAATTCAATTATCAGAATGTCGACTTAAATCAGTTGGCAAAAGATGTGGAAAACACTGTACGAGGCAGACTGCAAACAGGTGTTGCCCTACAATTCGTTCCTGAAGTACCAGTTTGTTATGTACAGACAGAACATAACCGTCTCTCTCAAGTCCTCATCAACCTGCTGGTCAACGCTGCAAAATTTACAGAGAAAGGTGAGATTATGTTTGGATACAAAATCCGTGGAGAAGAACTCTATTTCTACGTAAAAGATACGGGCATAGGCATCTCACTAGAGAATCAGAAGAAAATATTTGAACGGTTTACCAAAGTAAACACCTTTATACAAGGAACGGGATTAGGGCTCTCAATATGCAAAAACATTGTCACAAAATGAAAGGACGCATCGGAGTAGAATCCGAAGGAGAAGGTAAAGGAAGTACTTTCTGGTTTACAATACCTTATAAACCGAAAGAGGCTCAAAAGGAAAATAATCTAACTTTAATGCCTCTTCTGAACGAGAGAAGCAAGGAAAAGCCTATAATCCTGATAGCAGAGGACAACGAAAGCAACTATATGCTGTTCAAGTCTATCCTACAGAAAGATTATGAGTTGGTTCATGCTTGGGATGGGGAGGAAGCCGTGGAACTCCATCAGAAGTTTCATCCGCATGTGGTCATCATGGACATCAATATGCCTAAAATGGATGGATATGAAGCTACTCGCGAAATACGTAAAGTATCCAAAACGGTACCTATCATTGCAGTAACGGCATACTCCTTTGCTTCGGACAAAGAAAAGATTATGCAGAATGGCTTTAACGGATATATGTCCAAGCCGGTTGACATACAAAGATTGAAAGAAAAACTCGACTATACAATCCACGGGAATTTTATGATGATGTAGGTTCCGGTCTGCTCTTTCCTATATGATTATTTTTTGATTATACCAAGAAATATCATGTACTTTTGCACAAGTTAGAAAAGAGACAATGATAGACCAACCCACCATAGACCGCATACTTGATGCCGCACAGATATACGATGTCGTATCAGACTTTGTCACCCTGCGCAAACGCGGTGTGAACTATGTAGGTCTGTGCCCTTTCCACGATGACAAAACCCCTTCCTTCTATGTATCCCCGCCAAAGGGCCTCTGCAAGTGTTTTGCCTGCGGAAAAGGAGGAAATGCAGTGCATTTCATCATGGAGCACGAACAGATGTCTTATCCTGAGGCGCTGAAATATCTCGACAAAAAATACGGCATTGAAATCAAAGAACGCGAACTATCCAGCGAGGAGAAGATAGCACAGAGCGAACGGGAAAGCCTCTTCATGTGAACAACTTTGCCCGTGAACTTACTTCCCAGAATATCCTAAAGAACCACGTA
>ENA-OQJX01000457-OQJX01000457.1-human-gut-metagenome-genome-assembly--contig:-NODE-457-length-21716-cov-2.732688_pt1 | contig 21716 bp, 18 predicted proteins | sample MGYA00242615_ERZ504782 | MGnify/ENA primary metagenome ERZ504782 (study PRJEB26092, sample SAMD00036354) | human gut metagenome | host: Homo sapiens | study: EMG produced TPA metagenomics assembly of... | reverse complement strand
GATAGCTCTTCTGCTAAATTTGAATACTTTTTAATCCAACTATTTAGCAAGGCAGGGCAACAAATGCCATGTGCCCGGCAAAAGGCATGCTTACTCATACCTGATTGGTAGTAAGAGTGAAGAAAAAACAGTTTTTCATCTTCACGATAAAGCTTTCGTTTTGAAGTCATAATAGTAACACATTTATTAGTTTGTAAATGTGTCTACCTATATCAGGATAAGACATAACGGCTTTTACATTATAGGGTAAACATCCGGTAAATATAATCTGCTGATTATTAGCTTATATATTGTCGGTCGTAACCTTTAGATGCCTTTCGCTTTGAAGGCCAGCGCATACATTCGCATCTGCTTTACCATAGACAGCAGTCCGTTGCTACGAGTGGGCGACAAGTGTTCCTTCAGTCCTATTTTATCAATGAAATAGAGGTCGGCATTCAGTATCTCATCCGGTGTGTGCCCGGAGAGTACTTTGATAAGCAGTGAAATGATTCCTTTCACAATCAGTGCGTCGCTTTCGGCCTGGAAAATAATTTTTCCGTCCACTTCGTCTGCCTGCAGCCATACGCGGCTCTGGCAACCTTCAATCAGGTTTTGTTCCGTCTTGTATTTTTCGTCGAGCGGTTCCTGCTCGTTTCCTAAATCAATAAGAAGTTGGTACCGGTCCATCCAATCGTCGAAATCATTGAATTCGGCAATTACTTCATCTTGTACTTCGTTGATACTTATCATGGAATTTACTATTTTACTATTTACGATTTACTATTTGATTGTCTATTTCTCATTGTAGATGACTTCGAGCAAGGTCTGTCCCACTGCGTTGAGAGTGCCCTTGTCGATGATGTCCATGGTGTCGTCTATCGTGTGCCAGAAGTCACCGAAGCCGGTGTCGCAGTTCGGGTCATAGTTGATGATGTCTACGCAGGGAATCTGCCGCAGGTTGTATACATACATATGGTCGTCTGTCACTTCGGTGCCTTTTTCTTTGGGGAAGAAGTTGCCGAAGCCCAGGCGGTGGGCTGTGTTCCATATCTTGTTCACGTACTTACCGGCGGTTCTTTGAGAGAACTGTTCCTTGTAGAAGGTGGCGTTCTTTCCGCCCACCATGTCGAGCAGGATGCCGTAGCGGGCATTATAGCCGTCTACATGGGGTACTCGTCCCCAATATTGCGAGCCCAGGCACCAAGTGTCGTTCTTGTATGCACCTTGATAGAAGTAGGGGATGCCATAGTCTTCGGCGTCAAAGAAGATGATGTCGATGCCTATGGCTGGAGCCTGCTGCTGTAGTTGGCGGGCCACTTCGAGCAATACGCCCACACCGCTGGCTCCATCGTTCACACCCAGGATAGGGCTGTGATGCTTCGTCTTGTCGGCATCCTGGTCGGCATAAGGACGGCTGTCCCAATGGGCACAGAGCAGTACACGCCTTTTGCTTTCCGGATTATAGGCGCCGATAACATTGCGCGCTTTCAGGATGGTGTTGTCGTAAGCCACCAGGTCGGCATGCTGGTTGTATACTTTGGCGCCGAATTCTTCCAGCTTCTTGGCAAGGAATTCTCCGCAGGCTTTGTGGGCGGCGGTGTTGGGCACGCGCGGACCAAAATCCGCTTGGGTCTGTATGTATTGATATGCACTGTCTGCACTGAACTGAGGCACTTGGACAGTCGCTTTGGTCGCATCGCCCTCACTGTCATTATCGGCTGCAGACTTGCTGCTGTTGTTGCTGCATGCCACTATCGCTACAATCAGCAACAGCAGCAACGGGATGAATGTATAATTCCGTTTCATTCTCTTTCTGTATTAAAACTTAGTTTCACTTCTTTCTTTCCAACTTTCAGTGTTACCGCAGCGCCGTTTATCAGCGGTACATTCATGCTGACATGTCCGACGGGAAAATCGAAACATATCGGGTAATCGTATTCTTTCACCAAATCGGCCAATGCGCCATATAGGTCTTTTCCCAAGGACTTGTTCTCCTCGTATTCGGTGAATTGTCCGATGATGAGGCCGGAAAGCTTGTCGAGGACACCGCCCAGTTTGAGATTGTACATCATGCGTTCCACCGCATGCGGGCGTTCTCCCACATCTTCGATGAAGAGGATGGTGCCTTCGGCGGGAATATCGTAAGGAGTACCACGCAGCCCGTAGAACACAGACAAATTGCCGCCGCGCAACACGCCTTTTCCCTCTCCCTTATGATTTAGTTTGTGCCCCGGGCAGACATAACTGAATGCTTCGGTTCCTCCCAATGCCTGCCCGAATAGTATATCCTTCAGTGCTTGTGTGCAGAAGTCGTCTTCCGGTTCTACTGTGAGATGGCGCGCCATGGGGGCGTGCAACGACGCGAAGCCATTCTGCTGGAACAGATTATGGAGGGCGGTGATGTCACTGAATCCGATGAGCCATTTGGGATGCTGCCTGAACTTGGTAAAATCCAGTTTGCCTATCAGATGCGCGGCTCCGTAACCGCCCCGACTACAGAATATGACTTTGGCTTCTTCATCGTCCATGGCTTCCTGCAGGTCCTCGAGCGTTGCCGGATATTTCCTGCATACGTTCCGTTGGAACTCCCCGCGTGCTTTGCGAATACGACTTCCAGCCCCCAGGACTTCAAACGTTTGTAGGCGCCTTTCAGGAAAGATTTGTCAATCTTGCTGGAAGGGGAGAGAACAATGACACGATCACCTTCCTGCAGATACGGAGGGAAAATAAGACTACCCATATTATATTATCAATCTATTTTGGGCAAAAGTACACAATTCACCACAGATATCACAGATTAACACGGATTTTTAACAGAAGAGAGGGAGGTTATATATGATATATAATCAACAGAGTAATTCAAATTCTGTTCAAATCCGTGTCAATCTGTGTAATCTGTGGTGAACATATCAAAATGATATTAAACATATAAAATTTCAATGGGGCAAATGCCGTATTTCTCGACATTTTTTTAGATATTTGCTAAAAATCTAACGTTATGGAACCGATACGGAACTTTGCCCAGTTAACAGCCCACCTGAAAACCTTGAATAAGAGGAAACGTATTGCGGTAGTCTGTGCCAATGACCCTAATACAGAATATGCATATCCCGTGCCTTGGAGGAGGGGATTGCGGAATTTCTGATGATTGGCGATTCTGCCATATTGGAAAAATATCCCACCTTGAAGAAATATCCTCAATATGTCAGTACCTTGCATATAGAAGATTCCGATGAGGCTGCACGTGAGGCGGTGCGTATCGTACGCGAGGGTGGGGCGGACATCCTGATGAAAGGCATCATCAATACCGACAATTTGCTACGTGCCATTCTGGACAAGGAACATGGTTTGTTGCCTAAAGGAAAGATTCTGACCCATCTGGCCGTGATGCAGATACCTACTTACGATAAACTGCTCTTTTTCTCCGATGCTGCGGTCATTCCCCGCCCGACGCTGCAACAGCGCATTGAAATGATTTGGTATGCCATCCATACTTGCCGCCATTTCGGGATAGAGCAGCCACGTATCGCGCTGATTCATTGCACGGAGAAGGTAAGCGCCAAATTCCCCCATTCATTGGACTATGTGAATATTGTGGAACTGGCGGAAGCCGGAGAGTTCGGCAATGTCATCATCGACGGCCCGCTGGATGTGAAGACCTCTTGTGAGAAGACGAGCGGTAACATCAAAGGCATTGTATCACCGATTGACGGGGAGGCGGATGTGTTGATATTCCCAAACATCGAATCGGGCAATGCTTTTTATAAGGCTGTATCTCTGTTTTCTCATGCCGATATGGCCGGGTTGCTGCAAGGACCCTCATGTCCGGTGGTATTACCGTCGCGTAGCATTCCGGTTTGTCCAAATATTACAGCATTGCCATGGCTTGCCTGACCAGCGGGGTGAAAGAACCTTGATTGTAATTAGTAATTTGTAGTTCGTAATTTGTAAATCGTAATCAATGAAAATACTGGCAGTAAATCCCGGTTCCACCTCGACAAAAATTGCTGTCTATGAGGATGAAACTCCCCGTCTGGTACTCAACATCCGGCATTCGGTGGAGGAGCTTTCCCAATTTCCCCGCATCATCGACCAGTTCGAATTCCGCAAGCACTTGGTGCTGGAAGCGCTGGAGCCAATGACATTCCCTTTAAGTTCGATGCCATCGTCGGCCGTGGGGGATTGTTGAAACCCATTCCTGGCGGTGTGTATGCCGTGAACGATGCCATGTTGGACGATATGCTCCACGCCATGCGTACCCACGCCTGCAACTTAGGTTGTCTGATAGCCCACGAACTTGCCGCCATGCCTGCCCGGCTGCCCCTCTTTCATAGCCGATCCCGGCGTGGTGGACGAACTGGACGATGTGGCACGCATCACCGGTTCGCCTCTGATGCCCAGCATCACCATCTGGCACGCCTTGAACCAGCGAGCCATCGCCCGGCGCTATGCTGCCGAGCGTAGTGCCCTGCAGCCCGAAGCTCCCGTGCATTACGAAGACCTCAATCTGATTGTCTGTCACTTGGGTGGAGGCGTTTCCGTAGGAGTCCACCGCCACGGCCGTGCGGTGGACGTGCCCAATGCCCTCGACGGTTTCGGTCCTTTTTCGCCCGAACGTGCAGGTACCCTGCCCGCCGGGCACTGATAGACCTTTGTCACTCGGGGCGTTACACTACCGAAGAACTGAAGAAACGTATTTCCGGTAAGGCGGGACTTGCCGCCCATTTGTACTACCGACATTCCCGCCATAGAGAGGCGCATCGCTGAGGGAGACACCCATGCCGCTTTGGTGCTTGATGCCATGATTTACCGCATTGCCAAGGAGATAGGAGGTGCTGCTGTTGTGCTTTATGGCAAGGTGGACGCCATTCTGCTTACGGGAGGTATGGCACATTCCGAGTACATCACTTCGCGGTTGCAGGAGCGTGTCTCTTTTCTTGCCCCTGTCCACGTCTATCCCGGAGAAGACGAATTGGAAGCATTGGTAATGAATGCGCTGGGAGCTTTGCGTGGAGAGCTTCCGGTGCAGGTTTACCGATAATAATCATATCGCTTTTGTTCTTCATGAAAGTGTCATAACTCACCACAGATTACACAGATTCACACAGATAAATATGTCAGATATCAATAAACTAAAAAAATCTGCGTGAATCTGTGTAATCTGTGGTGAGTTATGACATATATGGAATCCCGGTTTACTTACCGTAATCGTCGTACATCATCAACAGATGTGAGGAGCTCCAGCTGAAATGGGGAGCTTTCAGGCGTTCGCCGGTATGGGTTCCGTAGTTCTCGTGGATGGGAGCACCCTCTTTCAGCCCACTCAGGCGGTCGAAGACTTGCAGCGTATATTCATCTGCCAGCTGGTTGTAGCCGTAGTTGCGCAGTCCACGGATGGCAAAGTAGGTTTGGTCCAGCCAGATGGGGCCACGCCAGTAGCCGCGCGGATTGTATTTGGGATTGTCGGCGGCAATGGTCGGGAAGGGGATATACGTGGAGAACTTTGCCGTATCTTGAAGCATGGGCAGCATGCTGTCCACTTGCGCTTGTGTGGCAATCCGGGTCCACAACGGAGTGTAGGCTTCGCAGCCCGGCTCTTCGATGAATGAACCGTCCTTCAGGCGGCGATCGCAGAAGAAGTTGATGTTCTTGTCAAAGAAATAGTCGGCTACCTGGCTACTGTAGTCCGGTGCGTCGAAAGGTATCTTCAGCAGGCTGGAGAATTTCTTCAGCAGTTTGCATTCCAGTGCCAGATAAGCGTTCAAGTCCACACTCTCCTGATCCATACTCCAGGCATCCTCGTAGCCTTCGTTTTTCAGCATCACGGCGCCGTCAAAACGGATGGCGTTGTCCATGCCGCTTTCCCAGGCGGCAGCTTCCAGTGTTCCGTCGGTAGCACCGTACTCGCACATGCCATTGCGGTTGTGGTCGCGCTTCTCGTACCACCATCTATAATAGGAGAGCAGTTGCGGATACATCTCGGCAACGAAGGCGGTGTCACCCGTATGGGTAAATATTTCATCGACAGCCCAGCATACCAAGGGAGGCTTGCTGTCACGGGCATTGTTCTCGGAGGGGTCGGTGTAGATACAGTCGATAATCATGCCGTCCGGTTGCTGGTAGTCGAACATGGCTCGGATGTTGTTCTTGGCCAGTTCGGGGTCGAATTTGGCGGTTCCGGCACTGAAGCGCCAGCTATCCCATGCCCAAAAGCCGACGAAATAGCCTACGGCATGGCTCGGATGATACCTTCGTGAAGCAATCCACCGCGGTGTGTCCGCCAATTGGAGATGAGCGTGGTGACGGCTTTCACGGCGATACGGTCATATTCGGGCTTCATATCCTTGCGCAGTATCTTGGTGAGGTAACCTTCCCAACGTTCGGCGTTGGCTTGCAGGGCGGGGGCGGGATTGTTGAGCAGGCCCGGCAGGTTTTGCAGGTTGGCAGTCATCTCTTTTTCGGAAGTGAAGAAAGAGATGGCTACGTTGACAGGGTAGCGCGGAGAGCGGACGAGGGCTGTATAGTTATTGTCGGTCTTGGCCAGCTCTACATTAGGAGTGAAGGTCACGGTTACGGTTTCGCCACTGGGATGACGGGCGATGACGGAGTTCTGTTCTACGCTGACGGTGATGTCTTTGCCCCATTGGCTACCGGAGAACAGCAGGTCTTCAGCCGTGTCGGCTTCGATGCGCAGCAAGGCGGTCGAGGCACTTGTGAAGTTGAGCCGTTGCGTGATGCTCCCGTGGGTGGAATGTGCCGACATATAGAGCTCGCCGGGGTAATAGCAAGTGGAATCCGGAACAAAAATGTTTTGTGTATCTTTGGCAAAGCCTACGACGGCGGCTGACTGTGCCATCCACTGGCGGCGGAACATATCGAGCTGAAGGGGCCGCAGAAGCCGTTGACCCATTGTTGCCGTTCGGGCGGCGTGAAGCCATCCACGAGCCGGCGTCGGTGAACCAACCGTAGCAGCGGTGCAGAGTGTCGGGAGTGTAGGAGATGTCCAGTATGTCGGCGAAGGCATACCGTTTCTCCGTAGTGCTTTTCATGCCGGGGGTGCAGGCTGCGATGCCTGCAGCCAACAATGTGAAGCAGAGTATGCGTATAAATTTGTATTTCATATGAATGAGGTATTTAACGGTTATTTGTGCGCTTGTTCCGCCGCATCATCCTCCGGTGCGAGAGGGGCGAGCGTGAAGCTGTATTTCCATTCGTGCGGAGTGATGGTGTACTCGGGATGAACTTGTGCTCCCCAGGTATTGTCACCGCCTACGCCCATCTGCTTGTGGTCGATGTTGAGCCATATCATATCTTTCTTCTGGATGCTTCCACCGTGGCGGCGCTCCATCTGTGAGGGACGGTATTCAATGTCCTCCATCGGGAAGTTCCAGGCGCTTACGCTCAACGGTTCCTCGCCCACTACCAGCAGACCTTCACCGGCAGCATTGCGCAGGGCCACCCAGCGTACGTCACAATGATTGGCCGTCTCTTGGGCACGTACATACGGATGGAATTGTTCCCACACCGTGGCGTTGTAGAGGCCTATCAATGCTCCCGTCTTGCGGTCGGCGTACGTCTCTTGCGGACCACGGCCCAGCCAGGTCATCATTTCATATTCGGCAGGGAGTATCATGCGCATGCCCAGACGAGGCATCTCGCTCAATGGCTTCTTGCCGGGGGTGAAGTGCATGGTTACCTGAACCTTGCCGTCGGGAGTGATTTTGTAGAGAGTCTGCAAATCAGCATCTTGTTCTTCCATGCGGTAGGTCGCAGTGACAGTAGCCGTTTGTCCGGCTTCTGCAACTTCGATGTTCTGCAGTTTGGCATCGCGTCCGGCGTTTCTCCAGGTGCCGCAGCGTATCAGGTGCCCATTTGGAATATCATTATCGGTCAACGGGCGCCAGAAGTTGGGTTGTAGCCCTTCTTTAATCAGATTCTTTCCGGTGTAGTTCAACTCTGTCATTTCACCGTTTCGGGTAGAGAAAGCTACCTGGAAGTTGTTGCCTTTCACGGTCAGTGTTTCGTTGTTGCGGTCTACGGTCAGCGTTCCTTCCACCGGCTGAACAGTTTTGGCTGACGGTGCAGAAGACAATTCCCATTGTTCGATGGCAACCTCGTGTCCTTTCGGTACTAATGGCGCTTCGTGCTTGGTGAATGCACGCAGTGTGAGGAAATACTCCTTGCCGTCGGCAGGCAGCGCTTTCAGTGGCAATTCTATGTTGGCAGAGTTTCTGGGAGCAATCTTGGGGAAATCCATCTCACCGTTCTGAACGGTCTTGCCGTCGCATTCCACTGCCCAGCGGAGGTATATCCTTCCAATCCGATGAAATCGTGCCAGTTGGTGACCTTTATCTTGTTCGGGGTGAAGGCGAGTGGTTCGAAATGGATATATTGCAATACCTTCTTCACTTCGTAGATGTGCGGGTGCGGGGTGCGGTCGGCAGCAATCAGGCCGTTGGCACAGAAGTTGGAGTCGTTGACGACGCCTACAAATCCCATGTCGCCGCCAAAAGCCAGATGTCGCGCTGGTTCTCGTCCTTGATGGCAAACGTCTGGTCCACCCAGTCCCAAATGAAACCGCCTTGCAGTTGGTCGTACTTGTAAATCAAGTCCCAGTAGTCCTGGAAGTTTCCTACACTGTTGCCCATGGCATGGGCATATTCGCAGAGAATCATGGGGCGGGCATCACGCTGGTTCACGTGCTGGCGCAGCCTCCAGATGCGTGCGTACATGGGGCATGTAGATGTCGCTCTTTGAGTTGTAACCACCCCCTTCGTATTGTACGGGACGGGTGGGGTCTATCTTCTTGGTATAGTCATACAGAGTTTCGAAGTGCTTGCCGTAGCCCGACTCGTTGCCCATGGACCAAGTCACGATGGCGGAGTAGTTGCGGTCGCGTGCAATCATGCGGCTCATGCGCTGCATGAAAGGCACCTCCCAGTCGGGATAGTTGGTAAGGGTCTCATCCTTGTGGAACATCATGCCATGGCTCTCGATGTTGGCTTCGTCTACCATATAAAGTCCGAATTCTGTGCAAAGCTCGTACCACGCATAGTTGTTCGGGTAGTGGCAGTTGCGTACACCGTTCAGGTTGAACTGCTTCATCAGCTGGATGTCGTGTATCATGGACCCCACGGTGATGGTACGTCCCTTGTGCGGGTCGTGCTCGTGACGGTTCACCCCCTTGAAGAGGACGGCCTGGCCGTTAATCATCTGCATGCCGTTCATCATTTCCACGGTACGGAAGCCAAAAAGGTGCGTAAAGGATTCCTGCGGTTTCCCTTGTGCATCAAAGGTGCTGACTACCAGCGTGTAGGTGTTCGGTGTTTCGGCATTCCAGGCTCGTGCATTCGGGAACACTTGCTGCTGGGTAAACAAAGTGTCTGTGGCAGAGGTTATGGACTTTTTCCGGTCATAGATAACCTTGTCCTTGTCCATTACCTTGACTTCCACCGTTTCTCCGGCTTTAGGCCGATGGAGGAATACGTCCAGCTTTAGTTCGCCATCCTTGTAGTTGTTTATCAGTTCCGCTGTCATCCGGAAGTCCTTGACGCGGCTCTGGGGGCGGGCGTAGAGATAAACACTCCGTTCGATGCCGCTGTATTTCCAGTAGTCCTGGCCTTCCAGGTAGGAACCGTCGCTATAACGGAATACTTTTACAGCCAGTCTGTTGTTGCCCTTCTTCAGCAGGTGGGTGATGTTGAAGTGCGACGGCAGGCGGCTGTCCTCGGCATAACCCGCCAATTCGCCGTTTACCCATACATAGTAGGCAGACTCCACCCCTTCGAAATTAAAGAAGATGTCCATGCCTTCCCAGCTAGCCGGGACGGTGAACTCGCGGATATAAGCACCTACGGGATTGTAGTCGGTAGGCACGTAGGGCGGATTGGGGGGGAACGGATAACGGGTATCTGTATAGATAGGTGCATCGAAGCCTTGCAGTTCCCAGCTTCCCGGAACTTCAATTTTACTCCACTTGCGGGTACTGAATCCGGGCTTGTGAAAGTCTTTGGGGCAGAGGTCATTGTTCTTTGAAAAAAGAAATTTCCAGGTGCCGTCCAGAGTGATACGGCGTTCCGTTGCAGGATTAACGTCGAACCGTACGTTGGCGGGCAAGGCACGTTGTTTCAATGCGTTGGCTTCATTCGTAAACGGAGTGAAGTGGGCGTGCATCGGTTCTCTGTTCATTTCGTTGACTTGCGGGTTCTGCCACGGCTCGTTGTCGGCCAGGGCACCGGTGCAAAGCAGCGAAGAAAGGAGAAAGGTATAAAGTTTGGTTTTCATTATTAATAGGATTTAGTGATATAAAAATGGCTCTTGTCAGAGACCGGTGTCTGTCAAAAGAGGGTAAAAGCCCTATATCGAGCAGAACAATGTCACCAGGAACGGAACGCTGAAATCGACCACAAACCCGTGGAAGATGGAAACTACGACAAACTGCTGTCCGGCTGTCCGTGTGATGATGGGTAGTGTGGTGTCCATCGTCGTGGCTCCTCCGGCAGAGATGGGGGCAAGGTTTCCGAACCATCGTACCAGCAACGGGGCGGCCAGCAGTGTCAGAATCTCCCGGCTGATATTGGCAAGCAGGGCGATGGTGCCCAGCTCGGCTCCCTTGTATTCGGTAATGAAGATGCTGGAGAGCGAGTAATAGCCGAATCCCGACCTACGGCCAGACAGTCCGTTATAGAACGGTGTGTCAGAATCAGACTGACGGCTGCCGAACCTGCCAGTGTTCCCAGTATCGTCATGATGGGCAGGAATACCAGCCGCGGATTGAGTGAACGGAAGTTCTTCAGGGTCTGCGGGTCGTTGCCTACGCTCAACCCTACACTGAACATCAGCGCGCAAAGCGCGTAATAGCTGATATTGGTTTCTGCAATATCAAAAGGCAACAGATGGCACACACCACAAATCGTACCCAATACAAAAAAGCCCACAATGATAAGACTTCCTTTCATGCCCTGCCTCCTTTCCTTTTATACAAAGCTCTCCAGAGTGCCCAAGCAGCGATAACACTTCCCAAGGTCCCTCCCAAGGTGAGGACAACGGCTTCATATCCGATGGTATGGAGTCCTCTGATAATCTCTTCGTTACTTCCTACCTCAATACCGAGGATAAACAGTAGCAGCCAGATAAGCAGGGTGATGATTGGATGAATCTTCTTTAAGTCCCGTTTCCGTAAGAGGTAGCCCAGCAGCATTCCTGTGAGCATTAGTCCGATGATTGTAAACATTGTCTGTATGGTTTTGTGAATAGATGGAAAGCTGTCTTACCCTCAAAAGCACCTCCTGTTCAAAGAGGGGGAGGCGCTTCTGAGGTTTGACAATTGCAAAATTACTTCATTTCCAAATATCTTTGGTTCTCTTTCACTCCTTTTTCTTGTGCAGGGCATAAGCGGAATGAGAATTCCATCTTACGGGCAGGAATCAGGTATGGTTGATGCGGGTAGGCTCCCCAACTGGTATCTCCACCCACACCCATCTGCTTGAAGTCTATGTTCCAAGTCACCATATCTTTGGGTTGGATGTCTGAGATATGGCGTTGTGACTTGCGTGTGCCGGGTTCATCCAAATCTTCTGTCGGGAAGAGGTAGGCACTGCCGCTGATTGTGGGTGCACCGATAACCATCAGGCCATTGCCTTTCAGATCGGTGAGGCTCATCCAACGTACATCGGTCTTGTTGCCGTTTTCTTGTGGACGGTCGTAGGCGAAGTACTGTTCGGCTACGCTACCTTTGTACAGACCCACGAAGGAAGAACCGTTGCGGTCGCAATAGTTCTCGTGCGGACCTCGACCTAGCCATGCCATTTGGTCGTATTGCTTGTTCAGGGTGATGCTCACACCCATGCGGGGCATCAAAGGTAAAGTGTCGTTGGCAGGAATGAAAGTACAGTTCACATCGAGGCTGCCTCTCGGTGAGAAGCGGTAGCGGACAATGAATTCCGAACCGGCAACTTCTTCGGGCAGACGGTAGTGTGACACTACTTCATAGCCATCTTTGTCGAGCGCTGTTTTCTCCAATGAGGTGAGTTTGGCGCCACGTCCGGCTTCACGCCACGGGCGCAGGGTCTTGTTCATGTCGTTGCCCATGTCATTGTCCGTCACCGGACGCCAGAAGTTGGGACGCAGTGCTTCCTTAATCATCTCTTCCTTGCCTTCCTTGAACGAGCAGAGTGCTCCGGTGGCTTTGTCGAATCCTACACTGACATTTCCGGCAGTGAGGACAAGCAGGGCTTCGCTGTCGGTTGCCGTCACGTTGCCTGAGGCAGCTTTGGGGGTAACAGCCTTATAGAAGGGAAGCTTCACTTGTTCGGCAGCCAATTGTGTACCGGCCTTCAGCAGACCCTCGTCGCGCTTCTGGCTGGCATAGAAATTCAGGTAATATTCTACTCCTTCGGAGGAATGGATGGTGGGGAACTGTGTCCGGAATACGCCTGTCTGTTGGGCGGGCAAATCTACATTATCTATGCGTCCTTGTGCCAATACTTCGCCGTTGCCTTCCAAGCGCCAAGTGAAGTCAAAGTCATTCAGGTTGGTGAAAAAGAACTTGTTTCTAAGCTCTACCAATCCTTCGTGATAATCGAGCAATCTGAAAGCCATATTCTGGTACACCCGTTTCACTTCATGTATGTGGGGCTTCAATGTGCGGGTCTGCGGCAATCAGGCCGTTCATGCAGAAGTTGGCCGAGCTTGGAGTGCCTTCGGGGGCAAGGTCGCCGCCGTAGGCCCAGTAGAACTTACCGTCGTCGGTCTTGTTGTAAAGACCCTGGTCCACCCAGTCCCAGATGTGACCGCCTTGTAGAGAAGGGTACTTCTCGATGATGTCCCAGTAGTCTTGCAGATTGCCCACACTATTACCCATAGCATGAGCGTATTCGCAGAGGATGAGGGGCATGGTGGGCAGATAGAGAGCATGGTTTATCAACACGTCTATCTTCTTGTACATGGGCAGAAGATGTCGGTGAAAGGACGGTTTTTGCCAGAGTCCTCGGAGTGCGGGGGCGTTGGGAACGGTCGTGGGCATGAATCCAAGCATAGGTGGCTTGGAAGTTACAGCCTGAGCCGGTTTCGTTGCCCAATGACCAGATGATGACGCAGGGGTGGTTCTTGTCGCGTTCAAACATACGTTCTGTACGGTCGATGAAAGCCTTCTGCCATTCGGGTTGGTTGGCGAGGCATTGGTCGGGTTTGTAGCCCATGCCGTGGCTTTCGATGTTGGCCTCGTCCACTACATACATGCCGTAGATGTCGCACAGTTCATACCAGCGCGGGTCGTTGGGGTAGTGGGAGGTGCGCACGCTGTTGATGTTGTTTTGTTTCATCAGTTCCAGGTCGCGTATCATGGAGGCTTCGTCCACTACATGGCCGTGGTAAGGGTCGTGTTCGTGGCGGTTTACGCCCTTGATGTAGACGGGTTGCCCGTTGACGAGTAACTGTGCATGTTTGATTTCCGATTTGCGGAATCCGATGTTGCGGCAGATGTACTGTGTCTGGCCGTTGGCACGCAGTGTAATCATCATCTGGTATAGGTTGGGCTTTTCAGCACTCCACAGCAGGGGCGCTTCGATGTGTTTCAGGAAGTGCAGCTTGTTGTCTTTGGCGCGTTGGCGTTCGGTGTAGATGACTTTTCCCTCTTTGTCCGTCAGGCTCACTTCCACTTCGGCACCTTTTACCTTGGGCGTTTGAGTACGTTGGGAGTTTTGGGCATTGTCCAGTTCCACATAGAGGTGGAAGTCGGCGTCCTTGTACTCGTTGTCGAGGTCGGTCACTACTTCAAAGTCGCGCACGTGGATGTTGGGACGGGCATAAAGGTACACATCACGTTGTATACCGGCAAAGCGCCAGTAATCCTGATCTTCTAAGTAGTAGCCGTCGCTGAACTTGAATACCTGCACGGCAATCTCGTTCTGTCCGGTTACTGCATAGGGGGTGATATCGAACTCACTGGGGGTCTTGGAATCTTGCGAGTAACCCACCTTTTCACCGTTGACCCACACATAGAAAGCTGAGGCCACGCCTCCGAAGTGGAGGACGATTTGCTTGCCTTTCCAGTTGGCAGGGACGTTGAATGTGCGTTTGTAGGAACCTACGGGACTGTTTTCCACGGCAATCAGTGGCGGGTTGCGCTTGATGCCGTAGCCGGCACCTACATAGAAAGGATGGCCATAGCTTCCATTTCCCAGTTGGCGGGCACTTTGATGTTGCCCCATCCGCTTACATCGTGGCCTTTTTCAAAGAAGTCCATCGGGCGCTGGTCCGAACGGGGAACAAACTGAAACTTCCAGGTACCGTTCAACGACTGAAAATATTCCGATTGACTCTTGTCGTTCTTCACTGCTTTCTCTTTGGTGGTGTAGGCCATGAAGGTGGCGGCGGAAGGCAGACGGTTGATGTGCAACACATCAAAGTTTTCCCAATCGTTGTCCGAGTGAGGATATTTGTCGGTTCTTACGGCGGTTTCCGCTTTCTTGGTGTCGCCCGTCTTGTTCATGGGTGTACCGTCGTACTGTGCAAATGCGCATAACGGTAGCATCAGTGCGAGGGTGCAGATTGAATGTATCTTATTCATATTCATATGCTTTTAATGATGTATAATCGTTTGTCTTTTCAGACTTTTGAGAGTTGTTTTGCGTGAGAGTTACTCATCGAGCAGCATCTTGATGATACATGCCGAACTCCAGCCGAAGTTAGGCGAATTGAGCGCTTCGCCGGTCAGCGGGTTGTAGTTCTCGTGGATAGGGCCGTCGGTGGTGAGTCCTTGGGCGTTGTTGATGAACTTCTCAGTCAGTATGTCGGCTTCCCGGTCGAAACCATAGTTGCGCAGGCCGGTGATACCGAAGTACACTTGGTCTACCCAGACCGGGCCGCGCCAGTAGCCGCGCACGGGACGCAGGCGAGGATGGCTGATGTCCAAGGTACCCAATGGAAGGGTGGAGTTGAACTTCTGCGGGTCCATCATCTTCTGCATCACCTGTTTGGCCTGTTCGGGAGTGGCGATGCCTGCCAGAGTGGCAGCCAGCATTCGGCACCCATCACTTTGATGTGCTCGCCGGTATCGATACGGGTGTCGTAGAAGAATCCGGTTTCCTTGTCCCACATCTTTGTCTGTACGAACTCCTTGATGACTTTGGCTTCGGCATTAAGCTGTGCCGCCAGTTCGGGCTTGTTCAGGAGGGTTGCCATTTCGGCGAGGATGGTCTTGTCTACGTAGAGGAACGAGTTCAGGCAGATGTTCTCCTGGTTCATGGACCATGCCTTCTCGCTGTTTTTCTGCATCACGGCATCGTCAAAGCGTACGCCGTTGTCCATGCCGCTTTCCCAACAGGCAGCAATGAGAGTGCCGTCGGTGGAACCGTATTCGCAGATGCCGTTGTGATTGTGGTCGCGCTCGGCATACCACCACTGATGGAACTTATAGAGCTTGTCGAACATTGTTTCGAGGAATTTCTTGTCGCCGGTAGCTTTATACACGTTCATGGCTCCCCAGGCGGCTACGGGCGGTTTGGCATCGCGCCAGTTATTGTATTTCTTGTTGTAGCTGATGAAGTCGGGTACCATGCCGTTGTCGGCTTGATAGTCGAAGAGGGTAATCATTTCGCTTTTGGCTATCTCCTCGTTGAAATGTACGTTGCCCGAAGCAATCTTCCAGGAGTCCCACGACCAGATGCCGTTGATGAATCCGTTGTACGACGGGTTGCTGCCGCCATGCAGGATGTCACCGGCAGGGGTGCGGTAGTTGCTGTTCAGGGTCATCATTGCTTTTACGAGTACCTTGCGGTATTTGTTGTCCTTGAGGTACTTGCTGTTTCCGCTCAGCAACGAAGCGATTTGTGCGTTCCATTGCTGTTCGTTTAGTTCAAAGCAATTGTCTATATTCAGCGTTGCTATGGCAGCCAGTTCTTTGGCTGTGTCTTCACCGCGCAGCGTCAGGGTTTGGGTCATCTCCGACTGATAAGTCTTGCCGGGTTCCAGGGTCATTTCACTCTTTTCTGTGACGTGCAGGCTATCGCTCCCCACAGCCTGAATCTTGTCTGCTGTGAGGAATCGGATTACCGTGTTCGTGGAATCTTTGGGGCGGATGAAAGAGAGACCTTTATCTATGCTGCTTACGACAGAGGTAGGCTCGTATACGCCTCCGTTCCAGTCGAAGCTGACCTTTACCGGTTTTTGGCTCATATTCTTCACGATTGAACGTATGGCTACGGAACGTGAGGTGAGGTAGCACAATTCGGTAGTGAAGTTTAAGTTCTCATCGTTGTATTCCTGTATCAGTTTGCCGGGGAGGTATCGGGTGGTCTGTACATTGTACACCATCCTATACTGTTCGCCGTTCACCCACAGCGTAGGTTCGGCGAGTCCGGCAGCTATCCATCCGCGTCCGGTCATGACCATAGGTCCCATGAAAGCACCGGCATGGCGACGGTTTTCGTTGTCGGGCAGTGAGTATGCCATCCAAGCACCTTTGTCGGCAAAGACGTAGGCATCCCAGTCTACGGCTCCGGCGGGAGTGTTCTTTATGTTGATAAGATTACAGAAGTCCGCTTGCTTGGATAAAAGCGGTTCTGAAGAAGTGGGAGCTTTGACGCACGAGGCCAGTATGCAGGCAACGATGCCAGTCAAAGCGATGTTTTTATTTGGATGTCTCATGGTAAATTAAGTATATGATGAAATGAAGTCTTGAAACAGAGAGTTCTATTAAAAGCAATCTCTATCGGATGGGATCCCGTTTCCGGCATTTCGCTTCCGATAGAGACTGAGTTGTAGGGTTATCGGTTATTTTGTGTAACCTTCGTTTTGCACCCAATCAGGATTCATCAGGAATTCTTTGTGAGGGATAGCGAGTCTGATATGCTTGGTCGATATGAAATTGCTTGCGAAAGGCTTTTCATGACTCTTAAGTGCGTCTTCCACAATGCCCCAACGGATGAGATCATACCAGCGTGAGCCTTCGAGGGCCAGTTCGCAAGGACGTTCCACATCCTGCAGGTGCTTCAGCACTTGTTCTTTACTTAGGGTGTCGGACAGTGGCGTTACGTGTACACGGTCACGTACTTTGTTGATGTATTTGATGGCTTCTTTAGAGTTTCCTTCATCGTTCAGACACTCGGCATAGAGCAACAGGATGTCCGCATAGCGGATGAGGGGGATGTTGAAACCGGAATAATCCCAGTAATCACCCAATGACTTGTCGTAAGTCACATATTTGCGCCAGTAGATATTGTCTTCTTGGTGGTAATCACTGAATCCTTTGCCGTCTTCGTAATAGAACGGACGGGATTTGGGATCGTCGAAAATGATAGTCTCATACAATCGGTCGCTGTATTCCCCATCTTCGGTGAGGTCTTTCTTCAGTGTATTGAATAACCATTTGGACGGATATGCTTCCTCGTATGCGCCACAGCCACTGTCGGGACCCAAGTGCAAGGTAAAGAGATTGTATTCGTAGTGCCCGCCTTCCAGACTTCCGGTGAACTGTACTTCAAGGATGGATTCCTTATTGTTCTCGTGTAGTCCGTTGAAGTTGTCGCCATAGTTCTCCATCAGTTCATATCTGTGACTGTCAATGACTTTCCAGAATTCTGTTTTGGCTTTGGCCTTTTCGCCGATGAACATATAGTATTTGCCTAAGAGTGCTGCGGCAGTATATTTAGTGACGCGTCCGGCCATGTTTGTATTCCATTTTTCGGGAAGGTTGGCTTGACATTCACTCAGTTCTGTCTCGATGAAAGTCTTCAGTCTGCCGGCTTCTACCTGAGGAGGATAGAATTCCTCTTCGGTACCTTCGAGTTCGTGCTCGAACATTGGTAGTCTTTCACCGAAGTTGATGAAGAGACGGTAGTAGTAGAAGGCTCTCAGAAAACGTGCCTCGGCAATACTGGTCGCTTTGGTCTGCTTGATGCCTTCGTCATCGTTGTCGGGCACATTGGGAATGTTGTCCAGACACTGGTTGCAATAGTTGATACTGGTATAGAGGTTGGTCCATTCATCGTTGGGCACGTAGTTGGTCGATTCGTTGTTGTACATGGCCAGTTCCATCCAGGCGGTCACGTCGGGGCGGTAGTCCAGCTCGTCGCTGCGGTAGTTGTCTATCACAATGTAGCGTTCGAAAGGTTGCGCCCATTCGATGGTAGGCTGTAGTCCAGCGTAGGCTGCGGTAAGTCCTTTGAGGATGTCGGATTCGCTCTTCCAGAAGTTTTCGGGGTCCAGTGAGTTGGGGTTTCTGTCTTCATCCAGGAAATTTCCGGTACATGAAGAGAGTGCCAGCCTCCTAAGACTGAGGCGCACAATAATATATTCTTTAATTTCATAATCATCTTTTTTAAAGTTTTGGTTCAATTAAAATCCGAATTTAATACCGGCCATGAAAGTGCGGCATAGAGGTGATGAAGCATAGTCGTAACCCATGCGGTCAATACCACCGTTGGTAGAGGGGTCATAGCCACTGTAACCGGTGATGGTAAAGATGCGTGTACCACCTACATAGAAACGGAGGTTGCTGATGCCCAACTTACCACAAACTGTAGCAGGCAGGTTGTAGCCCAATTGCAAGTTGTTCAGGCGGAAGAAGTCGCCTCGTTCGATGAAACGGTCGGAAGTGCGAGCATTCTTGTTCGGGTCGCCGTATACGGCACGTGGAATGTTGGTGTTGGGGTTCTCCGGAGTCCATGCTTTCAGTGCGTTTCTGCCATAGTTGAACTTGGTATCCATACGTTCCAATTGATATTTGGTATAGTTGTAACGGTCTACACCGAGGTCACCGTAGAAGTTGGCTACCAAATCGAAGTTCTTGTAATTCAGTGTTACGTTGAAGCCGATAGAGCCTTGGGGCAACCGTTGCCCAGAAGCTTCTTGTCATCGCTGTCCAGCATGCCGTCACCGTTTTGGTCTACGAAGCGGAGGTCACCGGGTTCTGCGTTGGGCTGCATGGGAATCCAGTTGCCTTTGCTGTCCTTGCGTCCGTGTGATTCTTTCCAAAGTTTGGCTTCTGCTTCATTTTGGATGATGCCTGCGGTTTCGTAAGCCCAGAATTCACCGAAGTAACCACCCACGTAGGTACGTGAAGCACCATATTCGTACATATAGTTGGGGTCTGCCATTGATTTCAGTTTACTCTTGAAGTGGCTCAGGTTGAAGTCAAGGTCATACTTGAAGTCCTTACCTGCATTACCGTGGTAAATCAGTTGCATTTCCATACCGGTGGTGCGCAGTTCACCGTCGTTCACCGTCAGTGCACCGTAACCGGTAGACAGACTGATGTTCTTTTCGGAAAGCATGTCCTTGGTGTCCTTGATGTAACCTTCAATCGAGAATTCCAGTTTGTTGTTCCATAGGCTCATGTCCACACCGATGTTTTTGTAGAAGGTAGTTTCCCACTTGATGTTCCTTGAGGGGAGGCTACGTACTGCATATCCCTGGTTTACGACTTTGCCGTCGAAGGGGTAGTTGATGTTGTCGGCGTTGGAGTCCAATTTGGGAATGTAGAGATAGAGAGGTACCGATTGGTTACCGAGGGCGCCGTAGCTCATACGCAATTTGAAGGAGCTGACTGTTTCTTTCATATCTTCCAGAAAGGTTCGTTGGCAATGTTCCACCTACTGATACAGAGGGGAAGAACCCCCACTGGTTACCGTCGGCAAAACGTGAAGAACCGTCATAGCGGAACGAGGCCATTAACATGTAGCGCATTTTCCAACTATAGTTCACACGGCCAAATACGGAACGCAAGCCGCTACGGGTCTTTTCACCTTGCACACCATAGTCTTTGCGTGCCTGGCCCAGAATGCCCATGTCGTTGTTCTCGAATTCGGAACCCGATGCACCCAATAGGTCGTAAGTGCTTTCTTCTTGTGAAGCTCCCAGCAGGAAGGCGAAGTCGTGACTGTCTTTGATGGTGAAGTTGTAGTTGGCAGTCAGTTCCAGCAGGTCGTTGACGCTTCTGGTGCGGGTCTGTGATAGTGAGGCGCTTTCGTTCCACTTCATGGCACCCAGTTCGTAAGTAGGTTTGAATACGCGGGTTTCGCGGAAAAGGAGGCTACGGCTTGCTTGTGCCTTGATTACCAGTTCCTTGATGGGCTCATATTGCAGATAGCCCGATCCTTTGATGTAATCTGTGGCGCGGGTGTTCTCAATCAGGTTATTATAACCTACCATGTTGGCAGCATCGCTCATGTTCATGCCGGGGATGGCACCACCGTATCCGCCGTCACAATTCTCGTCATACAGACGTGCGATAGGTTCCATGTTGGTCACTTGGTATATGCCGGGAAAACCTGAGTTGCTTCCATTTCCGATTCCCAACGGCTGTAGTTTACTGATTCGCCCACTTTGAACTTGCCGCGTTTCATGTCTGAGTTTAAGCGGAAGCCATATTTCTCGTCACCCGTGCCGGTCACGATGGCTTCGTTTTTTGAATAGAATACGGACAAAGCTACGTTGGCATTCTCACTGCCACTAGTGTACCCCACATTGTATTTCTGTGTGAAGCCGTTGCGGTAGTATTCGTCCTGCCAATCGGTGTCGCCAAACTGTGTGGGGTCTTGCTCATAAGCCGCAATGTAAGCAGGCCAGTTTTTGGGGTTTTGACCGGCGTTTGTACGGGCCATCTTTGCCATGTGGATAAATTCTTCGGCATTGCAGACATCCAGTTTCTTGGCTATCTGATCCACTCCCCAATAAGCTGAGAACGTGATTTTGGGTTTGGATTTGGTACCACGGTAAGTCTCAATCAGGATAACGCCTGCGGCGGCGCGTGCTCCGTAAATAGCGGCGGTGGCAGCGTCTTTCAATACAGACATTGACTTGATGTCTTCGGGGTTCAGAAAACTCATATCACCCGGAACGCCATCGATAATTACCAACGGAGAGTTGTCTGTTCCATAAGTGGTTACACCGCGCACCTGCAGGCTGGGAGTGGAGCCGGCGGCACCGCTACCAAAGTTAACTATCAAACCGGGAGCCATACCCTGCAGGGCAGTTTCGGCATTAGCGGTAGGTATGTTGTTTAGTTTATCGCCCGATACGGAACTTACCGAACCGGAAACATCCGATTTCTTTTGTGTGCCATAACCGATAACGACTACTTCGTCCAGTAGTTCGGTGTCTTCTTTCAGCACCACTTTCAATTCCTTGCGACCATTGAGGGCGATTTCTTGTGGAGCATAGCCCACGTAAGAGATAATAATAGTGGCTTTTGGGGAAACGCTGAGGGTAAAGTTACCGTCGATGTCAGTGATTACTCCATTTGTTGTTCCTTTCTCTAATACACTGGCTCCGATGACAGATTCACCGGAAACATCGGTTACGGTACCGTTCAGCTGAATGTTCTGTGCCAATGCGCCCATAGGCAGCATAAAAGCAAAGAAGAGAAGTAGCTGAATGACTCTTTCTTTGTAGTAGTTACTTTTACTCATTTGAATAAGTTTTTAAGGTTAATACTATTGGTTTTTCACAATGCTAAATTAAGCTTCATAAACAGGAATTGCTAATGAATGTTATCTACAAGCAGACTACAAGAGAGGGATATTCTTTGTTTTATTATCTACAAATAGTTTTGTAAGTATTTGATAAATAGGAGTAAATGAGATATTCTATATCTACAAAACTATATCCACATTAAACTTTTCCCGATTTACATTAATTATTGAGTTGCGCAAGTTAAACGGTGAATTAGAATGAAAGAAGGAAATCCAAAGACTTCTTTTAGAAAATAATCAAAGCAACTCTAAGTTTTCGCA
>ENA-OQJX01000456-OQJX01000456.1-human-gut-metagenome-genome-assembly--contig:-NODE-456-length-21722-cov-2.094837_pt1 | contig 21722 bp, 18 predicted proteins | sample MGYA00242615_ERZ504782 | MGnify/ENA primary metagenome ERZ504782 (study PRJEB26092, sample SAMD00036354) | human gut metagenome | host: Homo sapiens | study: EMG produced TPA metagenomics assembly of... | reverse complement strand
CGCCTTGCGAACCGGAGTAGTCAAATTCTCCTGCCTCCACCGATTTTCTAGTCGCCGGAACCGAGCAGCAGGACTTTCTTTATATTGTTTTTCTTTTCATTTGCATATCTGTTTATTAAAAATGTAATAGTAGTAATAAAACCTTATCTTTCTCTTACCTTACACAATCAGTCACTAATTGAATGGCATTCAGTATAGGACTGAAAGGTATTCACTCTGGGACTGAATGACATTCAGTATGGGACTCATTATACCGTCTTTTACATACTGATTATCAAGAGATTACGAACACAACCATTCTTGATAAAATTCTCTTACTAAAGCAACTTCACAAAGTCATCAAAAAGAAACTCCGTATCCGTCGGCCCGCTGGCAGCTTCGGGATGAAACTGTGCGGAGAACCAGGGATTGCGTTTGTGGCGGATTCCTTCATTAGAACCATCGTTCATATTGATGAAAAGCGGTTCCCAGTCTTCTGTCAGCGTATTGTTGTCTACGGCATACCCATGATTCTGTGAGGTGATGAAGCAACGTTCCGTACCCACCATACGCACCGGTTGGTTATGGCTGCGGTGGCCGTATTTCAATTTGTATATCTTGGCGCCCCCAGCTTTGGAAAGCAACTGGTTTCCCATACAGATGCCGAAGATGGGCAGTTTATCGTTCTGCATTGCCTTGCGGATATGCTGCACGGCAGCATCGCAGGTATCGGGGTCGCCAGGGCCGTTGGAGATGAACAATCCGTCGAACTCCATCCCAGTATAATCATAGTCCCAGGGAACGCGAATCACTTCCACGTCACGTTTCAGCAGGCAGCGGATGATGTTATGCTTGACGCCGCAATCCACAAGGAGCACTTTCTTCTTACCGGTTCCTTCGTTGTAACGGATAACCTCCTTGCAGCTAACTTTATCCACATAATTCACATCGGCATAAGAGCCTCAGGCATTTCATCCGATTCATCATCAAAGGCGATACGTCCCATCATCACCCATGCTCGCGAAGCACCTTTGTCAGTTCGCGGGTATCGATGCCCGTGATGCCCGGAATCTGTTCGCGTTTCAGCCAGTCACCGAGCTTTCCACCGCATTCCAATGGCTATAATTTTCGCTATAATCGCTTACAATAATGGCTTCGGCATGGATATGCTCGCTCTCCATAAAAGTGGCAAGCCCATTCGGTTCGAGAGTAAAAGGCGGCACACCGTAATTGCCCACCAACGGATAGGTGAGCGTCATCAGCTGTCCGGCATACGAAGGGTCGGTCAGGCTTTCGGGATAACCCGTCATGGCTGTGTTGAAGACCACCTCTCCCGCTACCGGTTTTTCAAAACCGAACGACTTGCCGTGGAAGCGGCTCCCGTCGTCGAGGATTAGAGTTACATTTCTCATTGATTCAATTAAATTGATAAACTTGTTCTATATAATCAATAAATGCCTTGTTCAGCAGCTTCACACCGCCCGGCGTAGGATAATCGCCGCTGAAGTACCAGTCACCCGGATGCTTGGGGCAGGCCTCATGCAGCCCCTCGAGAGGCTGGTAGACAATCTGCACTTTGGCTTTCGTCCCTTTCGGAGTAAGAAGCTCCACCATCTTGGCAGAGATTTCCTCATCAGTGAAAGGAGCATAAATCTCCTTCACGTAATTCACCATCTGTTCTTTGGGCAGGCCTACCTGCTCTTTGGACTTGCGGTAGGCGGCGGCAATTACATCGCGCATCTCACGCTCCTTCAGCAGTTCCACAGCAGCCTTGAAGGCGATGAATTCGCTCATCTTAGCCATATCGATGCCATAGTAGTCGGGATAGCGCACCTGCGGTGAAGAGCTTACAATGACTATCTTCTTCGGCTCCAGACGGTCGAGGATGCCGATGATGCTCTGCTTCAGGGTGGTTCCGCGCACTATCGAGTCGTCGATGATGACCAGATTATCCACTCCCGGGACAAGGCTTCCGTAAGTGATGTCGTACACATGGGCGGCAAGGTCGTTCCGGCTGTTTCCTTCGGCAATGAAGGTACGCAGCTTGATGTCCTTGATTGCCACCTTCTCGCTCCGTATGCGCCGCGACAAGATATGCTCCAGTTCGTCGTGGCTGGGACTATGCCCCAAGGCGGCAATCTGCTGCACCTTCTCCTCGTTGAGGTAGTCGTCCAATCCCTGCAACATACCGTAGAAGGCGACTTCCGCCGTATTGGGGATGAAGGAGAAGACGGTATGGTCCACATCGTTGTCGATGGCTTTCAATATGTTGGGTACAAGTTTCTCACCCAGCAGTTTACGTTCCCGGTAAATGTCCACATCACTGCCCCGGCTGAAGTAGATGCGCTCGAAGGAACAAGGTTTCACCTCGCGCGGCTTGTTGATTTGCACGGTACGCACCTTGCCGGCCTTGTTGATAAACATGGCTTGTCCGGGTTGCAGCTCCTTGATGGATTCGACAGGAACATTAAGGGCTGTCTGTATCACGGGACGTTCGCTGGCAAGCACCGCTATCTCGTCGTCCTGATACCAGAAGGCTGTACGGATGCCCCATGGGTCGCGTACGGCGAAAGTCTCTCCGCTACCGGTAAGTCCGCACATCACGTATCCTCCGTCCCACTCCTTGCTCGAAGTGCGCAGCACATTGGCAAGGTCGATGTGGTTTTCTATATAACGGGTGATGTCCATGCCTGCCAGCCCTTCCGCTTCGGCAAGGTTGAAGAGGCGCTCCACTTCGCGGTCGAGGCGATGTCCCAACTGCTCCAGCATGATGTAGGTATCGGCATATTTGCGCGGATGCTGGCCGATGGCGGTAATGCGTGCGAAGATTTCATCCACATTCGTCATGTTGAAGTTGCCGCAGAGGGCAAGATTCTTGGCACGCCAGTTGTTTCTCCGGAGGAACGGGTGCACGTACGAGATGCCGGACTTTCCGGTAGTGGAGTAACGTAGGTGTCCCATATAGACCTCCCCTGCAAAGGGCAGCACACGCTTGGCATAGTCCGCATCATGCAGCTGTTCCTTGGTCAAGTCCTTGAAGTGGCCCTGCACCGTACCGAAGATTTCGGTAATGGCGCCCGAGCCGAGAGCACGCTCACGGAACATATATTCCTCGCCGGGACTGGCTTCCAGTTTCACGCAGGCCAGTCCGGCACCTTCCTGCCCACGGTTGTGTTGTTTCTCCATCAGGAGATAGAGCTTGTTGAGTCCGTACATCCATGTTCCGTACTTCTCTTCATAGTACTCCAGCGGTTTCAGCAGGCGTATCATGGCAACGCCGCATTCATGCTTCAGTTGTTCCATCTATCTATTTACAATTTACCATTTACAATGTACAATTTTAAGTGTACAATTTTCTTTTCCTTATTATAGCATACAATTACCATTTACATTTACCCCTCCCAAGCGCAGCCCCATTGTACATTGTAAATGGTAAATTGTACATGTCCTCATTCTACAGTCACCGATTTCGCAAGATTCCTCGGCTGGTCCACATCCATTCCCTTGCACACGGCAATGTGATAGGCAAGTAATTGCAGAGGTACCGTAGTTATTAACGGATCAAGGCACTCCATTGTTTCGGGAAGCTCGATGCAAGTGTCGGCTATTTTACTGATGACCGTATCTCCCTTTGTCACAATGGCGATAACCCTGCCTTTACGCGCCTTTATTTCCTGGATATTGCTCAGCACCTTTTCGTAAAGCCCATTCTGGGTGGCAATAACCACCACCGGCATCTCGGCATCTACCAAGGCAATGGGACCATGCTTCATTTCGGCGGCAGGATAGCCCTCGGCATGGATATACGAAATCTCCTTCAACTTCAAAGCACCTTCCAGGGCTACGGGATAACTGTATCCGCGTCCCAGATAGATAAAGTTGTGTGCATAGGTGAATATCTTGGAAAGTTCCGCTATACGGTCGTTCAGTTTCAAGACCTCCTTCATCTTGTCGGGGATATGTCCCAATTCCTTGACAATTGCCAGGTATTGCCCTTCGTCCATCGTCTTTTTCTCTTTGGCAAGTGTCAGGGCCAGCATGGTAAGCACCGTTACCTGCCCCGTGAAGGCTTTGGTGGATGCCACCCCTATTTCCGGTCCCACGTGGATATAGGAACCCGTGTGCGTGGCACGGGGAATGCTGGAACCGACGGCATTGCAGATGCCGTATATAAATGCCCCACGGTTTCTGGCAAGCTCCACGGCAGCCAGCGTATCGGCCGTTTCACCGCTTTGCGAGATGGCAATCACCACATCGTTGCTGTCAATCACCGGGTCGCGGTAACGGAACTCACTGGCATACTCCACCTCCACCGGAATACGGCAGAAGCTTTCAATCAAATGCTTGCCGATGAGGCGGCATGCCATGACGTACCGCATGCCACGATGACGAAGCGTTTGGCCGCCAGCAGACGTTCCTTATAATCAATCACTGCAGAAAGAACCACGTTCGTACCCTCCACATTGATACGCCCGCGCATGCAGTCGTGAATGCAGCCGGGCTGTTCGAAGATTTCCTTCAGCATGAAGTGCGGATAGCCTCCCTTCTCCAGCTGGCCGAGATTGAGCGCTACCGTCTTTACCTCGTGCGGACATTCCACATTCTTCAGGTTAACAACCTTCAGCTTCTCTCCCCGGCGGATGAGGCAATCTCTTCGTCTTCCAGATACACCACCTTATCCGTATATTCCACAATCGGCGTGGCATCCGAAGCCAGGAAAAACTCTCCTTCACCGATGCCCACCACCAGCGGACTGCTCTTGCGTGCAGCGATTATCCCATCAGGATTGTCCTTGTCGAGCACCGCAATGGCATACGCCCCAATCACTTCCTGCAAGGCAAGTTGCACCGCCGTCAGCAGGTCAATATGGTTTGTCACCTGAATGTATTCGATGAGCTGTACCAGCACCTCGGTATCAGTGCTGCTTTTAAATACATAACCTTTGGCTTGAAGTTTTTCTTTAAGGACGGCGTAGTTTTCAATAATGCCGTTATGGATGAGGGCGAGGCGTTCGGAAGAGGAATAATGGGGATGGGCATTGACGGAACAAGGTTCTCCATGAGTGGCCCAACGTGTATGTGCAATACCAATGTTACCGGAAATATCTTTTTGAGCAACGAAAGTTTCAAGTTCCGAAACCTTACCTTTCGCTTTGTACACGTTCAACTGTCGGTTATCACTGATTAATGCTACCCCTGCACTATCATATCCACGGTACTCCAACCGCTTCAGACCCTTGATAAGAATGGGGTAGGCTTTCCTTTGACCTATATAGCCTACTATTCCACACATAATGTATCAGTATTTGATTTTGCGTTGCAAATATACATATTCTTAAGAACATAAAGTTAATCTTTCCAACTATTTATTTATCAAAAGAATAGAAAAAAGTTGTTTTTACATCAAAAAGTTAAAGAAAGTATTATTTTAAAAGCAAAAGGCTTAATTTATAAATCCAAATCAAACCGTCTGATTTTGATTTAGGATTAAAAGAAAACAGAGGGTGTTTTCTATCAATTCATAACTTCATCTTCTATCGCAGGAATTTTGCAAGAAAGAAGGCTGGAATACATATTAGCATTTTGCAATTAATACCATATATTTGCCGAACATTTTGAAACCACAAACAATATTATACAGCAATAAAGAAAGCTTATAATCATGAAACAAGAACTTTTTAACAACAAAACAAAAGCAGAGGATTACCAGCGACAGCCCAAACAGTTGGGCTTGTATGAGGCATCCCATGAGCACGATGCCTGCGGAGTAGGCATGCTGGTCAATATCCAGGGAGGAAAATCACATGAACTGGTAGAATCGGCATTGAAGGTACTGGAAAACATGCGCCACCGTGGAGCGGAAGGGGCAGATAACAAAACCGGAGACGGTGCCGGCATCATGCTGCAGATACCGCACGAATTCATTCTGTTGCAGGGCATTCCCGTTCCCGAGAAAGGAAAATACGGCACCGGCCTGCTTTTCCTTCCCAAAGACGGAAAAGACCAGGCTGTCATCTTGAGCGTCATTATCGAAGAGATTGAAAAGGAGGGATTGACCCTGATGCATCTGCGCAACGTGCCCACTTGTCCCGAAATATTGGGAGAAGCGGCTCTTGCCAACGAACCGGACATCAAGCAAATTTTCATCACCGGATTTACGGAAAGCGAAACTGCCGACCGCAAACTCTATATAATAAGGAAAAGGATAGAGAACAGAATACGCAAGTCGAACATCCCCACCCGCGAGGATTTCTACATCGTCTCGCTCTCTACGAAGAACATCGTCTACAAGGGCATGCTCTCTTCCTTGCAGTTGCGCAACTACTTCCCCGACCTCACCAACAGCTACTTCACCAGCGGGCTGGCATTGGTGCACTCCCGTTTCAGCACCAACACTTTCCCCACCTGGGGACTGGCACAGCCTTTCCGCCTGCTGGCACACAACGGCGAAATCAATACCATCCGCGGCAACCGCGGCTGGATGGAAGCCCGTGAGAGTGTACTCTCCTCTCCCGCCCTGGGAGACATCCGGGAGATACGCCCCATCGTGCAACCGGGCATGAGCGACAGTGCCTCACTGGACAATGTGCTCGAGTTTCTCATCATGTCGGGCCTGAGCCTGCCGCACGCCATGGCCATGCTCGTACCGGAATCCTTCAACGAAAAGAATCCCATCAGCGAAGATTTGAAAGCTTTCTATGAATACCACTCCATCCTGATGGAGCCGTGGGACGGACCGGCGGCACTGCTTTTCAGCGACGGGCGCTATGCAGGCGGCATGCTCGACAGGAACGGACTGCGCCCTGCACGCTACCTGATTACGCAGGGCGGCATGATGGTAGTGGCCAGCGAAGTCGGCGTGATGGATTTCGAGCCGGGAGACATCAAGGAAAAAGGACGCCTGCAACCGGGCAAGATACTGCTTATAGACACCGAGAAAGGCGAAATATATTATGACGGCGAACTGAAGAAACAACTTGCCGAAGCCAAACCATACCGCACTTGGCTGGCCGGCAACCGCATCGAGCTGGACGAACTGAAAAGCGGTCGCAAAGTCTCCCATAGCGTGGAGAACTACGACAGCATGCTGCGCATCTTCGGCTACTCCAAAGAAGACATGGAACGGCTGATTGTCCCGATGTGTACCACCGGTGCCGAACCCATCAACTCCATGGGCAATGACACCCCGCTGGCAGTACTCTCGGACAAGCCACAACTACTGTACAACTATTTTCGCCAACAGTTTGCCCAAGTCACCAACCCTCCTATCGACCGATACGCGAAGAACTGGTAATGTCGCTGACCGAATACATCGGAGCCGTAGGCATGAACATACTGACACCCAGCGAAAACCATTGCAAGATGGTGAGGTTGAACCATCCCATCCTGAACAACACCCAGCTGGATATTCTCTGCAACATCCGGTACAAAGGCTTCAAAACCGTGAAACTGCCCCTGCTCTTCGAAGTGGTAAAAGGGTGCCAGGGATTGCAGGAAGCATTGGCAACCCTCTGCAAGCAGGCGGAAGAATCCGTCAACGAAGGAGTGAACTACATCGTGCTTTCCGACCGCGACGTAGACGCCACCCATGCCGCCATTCCGTCACTGCTTGCCGTGTCGGCGGTACACCACCATCTTATCTCCGTGGGCAAACGGGTGCAGACGGCACTGATTGTAGAAAGCGGCGAAATCCGCGAAGTGATGCACGCCGCACTGCTGCTGGGCTTCGGAGCCAGCGCACTGAATCCGTATATGGCTTTTGCGTCATCGACAAACTGGTGAACGAAAAGGAAATACAGCTCGACTACGCCACTGCCGAAAAGAAATATATCAAGTCCGTCTGCAAAGGCTTGTTCAAGATTATGAGCAAGATGGGCATCAGCACCATCCGTTCTTACCGGGCGCGAAAATTTTCGAGGCCGTAGGACTGAGCGAGGAGTTGAGCAATGCCTACTTTGGCGGACTGAGTTCATGCATCGGAGCATACGCCTGGATGAAGTGGCACGCGACGCCATCGCCTTCCACAAGGAAGGGATGGAGGTTCTTAAAAAGAAGGGGGAAGCAGAGCTATTGCCGAACCGCGGACTGTATGCCTTCCGCAAGGATGGTGAGAAGCACGCCTGGAACCCGGAAACCATCAGCACACTGCAACTTGCCACACGCCTGGGAAGCTATAAGAAATTCAAGGAGTTCACTGCCATGGTAGACAGCAAGGAATCTCCCATCTTCCTGCGCGATTTCCTCGACTTCCGCCGCGCTCCTATCAGCATAGACCGGGTGGAACCGGTAGAGAACATCGTACAGCGCTTTGTCACCGGCGCCATGTCCTACGGCTCCATCAGCCGCGAAGCCCACGAAGCCATGGCTATTGCCATGAACAAGCTGCATGGCCGGAGCAATACGGGCGAAGGAGGCGAAGACCGGGCACGCTTCATGCCGCGCGAAGACGGCACCAGTCTGCGCAGCGCCATCAAGCAGGTGGCCTCAGGACGTTTCGGTGTCACCGCAGAATATCTGGTGAATGCGGACGAAATACAGATAAAGATTGCCCAAGGCGCCAAGCCGGGCGAAGGCGGACAGCTGCCGGGCTTCAAAGTGATGAAGTGATTGCCAAGACACGCCACTCCATTCCGGGCATCTCGCTGATTTCTCCCCCGCCCCACCACGACATTTACTCCATCGAAGACCTGGCACAGCTCATCTTCGACCTGAAGAACGTGAACCCACGGGCAAAAATCAGCGTGAAGCTGGTGGCAGAAAGCGGTGTGGGTACCATTGCCGCCGGTGTGGCAAAGGCAAAGGCCGATTGATAGTCATCTCGGGTGCAGAGGGCGGTACGGGAGCCTCTCCTGCATCATCCATCCGCTATGCCGGCATCTCGCCCGAACTCGGCTTGAGCGAAACGCAGCAGACACTGGTGCTGAACGGCCTGCGCGGACAAGTGATGCTGCAAGTGGACGGACAGCTCAAAACAGGCCGCGACATCATACTGATGGCAATGCTCGGAGCCGAAGAATTCGGTTTCGCCACCAGTGCCCTGATTGTACTGGGTTGCGTAATGATGCGCAAATGTCACCAGAACACCTGCCCGTAGGGTGGCGACACAGAACGAAGAACTGCGCAAACGCTTCCGCGGACGCAGCGAGTATCTGGTGAACTTCTTCACGTTCCTGGCGCAGGAAGTACGCGAATACTGGCGGAAATCGGTGTGGAACGCCTGGATGACATCATTGGACGCACAGACCTTATCGTCCGCAAGCCGGATGACGGAATCAGGAAACATCAGTTGATAAGCTTCGACAAACTACTGGCACGCGTAGACAATGAAGCCGCCATCCGCCACGTCACCGACCAACAGCATGGCATCGACCATGTGAAAGATGTAGAGATGCTACATGCCGCCGCCGAAGCCGTAGAGAACCAGAAGGAAATCTCGCTGGAGTACACCATCGCCAATACCGACCGTGCCTGCGGCGCCATGCTCTCTGGTGTCATTGCCGCAAAATACGGAGAAAAAGGGCTGCCCGAACATACGCTGAACGTGAAGTTCAAAGGCTCCGCCGGGCAGAGTTTCGGGGCATTCCTTGTCCCGGGTGTCAACTTCAAGCTGGAAGCGAGGCCAACGATTATCTGGCAAAGGTCTGAGTGGCGGACGCATCGCCGTCCTGCCCCCGGTACGGAGCAACTTCGAGGCGGAGAAAAACACGATTGCAGGCAACACCCTGCTTTATGGCGCCACAAGCGGTGAAGTTTACATCAACGGCCGTGCAGGCGAGCGCTTTGCCGTCCGCAACTCCGGTGCCACAGCCGTAGTGGAGGGTGTAGGCGACCACTGCTGCGAGTATATGACCGGCGGGCGCGTGGTAGTACTCGGACAGACGGGACGCAACTTTGCCGCAGGCATGTCCGGCGGTGTGGCCTACGTATGGAACCGGGACGGCAACTTCGACTATTTCTGCAACATGGAAATGGTAGAACTGAGCCTCATCGAAGAGGCCTCCTACCGCAAGGAACTGCACGAGCTCATCCGCCAGCACTACCTGTACACCGGTTCCAAACTGGCACGCACCATGCTCGATGACTGGCCACGCTATGCCGACCAGTTCATCCAGGTAGTCCCTATCGAATACAAAAAAGTACTGCAAGAGGAGCAGATGCAGAAATTGCAACAGAAGATTGCAGAAATGCAACGCGATTATTGAATCGCGAATTAATAATGAAAGAATGAAAGACTGAGGAAATTCCCCTTTCATTCTTTAATTCTTTAACTTTTTAATTTGTTCATCATGGGAGATCCAAAAGCATTCCTCAATATCCCCCGCCAAGAGGCGGGTTACCGTCCGATACACGAACGTATCACAGACTTCAGCCAAGTGGAACAGACACTGAACAGCCACGACCGCAAGCTCCAGGCCTCGCGCTGTATGGACTGCGGCGTACCCTTCTGCCACTGGGCATGTCCGCTGGGCAATAAAGACCCGGAATTCCAAGACGCGCTCTACCGGGGCAAATGGCGCGAAGCCTATCAAATACTGAACAGTACGAATGATTTTCCGGAATTTACGGGACGCATCTGCCTGCCCTTTGCGAGAAGTCGTGCGTACTGAAACTCTCGTGCAACGAACCGGTCACTATCCGCGAGAACGAAGCCGCCATTGCCGAGGCTGCTTTTCGCGAGGGCTACATCACCCCCCTCCAGCCCGAACGCAACGGAAAGAAAGTAGCCGTCATCGGCGCGGCCCTGCCGGATTGAGCGTTGCCGTACGGCTGAACGCCAAAGGTTACGAAGTTACCCTATTCGACAGCAAACCGATGCCGGGAGGACTGTTGCGTTACGGCATCCCCAACTTCAAACTGGACAAAGCCGTCATCGACCGCCGCATGAAAATCCTCGAGGCCGAAGGAATCTTGTTCAAGATGGGAGTCCATGTCGATGTACAGAAACTGCCTGCCGGATTTGATGCCTACGCCATTTGTACCGGTACGCCCACCGCCCGCGACCTCTCCATTCCGGGCAGGGAGCTGAAAGGCATCTACTTTGCCCTCGACATGCTGGCACAGCAGAACCATATTCTGGATGGAGATACCTTCCCGAAAGACCAACTCGTTAACGCCCGCGGCAAACGGGTACTCGTCATCGGCGGCGGCGATACCGGGTCCGACTGTATAGGCACCAGCATTCGCCAGGGAGCCGTCAGCGTAACCCAGATTGAAATTATGCCCCAACCGCCCATAGGACACAACCCGGATACTCCCTGGCCGCAATGGCCCGTCGTACTGAAAACCACCAGCAGCCACGAAGAAGGCTGTACCCGTCGATGGTCCCTCGCCTCTACCGGTTCATCGGGAAGAATGGCAAGGTATGCGGTGTGGAAGTGGAAGAAGTGGGGTGCTTCCGGCAACAGACGGCAACCGCCCTACCATGAAATCTACGGGTAAGAAAGAGTCATCGAAGCCGATATGGTGCTTCTTGCCATGGGTTTCCTCAAGCCCGAGCAACCGAAGTTTGCAGAGAACGTATTCGTGGCAGGCGATGCCGCCCACGGCGCCAGCCTCGTAGTACGTGCCTTGGCCGACGGACGACGAGTGGCAACAGAAATAGATCGTTACCTCGAACCTCTAAAAGAAAACAAGAAATGATTTCCCTTTCTTTAATTTTTAACCTTTAATGTCTTCATGCAAATGTTCCCCGTCATATTTGTATCTCTCGGTCCCGGCGAACCGGAACTGATTACCGTAAAAGGCTTGAAAGCCCTGCAGACAGCCGACTGTATATTCTGTCCCGAGACACTGGCCAAAGATGGAAACAGAGTTTCACGCGCAGCGACATCCTATTGCAACTCGACATTCCGGAAAACACGGTGCACCGCTTTCCACTCCCCATGAGCAAACAGCGCGAAAAAGCCCTGAGCGCCTACGACGAGGTCTATATGGAGAGCTCCACCCTCCGGCAACAAGGAAAGAAGGTCTGTATCGTTGCCGAAGGAGATGCCGGATTCTACTCTTCCATACATTATGTATATGACAAACTGCAGGCAGACGGCATCCCCGTGAAGCACATCCCCGGTATCCCCGCCTTCATTGCCGCCGGCGCACTGGGCGGGCTCCATGTGGCCAGCCAGGAAGAGCGGCTGACGGTGATACCCGGCATTACTACGACAGAAGAGATAGAGAAACTGACAAGCGAAAACAGTGCGGTTGTCATCATGAAGCTGTCCAGATGCACCGATGAGATTCACCGCTGCATCCGCCTGCATCCCGAATACCGGTATCACTATTTTGAGAATGTAGGCACTCCGGAAGAGAAGTATATCAATGACAGCAAGCGGATAGCGACCATCCGCTTCCCCTATTTTTCCCTGCTTATCATTCGTACAGAGACCTTTTGAGCCCGATTTAATACAATTTCGCACGCCATAGGCATTATTTTAATGAAAATGGGTTACCTTTGCGCCGTTGAAATATAAAAAAGATAAGAACATGAAGAAAGTCGTTTTTTATATGATGCTGCTGGTTATGAGCATCGGTTATGCCTATGCACAAGGAAAGGCAGACATCAAATTCGAACAGACCACCCACAACTTCGGCACATTCTCCGAAAACAGTCCTGTGGTCAGCTACACCTTTAAGTTTACGAACGTAGGCGATGCTCCGCTTGTCATCCATCAGGCTGTAGCTTCCTGCGGATGTACCGTTCCCGAATATTCACAAGAACCGATAGCACCGGGAAAGACTGGAACAGTGAAAGTAACTTATAATGGAACCGGAAGATACCCCGGACACTTCAAGAAATCCATTACCCTGCGCACCAATGCCAAAACGGAAATCATGCGATTATTTATCGAAGGGGACATGACCGCTAAAGATGCCAAATAAGCATTTTACCATACAGAATTAAGGAGATTTTTTTAAATCTCCTTTTTTTTTGCTTTCTTTGCCTAAAATGCGAAGATAGGCTGCACCTCAGCAGAATAATAATGAGCTTGCTCATTTTATCCTGCATTCGGTTTGCACTATCTTTGAAGTCTATTAAAGAAAAACATAAAACTACAAAACCTATGAAACAAGAAGAAGAACCTATTACCGGACTACCGGAAAATGCGTTCCGTGAATTGAAACCGGGAGAAGTGTACAACCCTCTGATGAGCCCGGATAAGAAGTATTCAGAAGTAAATGCCTGGTCGGTGACATGGGGTATTCTGATGGCCATTCTCTTTTCGGCCGCAGCCGCCTATCTGGGGCTAAAGGTGGGGCAAGTATTCGAAGCCGCCATCCCCATCGCCATCATTGCCGTCGGCGTATCAGGTGCCGCCAAACGCAAGAACGCATTGGGCGAAAACGTCATTATCCAGTCTATCGGTGCCAGTTCTGGCGTCATCGTGGCAGGTGCCATCTTCACCCTTCCGGCGCTTTATATCCTTCAGGAAACCTATCCGAAAGAAATCACTGTTACCTTTGCACAAGTCTTTATCAGCTCTCTGCTGGGAGGTGTGCTGGGTATTCTCTTCCTTATCCCCTTCCGTAAATATTTCGTGAGCGACATGCACGGCAAGTATCCCTTCCCCGAAGCAACAGCCACCACACAAGTGCTCGTCTCCGGTGAAAAGGGCGGCAGCCAGGCAAAACCATTACTCATGCAGGTATCATCGGTGGTCTATACGACTTCATCGTGGCAACCTTCGGCTGGTGGAACGAGAATTTCACTACCCGCGTATGCGGCCTCGGCGAAATGCTGGCCGAGAAAGCCAAGCTGGTATTCAAGGTTAATACGGGTGCTGCTGTGCTCGGTCTGGGCTATATCGTGGGACTGAAATACGCGTCCATCATCTGTGCCGGTTCGCTGGCCGTATGGTGGATTATCATCCCGGTATGTCCATGATTTGGGGAGATTCCGTACTGAACCAATGGAACCCCGAAATCACGGCAACCATAGGCGCTATGGCTCCGGAAGAAATCTTCAAATACTATGCCAAGAGCATCGGTATCGGTGGCATTGCCATGGCAGGTATCATCGGCATTATCAAGTCTTGGGGCATCATCAAGAGTGCCGTAGGACTGGCTGCCAAGGAAATGGGAGGTAAGTCCAACGTGGAAGCCAGTGTGAAACGCACACAGCGGGACATCTCTATGAAGATTATCGCCATCGGTTCCATCATCACGCTGCTGCTGGTTGTTCTCTTCTTCTACTTCGATGTGATGCAGGGCAACTTGACACATACCATTGTAGCTATCCTGCTTGTTGCAGGTATCGCTTTCCTGTTCACCACCGTGGCAGCCAATGCCATTGCGATTGTGGGCACAAACCCCGTATCCGGAATGACGCTGATGACATTAATCCTGGCATCCGTAGTCATGGTAGCCGTAGGGCTGAAAGGTCCCGAAGGGATGGTTGCGGCACTGGTGATGGGCGGTGTTGTATGTACGGCACTGTCCATGGCGGGAGGCTTCATCACAGACTTGAAAATCGGTTACTGGCTGGGTAGCACGCCTGCCAAGCAGGAGACCTGGAAGTTCCTCGGAACCATCGTTTCTGCCGCTACCGTAGGTGGTGTAATGATTATCCTAAACAAGACATACGGTTTCACCAGCGGACAGCTGGCCGCTCCGCAAGCCAATGCCATGGCGGCCGTTATCGAACCGTTGATGAACGGTGTGGGTGCGCCCTGGCCGCTCTACGGTATCGGTGCAGTGCTGGCCATCATCCTCAATTTCTGCAAGATTCCCGCACTGGCATTTGCATTGGGTATGTTCATCCCATTGGAACTGAATGTTCCGTTGGTAGTGGGCGGTGCCATCAACTGGTACGTGACCAGCCGCAGCAAGGATGCCGCTCTCAATGCCGAACGCGGGGAGAAAGGTACCCTGCTTGCCTCCGGTTTCATTGCCGGCGGTGCATTGATGGGTGTGGCAAGTGCTGCCATGCGTTTCGGAGGAATCAACCTCGTAAACGATGCATGGTTGCAGAACACCTGGTCCGAAGTGCTGGCGCTGGGTGCTTATGCCATTCTGATATTCTACCTCATCAAAGCTTCCATGAAAACCAAATAACTTTTAAATACCAAGAACATGAAAAAGATTCTACTTTTATCTTTTCTATTTGCAGCGACCATGTTATCTGCACAAAAGCCCGTTGAGCTGCCCCTATGGCCCAACGGTGCCCCCAATAACAACGAACTGACCAATTCCGGACAGAACCATAACAACGAATGGGTGTCCGATGTCACCACCCCTACCCTTACGGTGTATCCTGCCTCCCACCCCAACGGCATGGCCATCATCATGTGTCCGGGAGGTGGCTACGGAGGGCTGGCCATGAAGCACGAGGGACACGACATGGCTCCCTGGTTCAACACACAAGGCATCACCTATGCAGTACTGAAATACCGTATGCCCAACGGGCACCATGAAGTGCCCCTTTCCGATGCCGAACAAGCCATCCGCATGGTACGCGAACATGCCGCCGAATGGGGTGTCAATCCTCAGCGTGTAGGCATCATGGGCGCTTCTGCCGGCGGCCATCTGGCAGCTTCGCTTGCCACACTATACAGCGGTGACAAGACCCGTCCCGACTTCCAGATCTTGTTCTATCCGGTGATTTCCATGCAGAAAGGCGTTACCCATGGAGGTTCCCGTAAGAACCTTATCGGAGAAAATCCATCTCAGGAGCTGGAACAAAAATACTCCCTCGAAAGACAAGTGTCCCCACGCACTCCGCAGGCTTTTATCATGCTTTCTTCGGACGACGACGCAGTGCCACCCATCAACGGCATTGGCTATTTCCTCGCCTTGCGCGACCACAAAGTGCCTGCCAGCCTGCATGCCTACCCTACCGGCGGACATGGCTGGGGATTCCGGGACAACTTCACCTACAAGCGTCAATGGACGGAAGAACTGGAGAAGTGGTTGCGTGAAGGGCTCGTATTCCCGGTCTCTGAACCTACCACAAAGAAATAAAAGCAATTATGAATAAAAAGTATTTTTTACTCACTTGCCTCGCAGCGTTTCCCTTTGCCCTGACTGCTCAGGAGAACAATCGCTACGAAGAGATTACCAACCCCAAGCTGACAAGCATCAACCGGGAGCCTGCCCGCAGCACGTTCACCTCCTACGTCACGGAGCTGATGCCGTCATCAATGACCGCAAGAACGGAACCTTCCGCTTGTCCCTTAACGGGAAATGGAAATTCCATTATGTGGAAACCTTCGCCGACCGCCCCACGGACTTCATGATGGACCGTGTGGACGCCAGCCGCTGGCCGGACATCAATGTACCGGAAACTGGGAGTTGCAGGGATTCGGTACGCCCATCTATGTGAACCAGCCTTATGAATTCTGTTCTTCGGGCTATCCTCCTTATTGGGACAAGCCCAATCCTCCATACGTTCCCCAAGAATGGAATCCCACCGGCACCTACCGCCGCGAGTTCACTCTTCCGGGAGACTGGGACGATAAGGAAATTTTCCTGAGTGCCGACGGCGTACGCGGGGCAGCCTTCTACTACCTCAACGGCAAGTTTGTAGGCATGAGTAAAGATGCAAAGACTCCGGCGCGTTTCAACGTCAGCGCCATTGCCAAGAAAGGAAGAATGTCATTGCCATTCAGATACACCGCTTTTCCGATGCCAACTATCTGGAATGCCAGGACTTCTGGCGCATCAGTGGTATCGAACGGGACATTTACTTATATGCCCAGCCTCAAATCCATCTCACGGACTTCAAGGTGGAGTCTCCTTTGGATGAGAACTACCGGAACGGTATCCTCAAGGTAAAGGTGCAGTTTACCAATGAAAGCGGACAAAATTCCCCATTTCTCGTTGGCTACCGCCTGCTGGACAAGAACGACCAGCAGATAGCCCAGTCCTCTACCCAGGTCAGCGGTGACCAGACAGAAGTGGAGTTCACTAAGAAAACCATCCAGGAACCTTTGCAATGGACAGCCGAAACGCCCAACCTCTATACCTCGTCATCAGCCTAAAGCGACCTAACGGGGATGTGATTGAAGCGACAAGCTGCAAAGTAGGATTCCGCACAGTGGAAATCAAGGACAAAGCAATTGCTGGTGAACGGGCAACCCATCCTCGTGAAAGGCGTGAACTATCACGAACACAACGAGAACACCGGTCACTATGTCTCCGAAGAACTGATGAAGAAAGACTTCGAGCTTTGGAAGAGATACAATGTCAATACCGTACGCACTTGCCACTATCCCCAGCAGGAACGTTTCTACGAACTCTGCGATGAATATGGTATCTACGTCATCGACGAAGCCAATATCGAAAGTCACGGCATGGGTTACGACTTGCGGGTAGGCGGTACGCTGGGAAACAATCCGCTCTTCATGAATGCCCATCTCGACCGCACCATGAATATGTACGAACGGGACAAGAACCATCCGTCAGTCATCATCTGGTCGCTGGGCAACGAAGCCGGAAACGGATTGAATTTCTACGTTACCTACAACACCTTGAAGACGCTCGACAGTCGTCCCATCCAGTATGAACGCGCACTGTTGGAATGGAATACGGACATCTACTGCCCGATGTACGCTCCCCCTTCCTATCTGGAGAAGTATGCCCGGAACAAGGAGATGACGCGTCCCCTCATTCTTTGCGAGTATGCCCATGCCATGGGCAACAGCCTCGGCAACTTCCAGGAGTATTGGGACATCATCGAAAAATATCCCATCCTCCAGGGTGGCTGTGTCTGGGATTGGGTAGACCAGGGCTTTGCCGCCAAGACAGACGACGGGCGCAAATACTGGGCCTATGGCGGCGACTATGGCGAGAACGGTACCCCCTCCGATGGCAATTTCTGCATCAACGGCGTGGTATATCCCGACCGCAGTGTCAAACCGCAGACGGAAGAGATGGGGAAGGTCTACCAGAACATCAAGTTCCTCGACTTCGACAAGCAGACTTCCACCGTGAAAATCCGCAATGATTTCTCCTTCACCAATCTCGACAAGTACGACTTCTACTACATCATCCGCGACCACGGAAAGGAAGTCTACCGTGGCAAGATTGAAAATATCCATGCTGCACCGGGCAAGACGGTAACCACCGGCTTTCTGAACGGCATCCCCAAAGAGAAACAGACAACGGGAGATGTACGCATCGAGTTCTATGCAGCCATCAAGACGGCAGAACCTTTCCTCCCGGCCGCACGGTCATTGCACACGAACAGACCTACGTCCATACCTTCTACAAGAAAGAGGCTACGGCACAGAAGCCCGCCACTTCTAAGGAAGAAGGAAATTTGGTGGTGTTCTTCGGTCCCGACTTCAAAGCCACCTTCGACAAGCAAAGCGGCCTACTCACCTCCTATTTGTACAAGAAGCACGAGTACATACTGAACGGTCAAGGTCCCCGCCCATTCTTCTGGCGTGCACCGACGGACAATGATTATGGAGCCAACCTCCCCGTCCGCCTCAAAGCCTGGAAAGAGGCAAGCTATCAAGAACCAAAAGCCGAAAGTTTCCAAGTGACTCCGGGCAGCAATGCCACGACAATAAAGGTGACCTACCGTTTTCCGCAGACAGACGCCCGTTGGGACATCACCTATAAGATATATGCCAGCGGAATCATCAAGGTAGACAACCGGTTCGTGGCCGAAGGAGACCAAGCTCCGATGATACCGCGTGTGGGCCTGCGGATGCAGTTGCCGGAAAGCTTTACAGACTTGACCTACTACGGTCGCGGTCCGAAAGAGAATTACCGAGACCGCCGTACCTCCCAGTTCATCGGAGAGTACGCCATCCCGGTCAAGGATATGTACGAGCCGTATGTCCGCCCACAGGAGAACAACCATCGCACGGACATCTATTGGTGCGCCCTTACCGATAAGACGCAACGTGGTTTGCTGCTCATCGCCGACCGCACCTTTGAGCTGAACGCCTCCAACTATCCCCTGGAAAGTATGGACAGCGGCGATACGATTGACAACGGCGCTCCGCGTACCGAAAAGACCCATCACCGCCACCTCACCGACCCTCTGCCGGAAAAGATGGTCGATTTGTTCATTGATTACCGCATGATGGGTGTCGGTGGAGACGACAGTTGGGGCGCAACCGCCCATGAGCCCTATCTGATTCGTCCGGGCAAAGAGAACGCCATTGAATACGGTTTCTCCCTTGTTCCGTTCGATAAAAGGAGGATTATAAATATTTAATCCGGCAATATTGAATTTAATCCCTCCGGATTAAGCTTTTATAAAAAGGATGTAGTAAATTTGCTGCATCCTTTTTACGTTTAAGAACAATAATAATCAAAAGAGAGAAAAATGAAAACAATGACTAAATTTATGTTCAGCGCCCTCTGCGCCGCAGCCATGGTAACTTCCGTTTCTGCCCAGGGAGGGAAAGATATGTTGAGCAATGGAATAAAGTATCTGGATGTGCCATACGTAGCCCATACACTGGAGGCAGATGGTCCCGAGGAACTCGTCATCAACTGCGATGAGGTAGACTGCACCACGCTGGTGGAATATGTGCTGGCAGAGACACTCACTCCCAAATTAGCCGACGGGGACATCTCGGAAAGCGCTTTCGCCGATAACCTGCAAAAAATCCGTTACCGTGACGGTAAAATCGACGGGTACACTTCCCGCCTGCATTATATTGCCGACTGGATAAACAATGGCGTACGCAACGGCTTCCTTCAGGATGTAACGGGCGCCATGAGTCCCGACACCGAACGGTTGTCCATCTCCTACATGTCTTCCCACCCCCAACTCTACAAGCAGCTGGCCAATTCTCCGGAAAACGTAGCCAAAATGAAAAAGATTGAACAATCCTTGTCCGGCAAGGAAATTCACTATCTTCCCAAAGCCAAACTTCCCGCCGATGGTCTCCCGTGGATTAAAGACGGCGATATCATAGCCATCACCACCAACACTCCGGGGCTGGATGTAGCCCACATGGGAATCGCTTTCTATGCGGATAGCAAACTCCTGCTGGTACACGCTTCCTCTACCGACAAGAAAGTGGTCGTCTCCAAAGTCCCCTTGTCCCAAATGCTGAAAGACAATAATAAGTGGACGGGAATACGGGTGCTGAGGATGAAGAAATAAAATGAAATACTATAATATGGAAAAGGCGATGAAGATTTGATTCTCCATCGCCTTTTCCGTATATAGGATTGTTCGTTCCTATTCCTCCACGACAATATATTCATCAATATTCCGTGTTTCTTTACTGAAGTTCACACCTACTTTCACTAATTTCCTGCCATCCAAGGTATAAGGAATCAGATAACCTTTCTCATCTATTTGCTTCAGAGCTGCGTCGGCTGTACCGTCCAGTTTGAACTCAAAAACATAAATAGCGGTAGGGGTATGAACTACTGCGTCCGCACGGCCACGGCTGCTGCGAACCTCGGACCGGATGAACTGTCCCAGCAAAGTAAACACTACATGAAAAATAACCTGATAATGACGTTCCGTATCATCACTCAACTCGTACGGAATACCGGAGAAGAATATCTTAAGACGCTCCATAAACGCCTCCACATCCCCACTCTTCAATTCACGCATGAATTTAGCGATGTGGAAACCAGTCTCATCATTGGATACATTGGTATAATAGGGTACCAAAAAATTCAGAAAGCCGTAACGAACCTCATCATTTGGAAAGCCTAAAGTGTATAGCTTCACATCATCATCATACCCTTTTATGGTCAAATAACCACTTTGATAAATCATCGGAAGAGGATTATTTGTTTCCGCACGATATTCAGAGAAAGCGGAAGCCAGCACTTCCACTCCATCTATCAATAGACGTATATCGTAATCACTCTGCTTCAGCAAGTCAACCAAGTAAGTAGGTGTGCCGGTCTGAAACCAATAGTACCCCATCTCTTCTGCATCAAAAGCATTCAATACACTGAACGGATTGAACATTCCTACACCTTCCGGATGAAAATGGTAACCATCATATTGACGTTCCATCAAATCAATCACTTCTTGTAAAGATATCCCTCTTCGTTTAGCCAGTCTCTCAAGTTCCGGCAGAAAGGTTTTCACCAACTCCTCTTTGGTAATACCACACAAAGCAGCGTAAGGAGACTTCATGCTGATATCATTCAGCTGGTTCAAGTCACTGAATACACTTACTTGCGCAAACTTGGTCACTCCGGTCAGGAAAACAAAACGAAGATAACGGTCAGCGCTCTTCAAGACACCGTAGAACGCTTTCAATATTTTCCGATACTCATCCAGCAAGTTCTCATCCAAGACCGCTTGAAGCAATGGCTTGTCATACTCATCAATCAGCACAACAACCTGCTTTCCCGTCAGCGTGCATGCCCGCTCTATCACGTAAGCAAAACGCTCCTCCGGACTACGGTCTTCCTTCTCCTGACCATAGAGCAGCTCCCATTTCTCCAGATACTGATTAAGCATAGCCGTCAGGTCAGCAGCAGTTTCATATTTCCGGGCATTCAAGTCAAGATGTAGAACAGGATACTGTTCCCACTTCGTTTCCAACTGTTCGATGGCCAAGCCCTGAAACAAGTCTTTGCGTCCTTGAAAGTAGGCTTCAAAGGTAGAAAGAAGCAGACTCTTGCCAAAACGACGGGGACGGCTTAGGAAATAAGGAGTAGAAGTAGATGCTATTTGATAAATCATAGCCGTCTTATCTACATAAAGAAAATTCCCTTCACGAAGTTTATCAAAAGTCTGTATGCCTATCGGCAGTTTACGCATTCTGTTCCATTGTTTACTTATGAACCTTGATTGGTAGTAAGTGCAAA
>ENA-OQJX01000455-OQJX01000455.1-human-gut-metagenome-genome-assembly--contig:-NODE-455-length-21779-cov-8.645483_pt1 | contig 21779 bp, 25 predicted proteins | sample MGYA00242615_ERZ504782 | MGnify/ENA primary metagenome ERZ504782 (study PRJEB26092, sample SAMD00036354) | human gut metagenome | host: Homo sapiens | study: EMG produced TPA metagenomics assembly of... | reverse complement strand
CTGTCGGGCGGCCAGGCGGCGCGCGTGGCGTTGGCCCGCACGCTGCTCACCGACGAAAGTGCTGCTGGCCGATGAGGTGGACGCCGGACTCGACGACGACAACGCATCCAAAGTGGCCGCGATCATGGCGGACGCGGCCGCACACGGCATGGCGATCATCCGCATCCGACACCGTCCGCCGGACGGACGCGCCACCCGCACGCTGATGCTCGATGCGGGACGGCTCACCGATCTGACGCGGGATAAGGAGGTGCGCCCATGAACGGCGCCTACGACATCGACGTCTGGGGTCTCGTCCTGGCGTTGGGCATGGTGGCCGCGGCGGCCATCATCAGCGAACTCATGCACATGGGCATCGGCAGGACCTGATGTGGTCGCATGCCGCGCCCTCGTGCAGCTGTGCGCCATGGGATTCATCATCAGCTATGTGATTCGCTCGAACAGCGTGTGGATGGTGTTCGCCCTGATGACGGTCATGCTGATCGCGGCGGTGCAGATCGTGATGTCCCGCGCGCACGGCATCCCCAAGGGCCTTGCCGGACCGATCTTCCTGAGCTTGGTCATCACGATGCTGCTCATGCTGGCGTTGGTCACCGAACTCATCGTGCGCCCGCACCCATGGTATGCGCCCCAGCTGGTGGTGCCCCTGACCGGCATGCTGCTGGGCAACACCGTTTCCGCGCTTGCTGTCGGACTGAGCCGATTCTATGAAAGCATGGAGGAACGCCGCGACGAGGTGGATATGATGCTGGCCCTGGGGGCGACGGCATGGGAGTCCGCCCGCCCATCCGTCATCTCATCGATTCGGCTGGGACTGCTGCCCACCACCGCTTCGCTGGCCTCCAGCGGCATCGTGACCATCCCGGGCATGATGGCGGGTCAGGTGATCGCCGGCGGAGATCCGCTGAACGCCGCCAAATACCAGTTCGTGGTCTTCGGCGCCATCGCCGCGCTGACCTTGCTGGCCGACGGCCTGATCATGGCCATGGTCTATCGCACCTGCTTCACCGCCGACGATCAATACCAACCACCGAAAGCGCGATAGCTGGGTTCTGCTCACGATGCTATTTTTGTTTTCAGTCTTGCAACGGTGAAGCTGTCGCGTGCGACGAGACTGGTGGAGATTCGCATATGCTGGCTGATTTTGCGGTCATTGGCTAAACGGGCTTACTCATTGATTTAGCACATATGATTCCATCCTGCCATATTTCCTCCAAGCATTTCCCGAGATAAAGCAATCGTGATATAACCGAGAATCGTCTCTACTCAGCTTGCCTCGGGGCGGCTTCGGGCAATGAAGTGCCCATGGTTTCGAGACGCATGAGGAACTCGTTGGCGTTCATGGCGTTACTCAACAGCGTGCCCTCCGCAAGCGCGCCTCCGATGGAACGGATGAACTCAACCTGATCCAAAGTCTCCACGCCATCGAACACCACATGGAACGCATCATTATCGCGCGAAATATCGAGCGTTCGCTGCATGATCTGCTTCGCGCGAGGCGTACGGAAATCGCGTACCACCGTCTTGTCGAATCGTGCGAAATCCAAAGGCAAATGCGCGAACGCAGCAACCTCCGAATACGTTGTGCCAACATTGGTCAAACCCAACTTGACATTCGGCAAAGCGACAAGATCGGCAACCTCATCGTCAACTTCATCATGCGCCACATGAATGGCATGCGACCCCAACTGCAGACCGAAACGCAGCTGTGGCTGTTCATGAGTCAACTGCTCCAAACGCTCGTGGAAGATGGACGCGCCTAATTCCGAACCATTCATGCAAATGTCCACAATATCCAATTCGGGCGCCACCTGGCGGAATGCAGTCATGTCTTTCACGCAGGTTTCCAGCACGTCGAGCGTCAGCTGCACGCTCATGTTGAGGCGATGCGCTTCGGCCGTTACGAAATACGGTGCCAGCGTGCGGCCCTTCGCGTCATGCACGCGCACAATCGTATCCAGCGAAGTGATGCGTTTCGTATTCACATCAAAAATCGGCTGGTAGAGCACGGAAATCGTATTGTCTTCGATCGCATGGCGAAGCACATCGGACACGTTGACGTAATCGTCTGAACCATTTTGCGCGGCGAGCGTGGCCGTCGTGCCGTCGACCGCCGGCAGATTGGAACTTTCCGATTCGTAAATATGCGCGCTCGCATCGGCAAGCAGCACGGCGAAACCGTCCGTCGCATTCGAGAACGAAATACTGCTCGACACGTCCACGGAAACCTCGCCCTCTTCGGTATGCACCGGCATGACGGCAAGGTTGCGCATGCGCGTGGCCAACTCCTCCACATCACTGGTTGACGTCACATCGGTTACGAGCATGGCGAATTCCGCGCCGTTCACGCGAGACAATGTGGCATTGTCCGGTAGCAGCTGGCTTAAACGCATACCCACTGATCGCAGCACGGCATTGCCGATTTTGCGTCCATAATGTTCGTTGACGGTGCGCAAATGCTCCACGCCGAAATACACCACGGCAACCAGATTATGCACATTTTCGGTCTGCAAACTCTTCAGATGCCCGATGAACGCACGATACGTGAGTGCTCCGGTCAGCGCATCCGTTTCCGATTCGGTGCGCAGCAGCGTCACTTCCTTGTTCACGCGCAACGATTCAGTAAGCACTTCACCGCAAGTGAGCAATATCGTTTCGTCGGTCGACGTGAACGGACGATTCCAAATGCTGCGTTCCATCGCAAGATAATACTGTCGCGAGCCGGTGGAAATAGGCGCGGAATATTGGTAGGAATATCCTCTTTTATCAAGATTGTTTGCATCGCTGACGAAACAGCGCATGCGGGTGAGGCCACGATTGATACGCCTCACCACGGTCTCCTCCGGCACTTGATTCGGCAACGGCAGTGCGTCGCTCACATTCGCAATGCATTTCAGCGCACTTCGGGATCGCGCGAGCCGGCTCATCGTATCGACCGTCATCAGTAACAGTGAGTAGGCGATCAGTGCCAGCATGAACACGGAAAGCACGGTGGCGGTATCCGAACCAATATTGGCGAACTCCAGAATTTCAGGAATCCACACAATCGCCAGCAAATCAGCCAAAGCCATGGCAAGAATGTGGGACAGCGAATACTCGTGCATGGCTTTAGGGGCTGCGGACGTTTTCTTGGAGACCGAACGGAAAGATTTTCGTATGTTCAGTCTTGAGGAACGAGAGCGTGCGGTGGAGTTGTATTTCACCACGCCGATGACGACGGCCCAGGTGGTGGAGCATCTGGGTTATCCGACCAGGCAGTGTCTGGAGCGTTGGCTGGCGATGGATTCCCGGTATGCTGGCCATATGGCCAAACCCATCATCCCACTGGAGACCAGGCGAAGGGCAGTCGAGCTGGTGCTGGGCGGCATGCAGCAGAAGCAGGCCGCCAAACAGCTCGGCGTGAGCGTCGGCGCGGTGCATGGCTGGGTCAGGGCGTACCGCAAGGGCGGCATGGCCGCGTTGCAGCCCAAAAACAGGAACTCCGCGCAGGGCAATAAGCCCGCTGGCTCCCGTCGCTGGCCGTCCGCAGCCGATGATGATGACGCGGAGCTTTGCGCCGCAGGGTCGAGGAACTGGAGCTGGAGAACGCGTTGATGCGGGAGGTGGTGGAGGTCGTAAAAAAAGACCCCGGCGCCGACCTGCGGCGCCTGTCGAACAGGGAGAAGACCCTGTTGATCGACCGGTTGAGGCCGGCGTATTCGCTCAGCTCGATGACATGCTTGCTCGCCATCGCGCCCGGCGGGCACCTACTGCCCACCACGCCCGGCTCGGCGTTGACAAGTACGCCGGACTCAGGCAGAGGTGGCCGGGGCGTTCGCCGATTCCAAGGGCAGGTACGGGTACCGCAGGATCAAGGCGGTGCTCAAGACCGGCGTATCGGAGAAGGTGGTCCGCAGGATCATGGCGGAGGAAGGGCTCGTGGCGCACGTGCCCAAGCGACGCAGGTATAGTTCCTACGAGGCGAGACGACGCCGGCTCCCGCCAATCTCGTCGACCGGGACTTCACGGCCGAGCGTCCGAACGAGAAGTGGCTGACGGACATCAGCGAGATCAAGGCCAGGGACGGGAAGGTGTACCTCTCGCCGATGATCGACTGCTTCGATGGCAAGATCGTCGCATACACCGCCGGCTTCAGCCCCAACGCGGAGCTGGCCAACCGGATGCTGGAGAAAGCGGCCTCGACGCTGCCAGGGAACGCGCGTCCCTGGTGCATTCCGACCGTGGATGCCACTGCCGGTGGCCCGGATGGCTCGGCTCATGGAACGCTTCGGGCTGACGCGCTCCATGAGCGCGAAGGGCTGTTCGCCGGACAACGCGGCCGCGGAGGGATTCTTCGGCAGGATGAAGACCGAGGCGGTCTACCCCGAGAAGTGGGAGGAACACACCCGCAACGAGGTGCTCGCCTTGGTCGATGAGTACATACGCTGGTACAACCACGAGCGCATCAAACAGTCGCTTGGTTGGATGAGCCCGGTACAATACCGTCAAAGCCAAGGAATGGCTGCGTGATTATCTCCAAGAAAATGTCCGCAGCCCCTTACGAATCGGAATTTGCGCAAAAAAGAACGTTACAATATCGCAAATCAATCGAACAATCGGCACTGCAACAGTCATAATCAGCAATGGCAGCAACCAATTCTGAAATTGATAAGGATTAAATGCAGCATTGACAGAATGCTGGTTGATAGTAATCGACAGTACGTGAGAAGTATTCGCAAATAGTATTTTGATTAATGGAATTGGCACAAGTGTTGTTCCGGCGCGAAGAATGCCGATTTTCAGGCTGCGTGCGGTGATGATCGACGTGATGATGGTGACGATGATCAGGAACATGGCCACGTCGGGAAAATAGCCGGTTACCAGCAGTATGACGGTCAACGGCGGCAGCACGGTGTGTTCGGCGGCAACGCGATACGACGAACGCTTTTTGTGGTAGACCAGGCACAGCAGAAAACACAGCGACCATATGCAGATGCGCGCGGGGCCTTCCATAAGTCGCTGCACGCCTTCCTGTGCATGGAATGCGATTGCGGCTGCGAGAAACAGCGTGTAAATAATGGCCAGAATGGTGAGTCTGACCGGCTTTCCGATGCCATCTTTTGACTGGCTGCCGGTGGTTGCCTGATGTTTCGATTGCTTCGATGCCATGATTGCCTGATTTCGTTCCCTTGTTTCACGGTTTCACGGTTTGCGCTGCTTTTGTTGGGAAATAGCGCCTGCCTGTGTGTCTGCTCGCCTATAGCACCGGTCCGATGATGCGCCACGGTGCATTGGGGCCTTCCTCGGCGCTGTCTGGCTGCTTGTTTTCGTTGTTGCCCAACGATTCGTAGATATTGCCGTTCCAGATCACCTTGTCGCCTTGCTTGTACAGTACGTCTGGCTCCCATGTGGGGTAGGCCTGCTGCGAGGAATTCCAGCGTGCATTATCGAAATCGACGAGCGTGCCCGGTGTGCCTCGGAATCCTGATCCTAGGGTGGTAGCAAATTCGCCGTCCGTCTGTTTCATGCCACTGCAGAACGTTTTGAGCGTGTTGGTGTTCGTATAGTTTTCGCCGCATTGCTGGTCGCGGTTCAACGACCACATGCTTAAGTGGCCCAGGCTTGTTTCCAGTGCGAACGTGTTGATATCGCGCGCATTGTCGAGCGTGAAATACTCGTTTTTGGTGTCGTTCTGGCCGATGAGCACGGTGGCTCCCAGCAGTTCCCAGATCTGATGGTCGCTGAAGAGTTTGCCACGACTGTACAGCAAGGTTTTGTATTGCGCGTGGGCCGCGTTCAACGAGCTTTTAATCAGGGTTGATTGTGTGATCGACGTGGATGCCACGTTGAAATCCATGGTCATGAGATTCACGGTGGAGAGCGTCACGCCAGCGTCCAGAAACGCATTCACGGTTTGCATTCCTTGCGTTGTAAGGCCTTTCGCGTCGGCTGGAAGCGTTAGGCTGATTGTCAGATCGTGACTGGTATCGTCTTTTCCATTGTTTTTCGCTTTTTCATTGGCGATGAGTTTTGCCACGGCTTGCGCTCGCCGGGTTGCGGTTTCACTGTAGCCGTCGAGATTCGTGTTTTCGATATCGAAGTCGAGCGAGGTGACATGATAGCGGTCGACCACCTGCTGGTATGCGTCGGCAAGCGCGTCGACGTCAGTGCATGCGGAGGCCAGTTCGGTGCCGTTCTGTCCTCCGAAGCTGACGGTTACCGTACGGTCGGTTTTGTAGGTTTGCGCGATGCGGCTGTCAAGATCAAGCGTGGAGGCCGCTTCGTCGAGCGTGTAGTAGCCGCCCCAGCTTGGCTGGCAGCCGTCGCCGGCGGTGACGAATCCGAGAATCACATTCCGGTAGACGTTGCCTACCTTGGATTCGAACTCGTATGAGGGAGTTGCGGTCACGTCTACATAGCCACCGAACCAGGGTTCGGGCAATTTCTTAGCCGCCGTTCGCGTGAACGTGATCCACGACCATGTGCCGGCAGCAACGAGCGCGATGCACAGTATCGCTATGAACAATCGGAGGAAGGAAAAACGCCTTCCCGGAAACAAGGGTTTCATCATTCCCTTTCAAAAATCGTCCAGTCGTCATGCCGATGGGGTCATCGGGTGGCCGAGCAGGCTGTGCCTCCCCCCGCTTGGCTTCAGTGCACAGGCGGGGGATTTTACGGGGGATTGGGTGTTCCTCTCGTGCGCTGGCTTTCTTATATCTCGCTTACATCAAGGGAGTGTAGTATGTGGCTGGTACGACGATTTAGGCAGTGACGCGTATGTTTTTTGCGCCGGTGAGGCGTTGTTGACGATGCAAAGGGGGTTTGAGGTGGCAAAAACAGGGGGTAATAAAGGCGGCGATCGCAAGCATCAATGGGGAGCGGAAACCTCCACGCAACCACTTGCGATTATGCATGACAAGCCTTCGCCGACGCGAGTTGTGCTCGGCTATGTTGCGATTGCATGCACGGTTATTTCATGGCTTGTCTACATGATCACGATGATTCTGTCGTTGTTCGTCAACAATCCCTCACTCGCATTACGTTTCGTGGTTGAAGGCGTGCTGTACATGACGATTGTGACCACGCTGATTTTCAGTGCGCTCGTCTACTTGACCACACGGCAAGGGGCGCTATACCGCTTCATCCGGCATGAGCGTGTGCCTCGAGCGATGCTCGATGACCATTTCGCACACAACTACGGCAAAGGCATCACCGTACTGATTCCGTCGTATGTGGAACAGCCGAAAGTCGTCGAAAAAACGATCTGGTCAGCCGCATTGCAAGAATTTCCCGATTTGGCAGTCGTGCTCTTAATCGACGATCCTCCACATCCCAAAAATGACGAAGCGCGTGCGATCCTCAAAGCAAGCCGTGAACTCATGCCAAAAGTGCTCGCCGAATTGGCGGCGCCAGCCGAACGCTTCACGAAAGCGCGAGATGAAACCGCTGCGGCGCTCGCCAACCAGGTGAGCGCAAGACGTAGTGTGGTCGCACACTGTGCGGAAGACTATCGTGCGGCCGCGCAATGGCTGGAACATAAGGCCGATACTTGGCTGATCGAAGATCATACCGACGATTTCTTCTGCGATCAGGTATTGCGCGGTCTTGCGCGAGACTTGCGTTTGACGGAACAGGCGTTGAACGAATCAATCACTTTGCAGCAGCATGTCGACGCGAATCGCATTCTGCAACTGTACGAACGTTTGGTGCGTATCTTCACCGCAAAAGGATGGTCTTTCGAACGCAAACTGTACGCATCGACTTCTCGCGAAGGCAACAAGGCCATGAATCTGAATTCGTTCATCGGGTTGATGGGCCACTCGTTGAAGCGTGTGGAAACGTCGGATGGCGTGATTTTGCGTGACGTGCGCGAGGACGAATCTCCGGATTTCGTGATGCGCGATTCCGAATATGTGCTGACATTGGATGCCGATTCCATGCTGCTGCGCGATTACTGCCTGCGTTTGGTGTACCAGATGGAACAGCCGGGCAACGAGCGTATGGCCGTGATTCAAACCCCGTATTCCTCGTATCGTGGTGCGCCGACGCGAATCGAACGCATAGCGGCCGCCACCACCGACATTCAGCACATGCTGCATCAGGGCATGACGTACTATGATGCCACGTTCTGGGTGGGCGCGAACGCGGTGATTCGCAAGGCCGCGCTTGACGACATTTGCGTGGTCTCAACTGAGGGCACGCGCACGGTGAAAACGTATATTCAGGATCGCACGGTGATTGAAGACACCGAATCCAGCATTGATTTGGGCTATTTCGGCTGGCATTTGGTTAATTATCCGGAGCGGTTGAGTTATAGTGCCACGCCTCCGGATTTCGGCTCGCTAGTGGTGCAGCGGCGACGTTGGGCGAACGGTGGTCTGCTAATCATCGGCAAATTCTTCCGCATTGTGCATGCCCGGCATCAGCAGGGCAATGATGTGAAGCTGGGCGAGTGGGCGTTGCGCGTGAACTACATGGCATCCATCGCATGGTCGAGTTTCGGCTTGATGTTCCTGTTGGCGTATCCGTTCGATCAGCGGTTGCTGAGCCCGTGGGTGGTGCTCGCTTCGTTGCCGTATTTTGCCACCATGTCGAGTGATTTGAAACGTAACGGGTATAAGCGTTCTGATATTTTCCGTATTTACGGTTTCAATATCGTGCTGTTGACGGTGAATCTTTCCGGTACGCTCAAGTCGATTCAGCAGGGCATGACGAACACGAAGATTCCGTTCGCGCGTACGCCGAAGGTCAATAATCGTACTGCGTCTCCGGCATTGTATGTGACGATGCCGTGGGTGATCATTATTTATTCGTGCATGGTGTTCTATGCCGATACGTTTTCGCATAATTGGGGTAACGCGGTGTTCGCCGGATTCAATGCGATCGTGACATTCTGGGCGCTGACCGCATATATCGGCATCTGGCATTCCGTGCAAGACATGGTGCTCGGCCTGATTCGCTGGTTTTTCGTGCCGATCAAGGAGCCGCAGCAGGAGGCGGCCCACAAGAGGGCCTCCTGGCGTGACGCCCTCTATTTCGGCGATCGCCAAATGATTTACGAGTCCCGCCCGTTATAGCATGCTCCCCGCGGCTGTCTGCACAATCCGTGATTTGCGGTCTTTTTTTCGGGTTGTGCAGACGGGTTTAGATATCACGCGTTGCCACGCCGATTATCGCGCGAACGTTCTGCGCATCCGCTCAACAGCCGGTTGCTTCGAAAAGCAGATAATTGCGGATCATTTCGTCGATATATCCGCTGACGGTGGTTGGAGAGATGCGCCGGACGCTTGCGGCGGAATTCGCATTTGTGCATGTCTGCTTACATGTCCGATACATTTTTCCCAACGAATTGACAGGAACACGCATCATTCCTCCATGACTTGGGCGGTTATATGGAGCATGTCAGCGGTTACGGCGGCTGGCGAGGTTCCTGATGAACCCCATAACTGAACCCTTCTTCTCTCTGCTGTGGGCGGGCGCGGCTACTACCAGGAGTGGGGGCAAGGAGCCGGTCGAGCTCAACCCCGGCGACGTGGTGTACGTGGTGCCGGAGACCAAGCACTGGCACGGGGCTGCGCCGGATTCCGATTTCGCGCATATCGCCATTATGAATGTGGTGGACGGCGCTTCGAACGAATGGCTAGAGCCGGTCGAAGCCGAATACGACGCGCTGCGCTGCATTGATGAGGCCGCAAAGAGTATGTGATGAAAGCTGTTATGCGCCTATGCGCGGCGCACTAGAACACGACCGCCGACACGATCGTCAGCGAGGCCAGCGAGAACAGCGTGCTTACGAGCACGAAGCCGACCGCATAGTCGGGCATGTTGTTCTTGCGGCCGGTGAACATGGCGATGGTGGTCATGGTCGGCAGGCCGGCGATCACGGTAATCATCAGAATCATGTCGTGAGTGATGGGCAGCTGCGGCAGCGCACTGGCCAACGCGGTCAGCAGCGCATAGAAAGCGAGCGGGAATGCGATCATCTTGGCGACTAGGCAACATAGAGTTCGTAGCGTTTGAGGACGCCCCACCACTTGGTCAGCGCGAACAGGCCACCCAAGTAGATCAGCGACATCGGCGTGGCCATATTGCCGATAGTGTGCAGCGGCTTGAGGATGATGTCCGGCACCTTGACGCCAAGCAGAATCAGAATCAGGGCGAGCATCACGCCGATGAAGGCGGGGTTGACGAATCGTTTAAGCAGGCCGAGGACGCGAGTGCCTAGCGAGGGGCGGGCGGCCACCGGAGAACCGCTGTTCGCAGCCTCCCCCACCGAACCGGCGCCGTTCACCGAACCGTTCGCGACCGCACCTCGCGCGCCAATCGCGTTGCCGCCAGTCGTTTCAGCGACCGGCTCGCACAGCCATACGCCGTACGTCCAGAGCAGCGTCTGGTCGATGATCGACATCAGCGCCACGTAAATCGCGCCGTTCTGCGGCCAAAGTGCCATAATCAACGGAATGCCGATAAATCCGGCGTTGCCGAAAATCAGCGACGCCTGAAACACATGGCCACGCGAACCTTTGAGCCTCAACAGCTTGGCGACCAGCCAGAACACCAGGATGAGCAGCGCATACATCACGGCGGTCAGCAGCATCACGCCCCAGTTGGCGGCAAGCTGCGCGCGGTCCGCACCGTCGACGGCGTTCGAGAACACGAGCACAGGGATGAGCACATTGAGCAGCAGCGAGCACATGCCGTCCAGCGCCGTCTGGCCATAGAACCGGAGTCTCACACATCCATACCCGACCATCAGCATGATCAGGAATCCGACCAACTGGCCAATCATGACGCCAAATTGCCCCATGCACGCTCCTCTCGCTCGTTCCCTCCCCGTGATTTCCTGTCACTGGTTCATATAGGCAACCATCTGGACAGGCTCGGCGGCACACGCATCAGTATGTTCGATACCACCACATGTCAATCCACTTCTCGTTCAACCGTTCCCCGTGCTAATGAGCCGCCGGCCACCCCGTGTTGCCTGTGCTGCGCGAGCACCATTACACGTATTGCATTCCAGTGACCATTGGACGCAACGTGTGGGTCGGCGCCAATGTGTCGATTCTGCCGGGAGTCACCATCGGCGACAATTGCGTGATCGGCGCCGGTTCAGTCGCGACGCATTCCACCCCCGCCAACTCGGTCGCTTACGGCGCACCTTGCGAAGTCGCACGCGAAATCGGCGACAAGGACCGCGAGTGTTTCTACAAAGACCGCAAGCTCGACGTGTGGGAGTGAGCTTGCGCGCTACTGCTCTTTGACCTTAAAACGCTCACTGAATTGACGGTCGCGCCAGTAGTAGACGTCGTCGCGTTCGTTGATTTCGCGAATTACCTTGCACGGGCTGCCGTAGGCGACCGTGTTGGCGGGGATGTCCTTGGTGACCAGTGAGTTGGCGCCAATGACCGCGTTGTCTCCAATAGTGGCTCCGGGCAGTACGGTCACGTTCGCGCCAATCCAGACGTTTTCACCGATGTGGACTGGCAGCGAATACTGGGCACCCTGATAGCGCAGGTCCGGACGCACGGGATGGCCGGTGGCCACAAGCGTGACGTTGGGGCCGATCATGGTGTGGGATCCGATGAAGATCTCACCATCGTCCACCAGCGTCAGGTTGAAGTTGGCGTAGCAACGCTCACCCCAATAGGTATTGCAGCCCCAGTTCGCATACACCGGGCATTCGAGGTACAGGCCCTCCCCCGCGGCGCCGAAGAACACCTGCATGAGTTCGGTGCGGCGTTTCGGATTGGTCAGCGGTGTGGCGTTGAGTTCAAGCTGGAGATCGCGTTGGGCGGCCTGCAGATCAAAAAAGCCGTCCACATCATCCGGCAGGTAGACCTCGCCGGAGAACATAAGCGCCATTTTTTCGCGCGTCGCATCATCGATAATCGGCTTGGCGATCGGCTTGTCTTCGGTCATCATTGGCTCCTGTTCGGCGTTTTGGCGATTGTGTCGGTCGAACTATTCTGTCACAGACTCGTTTTCAACACCCAGCATTGAGCGCAGCCAGTCGAGCTCGGCGGCAATTTCAGCATCGTGCACGGCGATGATGCCGCGGCGATAGGGGTCATCGATCTGCTTGATGGAGAGCGGATTGCCGGCGTCACAGGCATCACCGTCAAGGCTGGCGCCACCGTGCAGGTCATCGACCGCAACCCGGACAAGGCCGCAGCAGCAGCTGAAGGCGTCACCAATCAGACCCCATGGACCGGCGGTTTTAAGGTTGTCAAGTAAGCGGCATATCGCAGCGAATCATTCTCAATAAGAAAAGTGTGAGGCAAACGCACAATATCACTCAATCGCGCATTCGCGGGAATAGCATCAAACAGCCATTTCTTGGATTCAGATTTGCGATTGGCACCGTGCGGGCCTCACACTTTTCTTATTGAGAACGATTCGCCGTGCAGTCAAGCCCTCCATCCACCCAAAAAGGACTCGCTTTTGGCCGCGTCGTCGCGGTAGGCCTTGCCGAACTCGTCAATGAGCCCATGGAATTCCTGCAAATCCTTGACACTGAGGCTCGTATCCAGCACCACGGGCGAATAGGCCCTGTGGAATGCCGGATAGCCGGCCGGCACGTCGAATCCAAGGAAGGCGAATAGTCGGCGAGCATAAGTATCGGCCACGAATGTGCGGCGCGAAAACACATATAGCATCAGGTCGTCGGCCGTTTCGCCCCCGATACCGAATAATCCGAGCAATTCGGTCCGCAATTCGGCGTCGGGAATATCTGCCGCGCCCTCAGGTGAGGCTCCACAACGCTCCACATACCATCGGCTCAGTGACTGTACCGTCTTGGATTTGTTGACATAAAAGCCGGACGGGCGAATAAGTTCCTGCAGATGCGCTGGCCCCATAATCGCCAGCTTATGGGGTTCGAGCACACCCTCCGCGTTCAACGCCGCAAGAGAACGATTCACATTGCCCCACGCCGTATTCTGCGTCAGCACCGCGCCCACCATAATCTCGAATGTGGTTTCAGCCGGCCACCATCCGGTCGGGCCAAGGGCGGCAGCATGGTGCGGTACAGCGATTCGATATACGCGGGAGAAGGAACGCTCGGCACCCGCTTTGCACTTCGATTATTCATAGTTGCCATCTACCATTCACCGCAATTCATGCAGGATTCGCCGCATGAACGGGATAGTGACTAGGAATGTCAGCACGTCGGACACCGATTGTGCCATTTCCACGCCGAGCACGCCGAACATCATCGGCAGAATCAGTACGATCGGTGCCAAAAACAGACCTTGTCGGCACAGGGCCAGGAATGAGGCGATGCCAGTGCGGCCCATGGTCTGGGTCATCATATTGCCCATCATGTTGAAGCCGTTGAGAATCACCGTGCAGCATTGGATATGCAGCGCGGCCACACCCACCGCGACCACGGCCGGGTCGGAGCGGAAGATCTCGACCAGTTGCGGTGCGAACACCCACAGCAACACCGCCAACGCCACGAGCACGCAGGTGGCGAGCCGCACGCAGAACCAGTACCCTTCTTTGACGCGCGCGAACAGGCCGGCACCGTAGTTGTAGCCGCACACCGGTTGGAAACCTTGGCCGAGGCCGACGATCACCGAGTTGGCGCCCAACATAATGCGCATCACAATGGCCATGCCGGCGATGGCCGCGTCGCCGAACGGATTGGCGGCGATGTTCACGCAGGTCACGGAAATCGAGCCGGCGCTTGGCGGATCAGCGAGGGCAGGCCGCCGCCAGCCACTTCGCGCATGAGCAGCACATCCGGCTTGCAATTGCGCAGGGACAGTTTCATCACACCGAATTTGCGGCTCATTGTGGTCAGAATCGCGAAACTCACCGTCTGGCAGATGGCGGTGGCGAGGCCGGCACCGAAAATACCCAGGCCGGCCACGAAAATGAATAATGGCGCGAGCAGGAAATTCAGCAGTGCGCCCGACACCAGCCCGATCATGCCGAATGCCGACTGGCCTTGGTATCGCAGCAATCCGTTGAGCGCAAACGAACCGCATACGCAGGGTGCGGCGACCAGCAGCGGTGTCAGATATTGCACGGCGTATGGGGCGATCGTGGAGGTCGAACCCAGCATGACGACCAACGGCCGCAGTATCAGCAGCCCGATCGCGGCAATTACCAAACCGGAAATCACCGCGCCCGCGAAGCCCACGGCCAACAGTCGGGAGGCACGTTCGTTGTTCTGCTTACCAAGTTCGCGACTCATCGAATTGCCCGCGCCGTTGCCGAAGAAGAAGCCGAGCGCCTGCATCACGGTCATGATGGAGAACGCGATGCCGATGGCACCGGACTGCGCGGTGCCGAGCTGGCCAATAAAGAACGTGTCCGTGAGATTGTAGGCAGTGGTCACCAGATTGGAGATGACGGCCGGCAGGCATAGTTTGAGGATCAGCGGTTTGACCGGCTGCCCGGTCATCTGCTGATATTTCGCGTCCGCGCTTGCGCGTCTCATGCCATGAACCTGAACCACGGACGGTTATCCTACTCGCGCCTTGCCCTATGCGAATGCGCGTGACCGCCATACGGGTTAACATGTCATTCTCGGGAGTGAGCCAAAGAAAAGATAAAGCCACAGCCCGTGCCACGCCCACACCGGCTCATGCCATATTCCTAAAAAGCGCCGTGGTAAAGATGTCCGTTGAGCCTTACCCTAAATACCGCCCAGTAATGCTGCTTGGGTTGGCCGCGACCTGTTCCGGCGTTCCGGTGGCGACGATGCGTCCGCCGCTTTCGCCGCCGCCCGGACCCATGTCGATGATCCAGTCCGCATTGGCGATCACGTCAAGGTCATGTTCGATGACCACGACTGTTGCGCCGCTCGCCACAAGCCGGTCGAACACGCCCAGCAGCACACGCACGTCGAGCGGGTGGAGACCGATGGTCGGCTCATCGAACACGAATACCGCGTCCGATTGGGCTTTGCCCATTTCGCTGGCGAGCTTCAACCGCTGGGCTTCGCCGCCCGAAAGCGCCGGCGTCGGTTCGCCGAGTGTCAGATACTCAAGACCCAAATCATGCAAGGTGGTCAGACGTGCGTGGACCTTCTTGAGGTCGTGGGTCACGGCCAATGCCTGATCCACGCTCATTGCCATGAGTTGGGGCAGACTCAGTGAAAGGTGAGATTCTCCCTTAACCGCACGCCGAATCGCGCCGGCTTCAGACGCATACCGGGAACCGCCGCAGTCCGGGCATTCGATGGTCACGTCCGGCAGGAACTGCACGTCGAGTGAGATCGAACCGGTGCCGTCGCACGTGGGGCAACGCAGCCGTCCAGTGTTGTACGAGAAATCGCCGGCCTTCCAGCCGCCCGTCTTGGCCGCATCGCATCGGGCGAAGGCGCGGCGCAGTTCGTCGTGAATATCGGCATAGGTGGCCACGGTGGAGCGCACGTTTGCGCCAATCGGCGTGGCGTCGATGAGATTCGCACGATGGATGCCCTCGGCCTCAAGTTCACGCACATGTTCCGGCAACTGCTCCCCCGCCGCCTGCGCTTTGAGCGCGGGAATCAGCGATTCGAGCACCATCGTGGTTTTACCGGAGCCGGAGACGCCTGTCACCGCCACGAGCCGGCCGCACGGAATATCAACGTCCAGCGACTTGACCGTATGCAACTGGCTGGTTGTCATGCGGATGTGGCCAAGGTCGAACACCTGCGGTTCCGCCACGCGCTCACGGATGCGCGCGCTCACATTATCGGCCAAGAACGGCGCAATACGACTACTTGGATTCGCCGCCACTTCGTCTACCGTGCCTTGCGCGATCACATGCCCGCCTTCGGCGCCGGCAACCGGTCCCATTTCGATGAGATGGCCGGCGGCTTTGAGCACGCGCACGTCATGGTCCACGACCACCACGGAATTGCCGTCCGCCACTAGATCGCGCATCACGCCGAGCAGTCCGTCCACATTCGAGGGGTGCAGCCCGATGGATGGCTCGTCAAGCACATACAGCACGCCAGTGGTGCGGTTGCGCACGGCACGGGCGAGCTGCACACGCTGGCGTTCACCGGTCGAAAGCGTGGCACCGGCGCGGTCAAGCGCCAGATAGCCGAGGCCCAAATCCAACAGTCGGCGGGCCACGTCCAGGAATGATTCGCAGATGTTGGTGGCCATCGGCCGCATGTCGGCGGGCAGAGATTCCGGCACGCCGCGCACCCAATCCACCGCCGCATCCAAGGTCATCGCGCTGGCTTCGGCCAGGTTCAGCCCGCGCACATGCGGGGCCCGGGCTGCGGCGCTCAGTCGGGTACCTCCGCAGTCGGCGCATGGTCCCTCCTTGAGAAATCGAGCCACGCGCTTCAGGCCTTTCTCGTCCTTGGCTTTGGCGAGCGCGTTCTCCACCGTGTATACGGCGTTGAAGTAGGTGAAATCGAGTTCGGCGAAATCGTCGCCTTTCTTCGGCTTGTAAAGAATATGCTTTTTGACGGCCGGCCCGTTGAATACGATGTCACGCTCTTCGGGCGTGAGCTCGCTGAACGGCACGTTGGTGCGCACGCCCATCGCGCCGCACACCTGCTTCATAAGGTCCCACATGAGCGAGCCCCATGGCAGCACCGCACCGTCGTCGATACTTTTCGACTCATCCGGCACCAGGGCCGCACGGTTCACTTCGCGCACAATGCCGGTTCCGGAGCAGGTCGGGCAGGCGCCGGCCGAGTTGAAAGCGAGCGATTCGGCTCCGGGCGCGTGGAATTCCTTGCCACAGCCAGCACAGGTGATGGGCAGACCGGCCGCCACGTTCAGCGTCGGCTCGTTGTGCGCCCCGCAATGCGGGCACACGTGCGAGGCGACGCGGGAGAACAGGAGCCGCAGACTGTTGAGCAGTTCGGTCATCGTGCCGAACGTCGAACGGATGCCAGGCACCGTGGGCCGCTGGTGCAGGGCCAGTGCGGCCGGCACGTGCAGTACTTCGTCCACTTGGGCGCGACTGGCCTGGGTCAGGCGGCGTCGCGTGTACGTGGACAGCGCCTCCAAGTAGCGCCGCGAACCTTCCGCATACAGCACGCCGAGCGCCAGCGAGCTCTTGCCCGAACCGGAGACGCCGGCCACGCCCACCAGTTCGCCCAGCGGAATGTCGATGTCGATGTTCTTCAGGTTATGCACGCGCGCCCCGCGCACTTCGATCGCCTGCGGCCGCTGATCGTTGCTCATGCTCAGCACTGCTCCGCCGCCACCCTACTGTCTGACCTATTATCAAGCGTCACGCCGTTACCTCTTTCTCGACCTCGCCCTAGACCGCCGCCGCACGAGCTTCATGGTCTCCAGTATCATCACGACCAACGACGGCAGCCGAGAGGCTTTCGCTACTGAGCACCGCCTCTCGCATGCTGTTCGCCGCGTCATTACCGAGACTATCCGCGTTTAGCATAATGAGTTCACGGACGGCGGGCATAATGGCAATAGAAGTCCGTCCACACCGAAGGAGCCCCGAGGATGGAACTGCGCGTCCTGCGATATTTTCTGGCGGTCGCCGAAGAAGGCAATATCACGTGGGCCGCGCAACTGCTGCGTATTTCCCAGCCGACACTCTCCCGCCAGCTCAAACAGTTGGAAGAGGAGTTGGGCGTCACGCTGTTCGAACGCGGCAGCCATACCATCACGCTCACCGAAGAGGGCCGGCTGCTGCGCGAGCGTGCGCAGACCATCGTCTCGTTGGCGGACAAAACCGAATTCGAATTGAAGCAGTCAGACAGCGAGCTCAGCGGCGAAATCGCCGTGGGCTGCGGCGAAGTACGCGGCATGACATTGCTGTCTCAGCGCATGGCCGCATTCCGCGAAATCCATCCCGGCGTGCGATTCCGGGTGATCAGCACCACGTCGGACATCATCCAGGAGCAGATCGAGCAAGGCCTCATGGATTTCGGCTTGCTTACCGATCCGGCGGACGTCAGCCAGTATGAATTCCTGCGTACCGGCACCACGGAGCGCTGGGTCGCGATGGTTCCCGAAAGCCACCCGTTGGCAGAGCGCGAATCGTTGACACCACAGAATCTCAAGGATGCCCCGTTGCTCTTCCCAGTGCGTACGCCTGTGCACAATCTGCTGCTGAACTGGTTCGGGCAGTACGCCGATCAGGCGAGGGCGAACATCGCAGGCTACTGCTCGCTGACAAACAACGCCGTCGTCATGGTGACCAACGGATTGGGTCTTTTCCTAGGCCTCGATTTAGGCATGTGCTATCCCGGCGTCCGAGCCGTTCCGCTCTCCCCCGCATTGCAGACCGGCTCGGCCATCGTCTGGAAGAAACAGGCCGCGACCTCGCCGGCCGCCGCGGAATTCGCCCGATTCCTGCTGGACTGAAGCATACGGTCCGAGGATATTCTCACACGGAATCGAAGCGTGGTGCCGGATTCCTCTACTCAGCCCAGCGCAGCCGGGCGTAGGCGAATGCGGCGACGAGCAGCACGGCGGCCGCGACGAACACGGCACGCAGGGAGCCGTCAAGCGAGGGCATGAAGGTGGCGACCACGCCGAACACGGCCACGCCGATCGCCCCGCCGACCTGGCGGAACGTGTTGAACACCGCGCTGGCGATACCCGCCTGCCTCTGCTCCACGCTTACCAGCACCAGTCCGGACAGCGCCGGCGTGACCAGCGCGCCGCCAAGGCCGACGACGCTCAGAGCGACGGCGATCACCCATGCAGGCATCGGAGCCGACACCAGCACCGCGGCAAGGAAGCCGACGGCCATGGCGATCAGTCCGATGGACACGGTGAACCGGGTGCCCATCGAGTTGATGACCTGCCCGCTGAACACGTTGGTGACCACCATGACCACCGCGGAGGGGATGAACACCAGACCGGCGGCGAACGGGCTCATGCCCTGCTCGCTTTGCAGGAACAGGGTGGAGATGAAGACCATGCCGAACCAGTTGAAAATCATGATGAAGCCCACAATCAGCGAGATGCGCATGCCGTCGTTGCGAAACAGGTTCAGCGGCACCATCGGATGCCTGACCTTGGCCTGCGCAAGCACGAACAGCACGAGTGCGGCGATGCCGACGGCCAGCATCGCGAGCGTCACCGGCGAGGAGATGCCCAAGGAGCCGATTTCGATGACGCCGGCCACCAGCGAGGCGAGGCCGATCAGCGCAAGCGCCTGACCAAGCCAGTCGAACGAGATGGCACGGGTGGGCGAGGGGGCGACCTTCGGCGCGAGGGCGAGCACGATCAGGCAGAACGGCACGTTGACCGCAAAGATCAGACTCCAGTGAATCGGCGTGAGCAGACCACCGAACAGCGGGCCGAACGCGGACGCGGACGCCGAGCCGGCACCCCACAGGCCGAGGGCGAAGGCACGGCGGCGCGGGTCGGGATTGGCCTCATTGATCAAGGCCATCGACGCCGGCAGAATCAGGCTGCGGCCACGCCCATCAGGCAACGGCCGACGATGAGCACCAGCATGGTCCAGGCGAAGGTGCTCAGCAGCGAGGCCACACCGAACAGCGCCGTGCCGAAGAAGAACATGCGCTTGGCACCGAACTTGTCGGACAGGCTGCCGGCAAGCAGCAGCAACGAGGCGAACAGCAGCGTGTAGCCGTCGATCATCACTGCTGCAACGCCATGTCGCCGCCAAGGTCAGCGGTGATGGTAGGCAGGGCCACGTTGACGATCATGGTGTCCATGCCGGTCAGGAAGAACGCCAGCGACGTGGCGAACGTGGTCAGCCCTGCGCTGTAGCGGGCCGAGCGACGCGATGCGCGACGGGCCTCACGCTCGAGGCCTTCGTCTTCGCATACGAGGCCGAGCGCTGCGGATTCGTTGATTGATGTCATATTCACCTATATTCCATTGGTTTATATGTTTCCGTTTGGTTATTGCAGTAGCTATGATATTCTTTGAGACACCAGTAAAACAGCAGTTTACAAATACTTATGGCTCACAGTTCATAAACCATTGGTTAATGGAGGTCGTAATGTATGACAGAAGACTGGATGCGGTGATCGCCGCCGCGCAGACCGGCAGCTTCGCCAAGGCCGGTCGTCTCCTGCATATTTCCACGCCGGCGGTGGCCAAACAGGTCAATACGTTCGAAAGGGAATACGGTCTGACGCTGTTCGACCGATCGCGCAGTGGCGTGCAACTCACCAAAGCCGGCAAGGAGTTCGTCGAGGACGCACAGATGATTGTGCGCCAATGCGAGGAGATTCTACGCCGTGCGCAACGGCGCAGCGCCGACGGCATCGCCACCGTCCGCCTTGGCGTTTCCATCCTGCGCCCCGGCCGCCGTATCCTCGACCTATGGCAGCGCGATGCCGGCAAGCACACCGACATCCGCTTGGAACTGGTGTCGATGCCCGATGACTCCGAAGCCATCAACGACATCATCACCCATCTCGGCGAGGACGTCGATTTGATCTCCACTGCCTTCGACACCGGCTATTGGGATGACACCTGCGACACCCTCGCCCTCGATTCCGAGCCGCTGTGCGTGGCCGTGCCACGCAATCACGCATTGGCGAGACGCGCACAACTCACATTGAAGGACCTCGAAGGCACACGCATCCGCATCCTCAAACGCCATCGCGGCGCCAACGACACGGCCCGGGATCTTTTGGAACATCACCCCGCCATCGATCTGATCGACATCGACCATTACGATCTCGACACGTTCAACGACTGCGCCGAATCCAGCGATCTGCTCATCTCCAAACCGATGTGGGCCGGCATTCACCCGCAACTCGTCAACGTAGCCGTGGACTGGCCCGAACCGGTCATCATGCACTACGGACTGCTCTATCCGCTCGACGCGACCCCGGTGATTCGCGCGTTCATCTCCCGCATCGCCGAATTATCCGGCCTTGCCGACCGCACTCCATGCCAAGCTGACAGGATGTGATACCGCAGCCCTCCGCCCCGAGCTTTGGCGATACCGGGTGCGACGCGGCGACGATCGTCACGTTGGGCGCGATCATCGTCCATCGCCGATAGTGATCTGCGCGTCATCCACCAACGTGCAGTTGAAATTAATGTAGACGTTGCGGCCCAAATGGATGTGATGCCCGCCCCACATCGCGTGATATGGCACCTGGATATACGCGCCATCGCCATAGTGTCTGCCTCGTTGCTTATCGCTCTTTCCACACAGCTCACTCAGGCCAAGAAGTAGCCCTCTCCATAGCAACCAGTGGGGCCACCATTCAATGCGAACGGTGGCCCCACTTATTATAGGCGTCTTATAGGCACTGAAAAAGGAAGTATGCCGATAAGACAAGTCGAAACCGGAACGCCCGGTCAGTCGCCGGACTGCTTGGCGGCCGGCGCGATGGACAGCGACGGGTCGTTGAGCGGGATCATCATCGACTGGGTGGCGTGGTACAGGTCGGATTTGCCCGGCCAGACCGTGTTCAGCAGCTGGTTGTTGCGGTCGAGCTGGTGGAACCAAGAGCCGTTGACGTGGTCGATGACGTATTCGTCGGCGTACTGCAGGAACTCGGCGTAGCGCTCGGCGTATTCGGGCTTGCCGGTCACGTGGGCCAGCGTCGAGGAGGTGTTGATGGCCTCGGCGAGCGTCCAGTGCATACGGTCGTGGACCACCGGCTTGCCTTCCCAATCGGTGGTGTAGACGATGCCGGGTGCGCCGTCGCGTCCCAGCCGTCCGCGACCGCACGATGGAACAGGTGCTCGGCCACGTCGATCAGTTTCGCCTTCTTGGAATCGGCGATGGGAGCGCTCAATGCATACTGCGTGATCAGTCGGGCCATTCGATGCCGTGGCCCGGGGTGGCGCCGTACGGCTTGAACTGGTCGTCCGGCTTGTCCCGGTTGCATTCGAGATCGAGACTCCAGTCCTCGTGGAAATGCTCAG
>ENA-OQJX01000454-OQJX01000454.1-human-gut-metagenome-genome-assembly--contig:-NODE-454-length-21862-cov-2.489487_pt1 | contig 21862 bp, 23 predicted proteins | sample MGYA00242615_ERZ504782 | MGnify/ENA primary metagenome ERZ504782 (study PRJEB26092, sample SAMD00036354) | human gut metagenome | host: Homo sapiens | study: EMG produced TPA metagenomics assembly of... | reverse complement strand
CTGATTATGAACGAAGTTATCTCTATACCCGACATACCATCAGCCGGCAAATGACCAAAAAGCAAGAGAAGTGTTACAACAAGTCATTCCCAGACTATCAAATAATCGGAATAGACTGCCGTGCCCTGATTAAGCAACACGGTTCCCTGCATTGTGTCACCATGCAATACCCATTGGGAGTTATAAAATAACGAATGAATCAACCAAGTAATTATTCATCATGAAAAAGATAAAAGTCGGAATCATCCAACAATCCAATACCGCAGATATTCGGGTCAACCTGATGAACCTCGCAAAGAGTATCGAGGCTTGCGCTGCTCACGGTGCGCAACTGATTGTGCTTCAAGAGTTACACAATTCACTTTATTTCTGCCAAACAGAAAACACCAACCTGTTTGATCTGGCTGAACCCATTCCCGGACCATCCACAGGCTTTTATTCCGAGTTGGCAGCCGCCAATAAAGTAGTCCTTGTCACCTCTCTTTTTGAGAAACGTGCCCCCGGACTATATCATAACACCGCTGTTGTGTTCGACCGCGACGGAAGCATTGCGGGTAAATACCGGAAAATGCATATTCCCGATGATCCGGCTTACTACGAAAAATTCTATTTCACTCCCGGAGACATCGGTTTTGAACCCATTCAAACCTCTTTAGGAAAGCTGGGCGTACTGGTATGCTGGGATCAATGGTATCCGGAAGCTGCCCGCCTGATGGCACTGAAAGGTGCGGAACTTTTAATTTATCCTACTGCCATTGGCTGGGAAAGCAGTGACACGGACGACGAAAAAGCCCGCCAACTCAACGCCTGGATTATTTCGCAGCGTGCCCATGCCGTTGCCAATGGTCTTCCTGTTATCTCCGTCAACCGTGTAGGACACGAGCCCGATCCTTCCGGACAGACAAACGGCATCCTATTTTGGGGAAACAGTTTCGTAGCAGGACCGCAAGGAGAATTCCTGGCACAAGCCGGAAACGATCATCCGGAAAACATGGTAGTGGAAATAGATATGGAACGCTCGGAAAACGTCCGCCGCTGGTGGCCTTTCCTCCGTGATCGCCGGATTGACGAATACGAAGGACTTACCAAACGCTTTCTCGATTAAAGTTCAATGCAGAAGTTCCCCCAATAAAGTTCACTCCCAAAGACATAAGAGAGGATATTTATAAATATCACAACAAAAAAGGAGCTGTCTAACGAATTCTAAATATTGAAAATCACCCACGCTACAGATAGTTATAGCGTGGGTGAAATTATTAATAGGGACTTGTCAGACAGTCCCTATTATATTTATTATGTGGGAAATGTCTCTGCTACAATAAGGAAATAAGAAGGGCACAGAGTCAAAATCTAAATTTAAAACTCTGTGCCCTTTCTATATATTATATTTAATAACTATTTCATTGAAAAGTTATTTTCTTGTTGGCTAGGAAATTAGCTCCTCCATAAATAAACAATCCCAGAAATTGAGCCAGATATTCATTCATGTCCAGTCCTTCTACCAATAAGATAAGAAATAAAAACTGTGCGGTGTAAGCCACGGCAAAAGCAGAACAAAAGAGCAGTATCTGTTTCCAGATACTATTCTTTTATTTTCTACAGGGAATATCCAGTATTTGCACCAGATAAAGTTATGGATTTGAGCTATCAGATACGCTGTTATATTAGCCACCATATAGTCGCCGTCAAATGACATTTCTTTCATCATTAACCATACAACCAACGCCATAATCAAAGCGTTCATTGTACCGATGACTATAAAACGGAATATGCGTACAGATTCTTTCACTCGCCCTCTTTCAAATCTACGATCAAATTCAGTTCATCAAGCTGGCTCTGGTCGATTGCAGAGGGTGCGTCCAGCATTACATCACGTCCGGAATTATTTTTCGGGAACGCAATACAGTCGCGTATAGAATCCAATCCTGCAAACAAAGACACCCAACGGTCGAGTCCGTATGCCAAACCACCGTGAGGAGCGCACCATACTTAAAGGCATTCATCAGGAAGCCAAACTGTGCCTCTGCCTTCTCCGGAGTGAATCCAAGAATCTCGAACATCTTCGCCTGCAATTTCGCATCGTGGATACGGATAGATCCGCCGCCAACTTCCACACCGTTGATTACCATATCGTATGCATCTGCACGTACAGCTGCCGGGTCAGTGTCCAACATCGGAATATCTTCCTCTTTCGGATGAGTAAACGGATGATGCATAGCCATCAGGCGTCCTTCCTCTTCGCTCCATTCGAACATCGGGAAGTCAATCACCCAAAGGCAAACAAACTTATTCTTATCACGCAATCCCAGTTGAGCACCCATTTCCAGACGAAGCTCGCAAAGTTGTTTACGTGTTTTCATTACATCGTCGCCAGACAGAATCAGAATCAAATCACCCGGTTTAGCTCCGAATGCTTCTTTCATTTGCTGGAGCACCTCCTGCGCATAGAATTTATCTACACTCGATTTCACCGTTCCGTCGGCTTCCACACGGGCATAAACCATTCCTTTCGCACCAATCTGCGGTTTCTTTACAAATTCGGTCAATGCATCCAGCTGCTTGCGGGTATAAGTCGCAGCACCTTCGGCACAGATACCACCCACATAAGCCGCATTATCGAATACAGAGAATCCGTGACCTTTCATGATATCCATCAGTTCCACGAATTTCATGCCGAAACGCAAATCCGGTTTATCGCTACCATAATATTTCATGCGTCCGCCCAAGACATACGTTGGAATGGTTCATTCAGTTCCACACCACGAAGAGTCTTAAACAAATGTTTAGCCATTCCTTCGAAAGTAGTGATAATATCTTCTTGCTCAACGAAGCTCATTTCACAGTCGATCTGTGTAAATTCCGGCTGACGATCGGCACGTAAGTCCTCGTCGCGGAAACATTTCGCAATCTGGAAATAACGGTCGAAACCGGAAACCATCAACAACTGTTTTAAGGTCTGCGGAGACTGCGGAAGTGCGTAGAACTGTCCCGGATTCATACGTGACGGCACCACGAAGTCGCGTGCGCCTTCAGGAGTAGAACCGATCAAAACGGGCGTTTCCACTTCGATGAAACCCAGACTATCCAGATATTTGCGAACTTCAATTGTCATTTTATGACGCAGTTCCAAATTGGAACGTACAGCGTTACGGCGTAAATCCAGATAACGGTATTTCATGCGGATATCATCCCCCCCATCCGTGTTATCTTCGATAGTGAACGGAGGAGTCATGGCAGTATTTAGTACGTTCAGTTCGGAAACAATGATTTCAATGTCTCCGGTAGGAATGTTTGCATTCTTGCTGAAACGTTCATTAACCGTTCCTGTCACTTGAATGACGAACTCACGTCCCAATTTATTAGCACGTTCACAGAGTTCAGCATTAATTTCTTCATTAAAAACCAATTGGGTAATTCCGTAACGGTCGCGAAGGTCAATGAAAGTCATCCCTCCCATCTTACGGCTGCGCTGTACCCATCCGGACAGCGTGACTTGCTTGTTTACATCAGAGATTCTAAGTTCTCCACATGTGTTGCGTTCTAAACATATATTTTTTATTTAAACGATTATCACTCGCGTTTTTATTTTGATCGAACCAAAACTGCGCAAAAGTACGCAATAATTTGTAATTCGGTGTCAGTAATCCGTTATTTTATCAGACTTTCTTTGTCAGCTTTTTCAATATTTTCTTGTTTCTATCTGTTATATTGTCGACGATGGCTTCATTCATCAATTTGATACCATTCATATATTCCTGCGCTCTTTGGAGCACATTGGCTGCGTCCTTTTCCGATGCTCGTGGCACTACCACGCGCAATCCTCTTTGAATCAGTTGAATATTTACATTGGCATCCGTTTCCATGGGGTCACCATCAAAATGCACGACGCCCGGAGTAGTCCGGCGGATGCACAACTGTTTGCAGCGGAAAGTCTTGATACGGCTATTCTGATCGATTGTTTTATTGAATAATTGAAAGGCCAATGAAGGAACGTCCAATACGGTGAACGGTTCGAGAATGGTCACATCCAGCAAACCATCTGTCAGAGTGGCTTGTGGTGCGATATAAGCATTGTTTCCATATTGCGACGCGTTTCCGCAGGCAATCAGGAAGGCTTTATACTTGGAGACTCCGTTTTCCGTTTCCAGTTCATACGTTTCCGGCTCATATTTAAGACTTTCCTGCAGGGTTTTCTCCAGATAAGTCAATAGCCCCCGTTTACCGGCATGCGCAAACTTCAGACTGACAAACGCGTCGAATCCCACTCCGCAAGTGCAGAAAAAATCTGTACCGTTGATCTTACCATAATCTATCACATCCATGCAACCTTCGTTCAGCACTTCCAATGCTCTCTTCGGTTCCATCGGTATATGCAGATGCCTCGCCAGTCCATTGCCCGATCCGCAGGGAATAATTCCCAGTGCGGTATCAGTATGCACCAACGAACGAGCTATTTCATTGATCGTTCCGTCCCCACCGATAGCCACTACTATATCTGTTTCTCTTCGGCAGCTTTGGCAGCTATTTCTACTGCATGACCGGCTCTTTCCGTATACACTACTTCCCAAGAGTATCTCGCCTTGTCTATTTTTTCGTCCAGCAAGTTAAGAATCAATTCTTTACTTTTGTGTTCCCGAAATAGGATTGACGACGAATTTTATTTTTTTCATTCTTTCGTTCATGCTATTCTTGTCGATTGTAGACGACAAAAGTAATATAAATATCTTAAATTTTAATCTGTTAGAGGTTTCTAATCATACGAGAGCAACTTTTTTCTCTTAAAAAGAACAGATAAAAGCAAATTTTGTTATCTTTGCCCCCTGTTTTTAAACACTTGTTAAGATAAAAGGATGTAAGATCGTCAGCGAACGATCTGAGTATGAGTATAAAAATTATAATTCATGGGATTATTACAAGAGAAGTTAGCTAAGTACGACCTGCCACAAAAGTTTATGGCACAGGGCGTTTACCCATATTTCCGTGAGATAGAAGGAAAGCAGGGTACAGAGGTAGAAATGGGCGGACACGAAGTGTTGATGTTCGGTTCCAATGCATACACTGGCCTTACGGGAGATGAAAGAGTGATTGAAGCAGGTATCAACGCCATGCATAAATATGGTTCCGGTTGCGCAGGCTCGCGCTTCTTGAATGGTACGCTTGACCTGCACGTTCAGTTGGAAAAAGAACTGGCTGCCTTTGTAGGCAAAGACGAAGCACTCTGCTTCTCAACCGGTTTTACGGTGAATTCCGGAGTTATTCCTGCTTTGACAGACCGCAATGATTATATCATTTGCGATGACCGCGACCACGCATCTATCGTAGATGGCCGTCGTCTCTCCTTCTCTCAACAATTAAAATACAAGCATAACGATATGGCGGACCTGGAAAAGCAACTTCAAAAGTGCAATCCGGATTCAGTGAAACTAATCATAGTGGACGGTGTGTTCTCTATGGAAGGTGACTTGGCAAACTTGCCCGAAATCGTACGCTTGAAACATAAATACAACGCTACTATCATGGTAGACGAAGCTCACGGCTTGGGCGTATTCGGAAAACAAGGACGTGGCGTCTGCGACCATTTCGGTCTGACTCACGAGGTTGATTTGATTATGGGTACTTTCAGCAAGTCACTGGCTTCTATCGGCGGATTTATCGCTGCTGATTCTTCTATCATCAACTGGTTACGTCACAACGCACGTACTTATATTTTCAGTGCATCCAACACTCCGGCTGCTACTGCATCTGCTCTCGAAGCTCTCCACATCATCCAAAATGAACCGGAAAGACTTGAAGCATTGTGGGAAGCTACCAACTATGCATTGAAACGTTCCGTGAAGCTGGCTTTGAAATCGGTGCAACAGAATCACCTATCATCCTCTTTACGTACGTGACACGGAAAAAACGTTTATGGTTACCAAATTAGCTTTTGATGAAGGTGTATTCATCAATCCGGTTATTCCTCCGGCATGTGCACCGCAAGATACTTTGGTACGTGTGGCATTAATGGCTACTCATACAAAAGATCAAATAGACCGTGCTGTAGAAAAGCTAGTTAAGGCATTTAAAGCATTGGATCTTTTATAATCTACGAAAAATATATCACTCATTATTGGGTGAATAAAATGAAGTCTGACACAAATCAATGTGCCAGACTTTTATTTTATCTTATTCACTCTTGAGTACTTCTGCTGGATTTTGCCGGGCGGCTTTCCACACGCGCCAGATGATGCTTAAGAAAATGACAAGGCCCATTCCTATAAATATAACTGCATATAACCACCATTCCATCGGTGTTTGCTTTATATAATTTTCAAGCCAATGCTTCATCATAGCATATCCTAGCGGAAAAGCAAAGAACGATGAAAGTACAAGTAAAAATAAATATTCTTTAAAGAATAGATTCAAGATTATTCCTATATTGGCTCCATTTACCTTGCGTATAGCTATTTCTTTACGACGTTGCTGACAGGATAAAGTCACTAACGAGAATATACCAAATACCGCAATTAATATACAAATAGCAGAAACCACACTCAACAGTTTGCACAATGTTCTCTCTGATTTCATGTAAGCGTCGTAAACTTCTTCAATATTAGACAACATCAATTCTGCATTTGGATTAACTTTATTCACTTCCGCTTTTATCTTTTCAGAAACAATATTCCAAGTTCCCTCTTTCACTTTGAATATAATACCTCCTCTGTCTCTACTATCTGGTAAATGAAACATAGCAGGAGCTACCGGATGTATTGGAGCATTATATGAAATATTTTTAATAACACCTTTCACTATACATTGCTTTCCTAATTTTCCCATTTTCTTTCCAATCGGTTGTGTCCATCCGAAAGCTTTCATAGCAGCTTCATTTATAACAACCATATCTTTTCCATCCTTTTCATCCAGCATACTTCCATTCAACACCTCTACTCCAAAGAAATCGGCATAGTCCTGATTAATCGTTTCATCTTCCAATTCAATATATTGTTCACTATCAGCGACCTTTCCATCCCATTCCTTTACCCTATATATTGAATAAAACATCTTAGGAATAGGTGTATGAAAACCATTCAAACATTCTGATACCTCTGGTATCTGACTTACAATTTCTTTGAAAGGGATATTTTCAGAGCAATAAACAACTGCTCCTACATTATGCCGTTCTATTCCAAGTTCTCTAGTATTTAGTAAGAAATGAAGTTGCATCATCATTACCAGAGTACAAAAAACAAAGCCTATACCGATAAACAGCTGAAATAAAATGCTACTCTTATAAAACCAGCCGGAGAGATGAAGATTGGATTTCTTGTTTATATTACTAAGTAGAGTTCGCCTACTAATATATCTTATAAGCAGAGATGCAAAACCAACTGTTACAGCAATCAATGATAGTATATAAACAAATACTTCAATATAAAAAAATGAAGTACCCTCATCAATTTGTGACAAACGTTTAAAAGTGGGTAGGATAAGCTCTATCAATACCAACCCTATTCCTGAAGATAAAATTAGTAATAAGACAAGTTCTGTAAGAAGTAAAGTGAGTAACCCACCATTTGATGAACCATTGACTTTCCTCAACGCTAACTCACGTTTACGCATCCGGATACGAGTTATCAACATTGTTAAATAATTACATATTCCACAAATTATAACCAAACCACTAATACATGCAAAAAGACAAATATGATTCAACTTCACATTCACATCTTCGCTCGGATGACTACTCCGCAATGTGGATAATGGAGCAATAAGCGTAGAATTTGGATATTTATGACCATCTTGTTGTACTTCATATTCTGACAACCTCTGTTTCAATGCTTCTATATCACAGTTGGGATAAATACGAAAAAGCGTTTGGCATCGTTGGTTCCCCCAATTGGGGTTTGTATCATGAAATGGCAATAATATATCAAATGAAAACAAAGAGTGTCCTTCCCATGACTTTACAACTGCAACGATTATTTTTTCTTCGTTACTTTCCTCTAAAATCAAGTGTTTACCTATCGGAGATTCTTTCCCAAATATTCGCTTTGACGTATTTTCTGTTATAGCAATTTCATCCTTTTTTAGCTGTAGATAGTTATCTCCATCCAATACTTTAATATTGAACATTGAAATGAAATTTGAATCTACCTCTATACGTCGTACCACAAACTCAACATCCTCATTCTTAATCTTTTTTTCATTCCAGTCATAAAAGATACGACATACTTTCTCTATCTCCGGACAATTCTTTGCCAAATAATCAGCTAGAAAACTAGATGAATTATAGGTAAATCCGTCTCCATAAAGACGAAAGCTACTGCCTGCCAGATAAATGCGATCGGCTCCCTCATGAAAATTATCATACGTCATTTCATAACGTATCCATAATACCGACAGCGCAAAACAGGTAAAGCCGACTGCTAATCCGATAATACTAACAAGACTTTGTGTTTTATACTTTATCAGATTACGAAAGGCTACTTTCAGATAGTGTTTTATCATGATATTGTTATTTTATTATTCATTTTTGATAACTTCCGCTGGATTCTGTCGGGCGGCTTTCCATATGCGCCAGATGATGCAGAGTAAAATAATAACTGCCACTACAACGAAAATCCCTACATATACCCAACCGTTAATCACAGTTTGTCTCACATACGTTTCAAGCCACTGCCTCATAACCACATATCCCATTGGGAAGGCTATAACAGCAGCAATAACCAGCAACAGCAGGTATTCACGGAAGAACATCTGCAAGATATGACGAATTTGCGCCCCGTTTACTTTACGTATGGCAATCTCCTTTTGACGTTGCTCACACGATAGAGTGACCAATGAAAAGATTCCGAATACGGAAATGAGTACACAGACCAATGACACGAAGCTCAATAGCTTCATCAGTGCATCTTCGGAACGAAGATATTTACCATATTCCTCCTCCTCGCTAAACAACCGTAAGTAAGCATTGGGGAATTCTTCTTTGTGGAGTTTTTCTATAGCTTCACGACATTCGTTCCAAGTCCCCTCTTTGAATTTAAAAAGGATACCGGCACGATTCAGGAGATATTCTTGTGCTTCGGGGCGTTGAAAGGCAATAAGTCCTGGCTTGCTTGTCGGAGAACGATAACTAAAGTTTTTCACCACTCCGACAACTTTGTATGTAATGTCCTGACGACTGTTGGTATTATTGCCGAAAGTCTTTCCTAGAGCATGTTTCCACCCGAATTTCAGGCACGTACTTTCATCAACCACAACTTCATTCTGCTGGCTCTTTTCAGATATAAATTCACCTTCCAGTAATTTCAAATCATAAAACTTAAAGAATTCCTCCTTTGCCGGCATTATGCCAACAAGTAGTGTTTTTTCTGTCACCTTGGGCAGCCCATCCCAATTTGTTATTTCTGCATACATCATCGGACCGGTTGGAATAATTGGAAAGTACGCAGGAGGTAAAGTTTCTGTTACCATAGAGAGAGCTTTTATTTTCTCTGCCCATTGATAAATGTCTCCATTCCACAATGCCACATTAGCTACATTATGACGCTCCATACCTAAATCCGTATTTTTCAGGAAATGTAGTTGTTTCATGATGACAACCGTGCAGAAGATAAAGCTAAGGCTAACCATCAACTGTACGATAATACCTATTCTGCGGAATAAGTACGGACGGGCAGTAGCAACATTTCCTTTGATCGTTTCCTGCAATGTTCGACGACGAAAATAGGACAATGGCATCAGTGTAAACAGAAACGACAGGATAATTACTGCCAGAAGATATACCAAGATTTCTCCATAATATGAGCTGGGCTCTATCTGCGTAAAGTTCAGGAACCGGGACATACTCATCTCCACTAGCAGCAATCCGCTGAACAGAGCAATACATAAAAGCAGCAATAACTCAATGGCAAACTGTACAGACAAGGCTTTATTGCTTGCCCCATTCACCTTACGAAGTGCCATTTCACGGTTGCGCATACAAAGGCGACTGATAAAAAGCGTCAAATAATTGAATAACGAACAAATAATCACCAGTCCGCCTGCCAAAGAGAAATAGAATATATAACTGAAAGAGATAACAACATCTGCTTTATCTACATAATCCGAATAGCGCAAAGCTGACATCCGGGTAATCAACAGATCGGAAAGTTCGCTCTCTTTCTCAATATCGTTGATGTGAACGGTGCTCATTTTTGTTCGGAATGCGTCTATATCTGTTCTTTCGCGTACACGAATAAATAGCTGCTCATTCGAACTTCCCCACCGAGGAGAATGTCTTGCCGGAGCCAGTATATTATATGGAATATTGGAATGGTTCGACCATCCGCTCACGATTGCTCCTATTTTACATACGCGTCTGCCTACTTCCACTTCTTTCCCCAATGCATCCTCTTCTTTGCTGAAGAGCCGCTTTGCAAATTCTTTGGTGATAGCCACTTCCTGACCATCGCTTTTCAGGAAGTTGACAGTACCTTTCAATAATTGTATATCAAAAAAGTTCATGAAAACAGAATCTGCGTCAATCATTCCGACCTCCTGTTCTGTTTCCTCCAAACGGAATTTTACATGATGCGGGGTAAAAGCGGTTGCAGCTTCTATCTCCGGCATTTTATCTTGCAAATATTCCATTAAAGGATATGGAGTAAATTTACTTGTACCGGGCTCATTGGCGTAATGCGCACGTACCATATAAATGCGGTCGGATCCTTTATGGAAGTTATCATAAGTCATTTCATAACGTATCCATAAAGCAGATAGTGCGAAACAAGTGAAGCCGACTGCCAATCCGATGATGCTGACAAAGCTTTGCATCTTGTATTTCATCAGATTGCGAAAGGCTACTTTCAGATAGTGTTTTATCATGATATATTCTTTATCGACAACTTATGTTTACATACTAACTTCAGTCACCACCTGTCCGTCAAACAGGTTTATAATGCGGTCGGCATAACCGGCATCATGTTGTGAGTGGGTCACCATGACGATGGTGGTTCCCTCATTATTCAGTTCGCTCAACAGTCCCATCACTTCTTTACCGTTTTTGGAGTCCAGGTTACCGGTCGGTTCATCAGCCAGAATCAATTTGGGATTGGCCACGACGGCGCGGGCAATAGCAACACGTTGTTGCTGACCGCCGGAAAGTTGTTGCGGGAAATGCTTGCTACGATGACTAATAGCCATTCTCTCCATAGCTGCCTCTACCCTCTTTTTCCGTTCGGAAGCAGAAATTCCCATATAAAGCAAAGGCAGTTCTATGTTTTCGTATACATTCAACTCGTCTATCAGATTAAAGCTCTGAAACACAAACCCTATCACACCTTTGCGAAGACTGGTACGTTGCGATTCGGTATACCGAGAGACTTCCGTTCCATTCAGGTAATACTCCCCTCCTGTCGGGTTATCGAGCAGCCCCAAAATGTTGAGCAATGTTGACTTACCACAGCCGGAGGGCCCCATGATGGCTACAAATTCGCCTTGTTTCACTTCGATACTGACGTTATTCAACGCCCAAGTCTCTACTTCTTCCGTTTTGAAAATCTTCTGTAAGTTAATGGTCTTAATCATAACTGTATTGTTTTAGAATTATATTTTTATTCGTTTTTGATTACTTCTGCGGGATTGATACGTGCAATCTTCAGTAGTTTTAAAATAATGGTGGTTACTGTTAATAAGGTTACTCCTCCAAATATGCTTCCCCAGTATAATATTCCATCATTAAAAAATAAATATCTTAAATTCATTCAGTTTTCATAATTTTAGCAGGATCAATATATGCGATCTTGTTTATTTGCCAGAATAGAGTCCCTAAAGAAATACCACCAACCAATAGCAAAGCTATGAAAAAGATTCCTATACTTATAGGGCTTTCACTACAAAATCCTTTGTGTATTCATATATCAGATACCAAGATAATGGAAGAGCTACTGCAAAAGCCCCGCTTAATATGATGAGATATTTACGTCCTAATAAAAGATATAAATCTTTCAGTGATGCTCCATTCACTTTGCGAATTGCAACCTCACGGGAACGCTGCCTAATGTCAAATAATGAAATACCAAACAAACCAAGACAAACTATTACAATAGCTATGCAAGCAAAAGAGACATAAACAGAAGCTATCTGGCGATCATTTTTATAAAGTTCAGCTACATCGTCCTTCAACAAAGAATATTTAAAATCCTCTGTACCATACACTTTTTTCTGAATACTTTTCAAATAGTCAATAACTGCCTGTTCTTTGCCGGAGTGGCAATATATCTGATATAAATCACCGTCTAAATAACTGCCAACCATAAAGACCATCGGATGAATACCCGTACTAATATGTCCGTCATAGTAATCGTCTATTACAGCAACAATAGGTTGAGCCGGAAAATCCGGAACATTTCTTTTCATCCTTTCATCAACTAGCATAGCTCCCTCACATTGCGTATATCCCAAGGCTTTCAATGCAGCACGATTCACAACAGCAACTCTATTTCTCGAGTCTTCATCCATTTCCGGCAGACTTCCCTCCACAAACGCAAGATTGAAAACTTTAAAGAATTCAGGAGTAACGTAAGACTGCAACAATGCAACTGTTTCCCCTTTTACATTTTGAAAGTTTGTTGAATAATAGGCTCCCAGAATAGATGAATGTCCCGTCGTCCAATATTGGATATCCGGACAACTCTTCATTAGTTGATCTATTTCAGTTATCCTCTTCTGCCGTTGTTTGATTGTCTCCATAGTATAAGCCGAAAAATCCCGTGATTCGTATATCATGTTTGCCTGAATAACAGACTCTACACGGAAACCTGGATCAGTGTGCAACATAAAATTCAGCTGCTTGCCGAAATAGATTGATAATACCACCAACAGGAAAGTAATCATATATTGCAGAAAAAGAAATACCATACGCGAACGGACCGAACGATTATCTGTACCTACTTTCTGGATCGAAATGGCCAACAAAGAACGCTGGCACTGCACAAACGCATAAATAGATACTAACAGAGGCAAAAACAATAGAATAGAAAACGATAATATCCCATCAAATGCAGTATACATCAGCTGGCTGCCAAACATAGATGATATAGAAATATTTGTCACCTCTACAATGAGCCAGGCTACTATCATGGAGGCAGCAATCAATAAAAAGTTTTCTATGAATATCTGCTTAAACAACGCTTTTCTGTCAGCTCCAAAAACTTTCCGCAAGCTATACACCTTCCCTCGTTTCATCATCAATACCAAATAAAGATTAATGAAATTCATCACACCTGCAAGTAATACCAACAAGCAAATTCCTCCTAAAATAAATAGTTGAGAACGATTTCCGCTAACTAGCATGTCTGGTCCGGATCGACCAATTAACGCCTGATCCCAATACATATCACTTACAGGAATAAGAGAGAAAGTATATTTCCGACTATCTCCACTACGAGAATCCTGATTGATAAACCGGGGATAACTCCCAGCCTTATTGGCTTTCATTACTTCCGTCTCTGAAGTAAAACGAATAAAATCCAAAGGCATACGCTCCCATAATGATGATAGTTTTGAAGAAAGAACCAAGTCAAAATTAAACATCCGCTTATTAACTGGTTCCTCTAATATGCCTGTCACTCTAATCTCCTTTCCATTCGAATAGGTCAAAATCTTTCCGATAGGATTTTGTTTGCCGAAAAGTTTTTCAGCAAAACTTTCCATTAACAAAACTGATGCCGGATCTTCCAGGGATGCTGAACCTTGTAACACATGGTAAGGGAAAAGTTCAAAATAAGCACTATCTGCCGCCATAGCATGAACAGGGATACGATTTGATTGATAGGTCAAATAATCATTTTCGAGCAACACGATACGCGAACGTGTCACCATGCCACTATTATCAATATAAACACTATCCCGATCCCCTATTTCAGCAACACTTAATACGCGATTTCCTTCAAACGTTGTCTGTACACCATACACTCGATTACGATCTATGCAATGTATGTCTACCGTAAGCTCACGATGGATATAACGAAGCAGGATAATACAGCAAGCTAAACTAAAGGCCAGCCCGAGCAAATTAATAATAGTATATGATTTTGTACGCAACAAAAAGCGTATCGCATAGTTCAATGTTTTCATGCTTTATCTATTTATTATTTTTCATTTATTTCAAAATCAACTCTTCTGCATCCCCAAAGGTATCATATCCGGTTGTAATTACCCAATCTCCCGGCTGTAAACCTTCTACTATTTCATATTGCTGCGGATTTTGGCGACCAATACTCAATGGCACACGGACTGCTTTTGTCTTTGATGTATTTACTTTGTAAATCCATTGTCCGCCTGTAGACTGGTAGAAGTTGCCTCGCGGAATAATGAGTGCTTGCTCCGGCTGTCCCAATTCAATCTGCACACGGAAGCTCTTGCCAACTCGTACATTATCGGGCATATCTCCTGTAAAGACAAGATCGACATCAAACATACGGTCTTTCACTTCGGGAACCACTTTTGTTATTTTCAGCGGATATTTGTTTCCCTGATAATTCACTGTAGCCGGTAATCCGGTGGTGATCCTGTCAATGTAATATTCACTAAGTGAAGTGTGGATTTTGTATTGGTCTAATACTTTTATTTCAGCAATACTTTCACCAGAGGAAACCTGTTGCCCCGGAGTGACCTTTACAAAACTAAGCTGGCCTTTCAAGGGAGCTGTAATCACCAAACTATTCAACCGTTCGCAAGTACGTTCATACTTCTTCCGTTCCCGCTCCCGGTCGTTACGGATCAGTTCCTTGCGTATCATCGTAACGGCAGAATCATGCCGCAGACTCTCTTGCTGCAGGGCTGCATTTTTCAGTTTGTAGCCGTATTCATCTTCTGCTACCTGCAATTGAGCCTTACTCTTCACGCCCATCTGGAATTCTTCGCGGTCGAGAGCGATGCTTTTTTTCAGGCGTTCCAATTCGTAGTTGTTGGTAAGGGCTTGCTGTTTCAGGTTCAGACTTTTTTGTTCCATTTCAATCTCCTGCTCCTGATAGGTAATCATTTGCTTTTCCCACTCGTCGCGCTGGTCTTCAATACTACGAAGCAAATCGGGATTGGAAAGAACAAGAATAGTGTCTCCCTGTTGAAGCAAACTTCCCTCTTCACCGACAATTCTTTCCACACTTCCTGCTTCACGGGTATTGATCTTGATGGTTAGTATAGGCTGAATGAGCCTTCCACGTCCACATATTCCATGAAATTAGACACTTTTACTTCTGCAATCTGTATATCTTCGGCATCTATCCGCAGTTTTCTGGGACCTAAAGACAAAGTAATCACATAAATCAGGAAGGCGACAAACAATATCCCTCCTATCAGATAGTATCTGTAACGAATGTACCACGGTTTCTTTTCTAATTTTATATCCATGAAATTATCTGGTGTTTTACAAGTTTCTACTAGCTATGGTTCAATTTCTATTCTTTACTGACTTTTCGTTGTTCTCTATTCAATCAGAAGATGATAGTCTTCTGTCAGCATCGTATTTCGCTCAAAATCATATAGTGTCATGCTACGGAGTGTGTAATATAAACTCCAATAATTATATAAAGCCGAAATATAGTTACGGCGAGCACTGTCTTTCTCTGAAATGGAGGCATTCAAATCAAGAATAGTAGATTTACCTAATAGGTAGAGTTTGCGTGCCACTTCGCTTCTTCGTTGGGCTGTTTCATCTGTACGGGCAGCGATGCGGACACGTTGCGTTTGCAGATTGAATTGTTTGACGAGTTTACGGACGTTCAGTTCAAAGTCTGTCCGGCTCTGTTCTACTTGTGTGTACACCAAATCACGATTGGAACGGGCTACTCGTACCTGTCCTTTTCCACGCCCCCAGTCCAGGATAGGAAGAGAAATGCCGATGCTCACGTATTGCTGGTCCAACAAATTTCGATAAGCTTCGGGCAGTTTGTCAGCAGTCTGCGTCAATCCGAAACGGAGATAGATATCTGCTTTCAGGCCAGCATTGGCACGGGCTTTCGCAACTGCACTCTCACTTTCCAGTTTGCGTCTTTCCATCGTCTGTATGTCCGGACTGTTTTCGTAAGCTAAAACCAGTGCTTCATTCAGGTTCACACTGAAATCCGGAACTTGGGGACTGACAAGAACACGCAGATCCCGGTCTTCGTGAATACCGAGATAAGAACGGAGTTCCTGCATACAATTATCCATTTCAATACGGGCATTCATGCGATTCGTCTCTTCCGTCAGACGGTTGAGTTCCAGTTGTAGCATTTCATTTTCTGTGATGGTACCTATATTATAGCGGCCTTGTGCATAGCGGTAAAGTGTATCGGCATTGGCATAATTAAAGGAAGCAATATCGTAATCGCTTTGGGCAGTAGCAAGGCAAAAAAATTATGAATCGCATTGGCTGATACGAGTTCGAGTGTCTCTACGTAGCTTTTCTTTGCCTCCTGATAGCGTACAGGTTCTATCCGTCTATCCCATTTCAGGCTATTGTAGCCAAAAAGAGACTGGCGATAACCTATCATAATAGGGGAAGTCTGCCATGAGTATTTATGTTCGCTGAATAAATCCATACGTTGAGCAGAGGTTTCAAGAAAGAAAGAACCACCAGTCCAGAATAAATTCTGTGAAAGATTCAAGGTTAAATCCGTATTCAATAAATTTTGTTCGACAAACTTTACCGAACCGTCCCCCATCGTTATCTTATTAATGGCACGGTTCAGATTCGGATCGGATGTCAAACTTAAAAACGGTAGATAATTGGCACGATAATATTTATAGTTCCAATATGCAGAACGGAAACTGTGACGTGCCGTTTGTGCATCGGGAGATTCCATACGGGCCATTTCTATGACTTGCTTCAATGATAACTCTGTAATTTGATTTTGAGCAATCAATAATTCTGTCGACAATAGTCCGAGATATATGAAGATTAATTTCAGATTCATTCGTTGTCTTTATTTGTTATTCATCATTCAAAAGATGTGCCATTTGCATAAATCACTATCATTCAACAATTTATCAATATCCATTCAGTTGATTGTGTGTGCATATACGCACAAAATTAGTGCGCAATCGCACACACAACACATGAGATTTATCCATATCTTTGCTCCCGGAATCTAATAGATTATAAGATATGGAAGAAGTGAACAAATTAGGAAAGATACTTATAGTAGATGATAACGAGGACGTGCTCTTTGCTCTCAACCTGTTACTGGAACCTTATACGGAAAAAATAAAAGTAGCTACTACCCCTGACCGTATCGAGTATTTCATGACCACCTTTCATCCCGATCTTATCTTATTAGACATGAATTTCAGCCGGGATGCCATCAGCGGACAAGAGGGATTTGAAAGTCTAAAGCAGATATTGCAGATTGACCCACAGGCTATTGTTATTTTCATGACTGCCTATGCAGATACAGACAAAGCTGTTCGGGCCATCAAAGCTGGTGCTACTGATTTTATTCCCAAGCCTTGGGAAAAGGATAAATTGCTGGCTACGCTGACTTCAGGAATGCGATTGCGTCAGTCACAACAGGAAGTCAGTATTTTGAAAGAACAAGTGGAAGTTCTTAGCGGTCAGAATACTTCGGAGAATGATATTATTGGAGAATCATCTGTTATGCAGGAAGTGTTTACCACGATAAATAAACTAAGTAATACAGATGCCAATATACTAATTCTCGGAGAAAACGGTACAGGCAAGGACGTGATTGCCCGACTAATATATCGTTGTTCTCCACGATACGGCAAACCTTTTGTCACGATCGACCTGGGAAGTATCCCCGAACAATTGTTTGAAAGTGAGCTGTTCGGCTTCGAAAAAGGCGCTTTCACCGATGCCAAGAAATCGAAAGCGGGACGAATGGAAGTAGCAACCAGCGGGACTTTATTTCTGGATGAAATTGGCAATCTATCACTTCCTATGCAATCCAAATTACTGACTGCCATCGAAAAAGGCAAATCAGTCGTTTGGGAAGTACGCAAACCGTTCCCATTGACGTCCGTTTAATCTGCGCCACTAATGCTGATATCCGTCAGATGGTGGAAGACGGGAATTTCCGTCAGGACTTATTATATCGTATCAACACGATTGAAATACATATACCTCCACTCCGTGAACGTGGCAATGACATCATCTTGCTTGCAGATCACTTTCTGGACCGTTATACCCGTAAATATAAAAAGAAAATACACGGACTGACCCGGGAAGCCAAAAACAAACTGCTGAAATATGCATGGCCCGGAAATGTAAGGGAACTTCAACATACGATAGAACGTGCCGTAATTTTAGGAGACGGCTCCATGCTGAAACCTGAAAACTTTCTTTTTCACACCACGTCCAAACAGAAAAAAGAGGAAGAAGTGGTACTGAATCTCGAACAACTAGAACGACAGGCCATTGAGAAAGCACTCCGAATCAGCAACGGAAACATCTCCCGTGCTGCCGAATATTTAGGAATTACCCGTTTTGCATTATATCGCAAACTTGAAAAATTAGGTTTATGAAACGATTTGAGTTTAAAGTAATTCTGCACATCATAGTTATCTTTCTACTTTCCATTAGCAGTTGTCTGCTGTATCAAAGGCAGTTATGGTTCAGTACTACCGTCTGTATTCTCCTTCTAATAGGCGTCGGCATACATCTCTACCGAATACAGTTCAAACAAATCGCCTTATTACGGCAATTAACGGATGGACTCCGATACAACGATATAACGCAGAATCTTCATCCTCCTTTTAAAAATAAAATGATGGATGAGTGGGCACAGGAACTATCTAATGCATTAAAGGACTTTCGCGGAAAGCTATTGGCAGAAGAAATCAAGCATCAATATTACGAGAATTTATTGAATAAAGTAGATACCGCCGTACTCGTAACCGATGTAACCGGGCATATCGAATGGATGAATCAGGCAGCAGTCACTCATCTGGGGCAACTATCACAACTTCCGGAAGTTCTTCAAGAGCTTCTACCAGTAATGACATATCCATTATTCGCATCGAGCAAAATGGCATCGTTCTGGAAATGGCAATTTCCTGCACCACATTTGTCACACAAGGTGCGTTCGCCACACAAAGCAAAAAGCAACGGCTAATTAGTTTAAAGAATATCCATTCCGTACTGGAACGAAATGAAATGGAAGCCTGGCAAAAGCTGATTCGTGTATTGACACATGAGATCATGAATTCCATCACTCCTATTATCTCTCTTTCGGAAACATTAAGTGAAAGAGGAATCCCCGAATCACTCGGAGAAAAGGAGTATTCTATCATGTTGCAAGCCATGCAGACTATTCACAGAAGAAGTAAAGGATTATTGGGATTTGTGGAGAATTACCGGCGACTGACACGTATTCCGACACCTGTCCGCACCAAAGTATCTGTTGCCGAATTGTTTACGGACTTAAAGAAATTATTTCCGGAAGAGTATATTCATTTCGAAATGCCCGCATCCGATTTATATTTATATGCAGACCGTGCACAGATAGAGCAAGTGCTTATCAACTTATTAAAAAATGCCCGCGAAACGTGCGAGCGGAAAGCAGATAAAGAAATACAAATAAAGTTTTTCTCTAAAGGCAACCCGACATTAGCGATATCTGATAATGGTGAGGGAATTCTACCAACTGTTTTGGATAAGATTTTCGTTCCTTTCTTCACTACCAAAACATCCGGTTCGGGTATCGGATTGAGCCTGTGCAAACAGATCATGGCTTTGCATGACGGAAGTATCAACGTAAAATCTGAATTAGGGAAAGGAAGCTGTTTTATTCTTACTTTCCCTAAATGAGAGCCACCAAAAGTCTTCCGGATCCTTTAATACGATGGATTAATCTGGCAGCAGAGGATAAATCATCCTCTACTGCCCAGACTATTTGTATCCGGATTTAACTCCTTAACAGCTTCTTTGACTGCTTTATGAGTCGGCTTGCGATATACTTCCGCCTGTTGAACGGGGACAATCTCATTCACCATTTTTTCATATCCTTTTTGCTCTAACAAGTGGACTTCTTTTTCACCTGTTTCTTTTTGTTTTCTTGTTTTCATAAGGCTTTTCATTTTAAAATTCTTATTTATAGAACAGAAAACATTGAAAGATAGTTCATACTCACAAATTATTCGTGTACAAAGAAACCACACCCCCAATATACCACTATGGACTTGTTCATTCCGATACAAGATTTAAATTGAATAGTTACATAGTGAAAAATATCCATCATGCTATCATTCATTTTAATAGTATTCTCATTATCAAAAGAATAAGTATGATAGATAGCTTTAAAAAAGGTTATCTATCATACTTTTATTGCAAAAAAACGGCTATCTATCATGCCTATACTTTGTCTATTTTTAGTGTAGTATTAGGTGAGATACCCATTTAAAGGCATAGGGATACACGTTTTATAGGATGATAACCTGTATTTGACAGCTTAATAATCTATTGGGAATGGTGGTATTTATATAGCCCACGTATGCAGGCTGTACAGCCCACACCTGCAAACTGTACAGCCTACAGATGCGGGGCTGCACGGTTTACAGGTGTGGGCTATAAACTTATCGCCATTAAAGTTGGATTATTAAGCCGTGATCATCGGATTTATACGGATTCATTGTAACAAAAACAAGCTATCTTATGCATATAGGGCCTTTATTCGACTATTCTATTGATGATAGACAACCTGTTTTTGCTGGTAAAAGTATGATAGATACCTTTTTTTAAAGCTATCTATCATACTTATTCTTTTGACAATGAGAATACTATTAAAATGAATGATAGCATGATGGATATTTTTCACTATGTAGCATTTAATTCAAATCTGTGCTCTAATGAAACAAACTTTTGAGACGGTTGCCCTGATTTATGTATACCTTTTCTATAAATATATAAATTAAATCATATATTTGTGCTTTCATTCAACTCATCCTCTTATTAAATTATGAAAGAAAACAAATACGACAATAGCGATTTCTTCAGTCAATATTCTCAAATGTCCCGCTCGGTGGAAGGCTTGAAAGGAGCCGGAGAATGGCATGTATTGCAGAAAATGCTCCCCGATTTTGCAGGGAAAAGAGTTTTAGACTTAGGCTGCGGATTCGGTTGGCATTGCGTCTATGCGATAGAACACGGAGCGACACACGTTACCGGAATTGATATTTCGAAGAAGATGCTCGAAGAAGCCCGGAAAAGGAATCCTTCTCCATTCATTGAATACCAATGCATGGCTATCGAGGACTTTGATTTCCAGCCGGATACTTATGACATTGTCATCAGTTCGTTAACCTTCCATTATCTCGAATCTTTTACGGATATATGCCGGAAAATCAATAACTGCCTGACTCCGGGAGGCACCTTCGTCTTCTCCGTAGAACATCCGGTATTTACAGCCTATGGCAATCAGGAATGGCATTACGACCAGGACGGGAAGCCTATCCATTGGCCGGTAGATCGCTATTTTACGGAAGGCAGGCGCACAGCAATCTTTCTGGGCGAAGAAGTTGTCAAATACCACAAAACGCTGACTACGTATATAAACGGACTCCTTCAAACCGGATTTGAGATATGCGAACTTATAGAGCCACAACCGGACGAAAGATTGCTGGATACCATCCCGGGCATGAAAGATGAATTACGGCGTCCGATGATGCTTTTGATCTCTGCCAAGAAAAAAAGTAAAGACGCAAAGCTATGAGATTCAAGGCATTGAAAAATAATAGATAAAAAACATTCGTTTAGCTATTGTTAATTAAAAAATACTCCCTATCTTTGCACCGCTTTTGAAAAGAACAACCCTTCAAAAAAGTAGCGGGGTGTAGCGCAGTCCGGTTAGCGCACCTGCTTTGGGAGCAGGGGGTCGTGGGTTCGAATCCCGCTACCCCGACA
>ENA-OQJX01000452-OQJX01000452.1-human-gut-metagenome-genome-assembly--contig:-NODE-452-length-21946-cov-3.409780_pt1 | contig 21946 bp, 32 predicted proteins | sample MGYA00242615_ERZ504782 | MGnify/ENA primary metagenome ERZ504782 (study PRJEB26092, sample SAMD00036354) | human gut metagenome | host: Homo sapiens | study: EMG produced TPA metagenomics assembly of... | reverse complement strand
GAACCCCTGGAATCCTTGTTATAACAGTAATAGAAAAAATTATTACCGTTATAACAAGGCTAAAAATGGGATATTTTAATTTTCCGAATTCTGCAAATTATGGCATCAAATAAAATGCGTTGTAACATCAAAGCGACCAACATCTTACTGCCGGATCTGGAAAGATGGAGCTGTGTATGTGGAATTGACTATACAAAATTAACAGATTGGGCTTCCGTAGATCTTCATTTCCGAGATGGAGATGAACGGTTTGATATCAGCCATTCATGGATGTGCCTAAATTCGAAAGATATTCCGAGGATCAAGGCTCCATGGAAAGAATGGGCGGATTCCGGAAGACTGACGCTTGTAGATGACGTGGAAATACATCCGTCATTGCTTACAAATTATATACAGGAAGCAAAACGCACATACAATATCAAAGCTTTGGCCTTGGATGATTTCCGTTTTGCATTGATCGGAAAATATCTGCAGGAAATAGGATTTGATATGAAAGTGAATAAGAATCTGAAGCTGATCCGGCCATCAGACATTATGAAAGTGGCACCTCTGATTGATAGCTGCTTTGTAAATCAATGGTTGCGGTGGGGAGATGCTCCAGAATTAAGGTGGGCCACCAATAATGCAAAACTAATCCGGCATGGAAGAAAACCAGGAAAAGAGGATGATGCCGATATGGGAAATTATGTATACGGAAAAATAGAAGGAAAAAGCAGAAAAACAGACCCATTTATGGCATTTGTAGCAGCGATGACTGTGGAAAACGTGCTGCCGCAGAAACGGGCAAAACCAACACCGAAAATACAGGTTTACAGTTATTAAGGGGGTGAATGTAGGAAATTAAGTATTAAAGACTGGTTGATCAAAAAACTTGGAGGCAGCAGTACCACAAGGATCACAGTGGATGACATTATGAAAGATAAAGATGTACAGAGTGCTATGTACGAAGTGTATCTGAGAGAGCTGGCTTTCTGGACTTGTGTCAATAAAATTGCAAATGCCATCAGCAAATGCGAATTTAAAACGTATATCAAGAAGAAAGAAGTAAAAGGACAGGAGTATTATCTTTGGAATTACGAACCAAATCAGAACCAGAATGCAACATCATTCATGAATAAGCTGATTGGCAAGCTGTACCGGAACAATGAATGCCTTGTGGTAGAAGTAAACAATCACATTTATGTGGCAGACAGTTACAGCAAAGAGGTGCTGGCATTGAAGGAGTACAGATTCAGCGGGATCACATTTGACGGTTACGAATTGTCTGAAACACGGGAAATGTCGGAAGTCATGTTTTTCGAATTAAATTCAGAGAATATGAGGAATCTCACAAATGGGATGTATGAAACGTATTCAAAATTACTGATATATGCGCAGGATGCCTAATAAAAAATCAAGAAGGAAAAAAAGGAATCCTGAATATTGGAGCAATTGACACAGGAAAGTGAGAATTTCGATGAAACATTCCAGGAGTTGATGAGCACGCATTTTAAGAACTTCTTTGAAAGCGACAGTGCGGTGTTGCCATTGTTTGACGGATACGAATATCAGGATATTTCAGAAAGCGGAAAGACGTATCTACAGAGTCAACACGAGATATCAAGTCTTTAGCTGATGACATCTTTGAATTTACAGCAAGAGCATTTTCTTTCCCACCGAGTCTGGCCAAAGGAGATGTACAGGATACAGGGAAAGCGATTGATGAACTTCTGACCTTTGTGATAGATCCGCTCATTAAGATGCTGCAGCAGGAGATCAACAGAAAGAGAAACGGATACACAGGATTTAAAGCTGGAAATTATGTGAAGATAGAGACTCTGGCAGTCAAGCATATTGATATTTTTGATATTGCAACTCCAGTAGACAAGCTGATCTCAAGCGGAGCATTTACGATCAATGACATTTTGGAAGTGCTCGGAAAACCGAAAATTGAAGAAGACTGGGCAAACCAGCACTTTATGACGAAAAATTATAGTAAGATTCAAGACCTGCTTTCTGATTTGGCAGGGGAGCGTGTGAAAAATGAAGAAAATTGAAAATAGGGGAGGAGTCCTTTCAGGATATGTTCCTGATCTCCCGGAAAGCTGGAGGGCGTAGCGAATGCTGCGTCCTATTTTGATGCATAAAAATAGAAAGGATATGGAATTATGAAACTGAAACTTGTAAAGCAAGGAGAATTTTTAGGGACTAGATGTGATTTTTATGTAGATGAGGAAAACAACATCTATATGAGCAGAACACAGATTGGATATGCGCTACAGTATAAAAATCCACAAGATGCGATAAAGAAAATTCATTTAAGACATTACGAAAAATTACAGCAACGCTATGTAGAAGTGGTGGGTGACAATTTGTCCCCGAGGCCAAGAGATTTAGGAAAAAAGACAAGTATTTTTATGTATGACGAAAGAGGCATTTTAGATGTAATAAGATGGTCAACAACAGAGATAGCTGACCAATACTTTGATTGGGTGTACGACATTATTCAATCAATTAAAAAGAATGGCTATTACATAACTTCCGAAAAAGATAAAAAGTGGCTTGGAATTCGTAACGAATCCAAAGAGGCAAGACGATATGAAACAGACCAGATTAAACTCTTTGTGGAGTATGCAAAAGAGCAGGGGAGTAAAAATGCAGATAGGTACTACGTGCTATTTACAAAGCTGATAAATAGTAAGATGGGAATTCAGAGTGGAAAACGTGATGAACTGTCACAGGAAACGCTCATGGAGTTAAAGTCTTTGGAACTCTGGTTAAGATGAGAATTCGCAAGCTTATAGAAAAGGAGACGCCTTACAAGGAAATATATCAAGACGTGAAGATGTTGGTAGATGAGTTTTAAGAAGAACATAAGGAGCAGTGAAATTCACTTGTCCTTTTTAAAATTACCTCTTGACAAATGTCCGTACAAAATGTATTATGATAAATGTACGGACAAAAAGAAAGAGGTGATTTGATGAGTCCGAAAGGTAGACCAACGGATAATCCTAAAAAAGGACGTTTTGAAATACGAACTTCACAGGAAGAGGAAGAAATGCTGGACTATTGTTGTGAAATTACCGGAAAAAAACGTACCGATATAATTAGATTAGGGATTAGAAAGGTATATGAAGAATTAAAAAAGTAAAAGGGTAGTCGGCACCCTGAGAAAGTGAAATCGACTACCCGACCCCCAAATAGAGGTATAAATATTATAGCACTGTACCTCTGTTTTGGCAAATCAGAAAATGGAGGTATTATGAAATGAAATTGCCACAAGTAATAGAAATAAATGGAATAAGAGTTTTAACAACAGAGCAACTAGCAAGAAATTACGGAACGCAGCCTAAAATTTTGCAATATAATTTTTCTTATAATAAGAAAAGATATACGGAAGGAAAACATTATATCGCATTACAGGGAGAAGAATTAAAGAAATTTAAAGCTGACCTTGAAATTCAAGGTAACCTTAAATATGCTCATACGCTTTATCTCTGGACAGAAAAAGGTGCATTACTTCATGCAAAATCGCTGAATACCGATAAGGCATGGGAAGTATATGATTACCTAGTTGATTTCTATTTCAGAGTAAAAGAGGGCGAGAAACTTCCAGTAGTGAGAGAAACAAAGTCAGTGTCAATAGAAAAACAGGATGCAAAAGAGACTTTCGATATTGCTCCATATTTCATATCTGTAGTAGAGAAAGTTCCTATTGAAGCATTAGATGCTATGGAGAAAAGTTTTAGAAAAAGTAACAGTAAGACTGTTAAATTGGCCACACTTTCTATTTTAGCAGAAAAGATGAAACGTAATATTGAATAACCAAATACAGTAATCAGAGCATCTATCAGAAATGGTAGGTGCTCTTTTTATAAATCAAACCAGGAAAGAGGTGAGACAAGGAAAAACATAACAAACTGGAGAATGCAGCCTGTTCAGGCAGAGAACAAAACACTTCTGTACATTTATGATGATGTGACAGAATATGGAGAATTTGACTGGAACGCATGGGAATATAAGAACTCGGAGACTTCTGCAAAATATTTTGCAGAGAAACTGAGTGAAATTCCAGAAGGACAGACAATTGAGCTGCATATCAACTCAAATGGCGGATCCGTAAAAGAGGGCGTTGCTATTTACAATTTACTGAAGCAAAAACAAAACCAGAAAGTCGGGATTGTGGATGGCGTAGCACACAGTGTTGCGTTTTTGATTCTACAGGCGTGTGACACAAGAAAAATGTGTTTAGGTACAACGGCACTGATACACAATATGTGGATGTATTGCTCAGGCAATGCAACACAACTGAGAAAATATGCAGATGATCTGGATGACATGATGGAAGCAAACCGGCAAGTTTTTCTAGAAAGGGCGAAGATTGAGGAAAGTGAGTTGATTGAGTTAATGGAAAATGAGACTTACCTCACTCCGGAAAAGGCGCTGGAATATGGACTCATTGATGAGATCATGGGAAAGACAGCAGAACCGGTAAACACAGAAGAGATTCTGGAGAAGCTGTCCGATATGCAAAGACAGTTAAACAGTCAGGAGAGCTTCCGGCAGCAGATTGCAGCAATGCAGAAATCACAGGAAGACAAGAAACCAAGAAAAAACAACGTATTAAATCTTTTTAGAGGAGGCATGATTTAAGGAAAAATTTAGATGTATTAGAAATGGAAAAAACAGCAATCGTACAGAAGATGAATGAGGCGATCACAGCCGGAGATGCAGAGCAGTTCCAGGCAGCGTTTGTGGAGCTGTGCGATAAGATTCAGGAAAGTGTCATCGAACAGGCACGGGGAATCGTAGAAGAAGCAGATCAGAGAATTCTGTCTGAGCGCGGCGTAAGACAGCTGACATCCAAAGAAAAAGAATATTATCAGAAACTGGCAGAAGCCATGAAAGCACCGAATCCGAAACAGGCGGTAGAAAATCTGGATGTGGTAATGCCATATACCGTAATTGACAAAGTATTTGAAGATTTGAAAACAGATCATCCGCTGTTGTCCAAAATCCAGTTTACATCCGTAACAGGGTTGACACGAATGATGATGAATACGAATGGATATCAGAAAGCAGCATGGGGAAAACTTTGCGCAGAGATCATCCAGGAGCTGACATCCGGATTTAAAGAGGTAGATGTGACACTGAGTAAACTGTCCGCATTTCTTCCGGTGTGTAAAGCAATGTTGGATCTGGGGCCAGAATGGTTGGATACTTATGTGAGACAGGTCCTGTATGAAGCGCTTGCAAATGGATTGGAAGACGGCATCATTAATGGAACTGGAAAAGACATGCCAATCGGTATGACAAAACAGGTGGGAGACTCTGTTACGATCAAGGGTGGAGTATATCCGGATAAAAAAGCAGTAAAGGTTACAAAGTTTAATGATGTGCAGCTTGGAAAACTGGCGGCTGTTCTGGCAATCAATGAAAAAGGACAGGCAAGAACCGTAGACACACTGATTCTGGTGGTAAATCCGTCAGATTATTTCAGCAAAGTCCTTCCGGCAACACAGAGACCAGCGCTGGGCGGTGGATATGTAAGTACACTACCATTCCCGATCGATGTGATCCAGTCTCCGGCGGTAGGAGTCGGAAAGGCTGTATTTGGTATGGCAAAGCTTTACTTCATGGGATCTGGAATCGAAAATAACGGAAGAATCCTGTATTCAGATGATTACAGATTCCTGGAAGATGAAAGGGTTTACCTGATCAAAATGTATGGTCATGGATTTGCAGTAGATGATAATGCCTTCATGCTTTTGGACATCAGTGATCTGCAGCCAGCACATTATGAAGTGGAAGTTGTTCCAAGTGTAGAAAATGTGGAAAATGCAAATCTTGCAGATTTCAAGGTAGGGGGACATACACTGACACCGGAGTTCGCAGAAGGAACATTGACATATACTTTGACAACAACAGACGCATCAAACACGGTGCAGGCGGTAATCGCAGACAGCACTGCAGAACTGGAATTGACCTACAATGATAAACCGATTGCAAACGGCAGCAGAGTTACATGGGCTTCCGGCGCAGGAAATGTAGTAAAAGCAAAAGTGACAGATGGAAAGACAACCAAGACATATCAGGTGACTGTAACAAAGAATGAGGCATAATCATGAGCGATCTGTTAGAAGATGTGAAGAATTTTCTGGATATTACATGGGATATGGATATCAGGGAGCGTAAAAAGCTCTCTGGTATCGTAGAGAGAGGAAAAGCGTACCTTGAGGGCAAAATAGGATTTTGTGATTTTGAAAGCGAAACACAAGAAAAAGAGCTGCTCTTAAATTACTGCATGTATGCAAGAGCCGGTCAGGTAGATGAGTTTATTCAAAATTATAAATCAGAAATCATATCACTGCAGATGCGCAGTTTTCGAAGAAAAGCGGGTGGATGCAATGCCGAGACGTAAGGATACAAAGTTTACCACATTTAACGATGGATCACTGGATATATGCAGCGTAAAAGGCCGGAAGATTGTAGAGACCAGGCAAGCTGGAATTCGATTCGGATTTCGTACAGTTGGAATCAAACGGTTCTATGAGGCAAAGGTATTATCCAATCAGATTGACGAAGTAGTTGCAATTCTGCCAGTAGAAGACATTTCTACGATGGACATCTGCATAATCGGAGAAAAGCAGTACAAGATCATACAGATCCAGAATAAATATGATGCAGCGCCACCTTGTTTACTGCTTTCTCTGGAAAGAGTAGTAACGACTTATGAGGATGTGAGAAACCATGCCGAAAATTAATATTGATCAGTTCGCAATCGAAGTCATGCAGGAGTTAGATGCGTATCGTGAGGATGTACAGGAAGCAGTGGAAAAAGCAGTGAAAGAGACGGCGAAGCAGACAGCTGCGGAATTACGTTCCATATCACCGGAAGGAGATACCGGTGAATATGCAAAGCACTGGAGCTATAAACGAGACGAAAATTTGAGTGGAAGGCACCGCTATGATATGGTGGTATATTCCCAAAAGCCGGAATACCGGCTTACACATTTGCTGGAAAAAGGACACGCAAAGAGGAATGGTGGAAGAGTGGACGGGATCCCGCATATCAAAATTGCAGAAAAGCACGCAAAGGAAATTCTACAGGAAAGGACAGAACGATATTTATGACAAAGGAGAGGATAGAAGCAATTCTGGATGTACTGGAAATTGAATATCGGTATCATCATTTCGAAGAACGTGAGGCGGTGAATCCTCCTTTTATTTGCTGGTTGATTCCGGAAACGAGAAATTTTTCCGCAGATGGGAAGGTATATTTTAAATCAGACAAAGTTGATATTGAACTGTACACAGATGAAAAGGACTTTGAACTGGAGGAACGTGTAGAAGCGGCACTTGATGCAGCAGATCTCTTCTGGCAGAAAAGTGAACAGTATATTAAATCAGAAAATATGTATGAAGTATTATATGAAGTGGAGGGCTAAGTAAGGGAAAAAAGACAGGCAACAAAAAAGGATAAAGTCAAATTCAATATCCATAATGCGCATGTTGCGCTTTTGCAGGAGAGTGAGACGGGAGAAATTACATTTGACACACCGTTTGCGGTACCTGGCTCCGTATCGCTTTCACTGGAAGCACAGGGAGAACTGACACCGTTTTATGCGGATGGAATCAAGTATTATGTTTCTTCTTCCAATAGCGGATATGAGGGAGACTGGGAAATGGCGCTGATCACGGATGAGTTCCGGGAAAAGATTTTAAGTGAATACATTGACAAGAACAAAGTCATGCTGGAAGAAGCGACTGCAAAAGTAAAACGGTTTGCGCTGGGATTTGAAATTGACGGCGATGTGAGGGGAACACGGTTCTGGTTCTATTGCTGTACCTCTACACGTCCTACAACAGAATCCAGCACAACAGAGGACGCGATTGAACCTACAACTGACACTGTCACAGTTTCTGCATCCGCTGTACAGCTTGGAACAGCTAAGAAAATGGCAGTTCGGGCAAAGACAACAGCAGATACAACAGATGACTTATACGAAAAATGGTTTGATAAGGTGTACATTCCAGATCAGGAAGTTGCAGCATAAAAGGAGAACAGGATGAGAAAGACGATCACAATCAATGGAACAGAATATAAATTCAAAAGTTCTGCCGCAATCCCACGGATTTATCGACTGAAATTTGGGAGAGATATTTTTGTAGATATGCAGAAAATTGAAAAGCAGATCAAGATCCAGGAAAAACTCAAAGACGAGATGCAGAAAAAATGCGAAAAAGAAGGTACAGAATTTGATGAAAGTAAGTTTGAAAGTGGAATCCCGATCGAATCACTGGAAATGTTTGAAAACATTGCCTTTCTGATGCATAAACATGGCGATCCTGACCAGCCGGACGATATCAACGAGTGGTTGGATCAGTTCGAGACATTTGATATCTATGAGATTCTGCCGGAAATCATGGAAATGTGGAAATCAGAAAATAAACAGATGTCAGTTCCAAAAAAAAGAGAGGGAAATAGACCGTGAGGTCAATACCGCATTGTTTATGCTTCGATGTGCACAATGCGGTATTTCTATTTCTGATTTAGACCTGTTAAGCATTGGAATGATCAACGATATGTTTATCGAAATGAAGAATGATGAGTATGATTATCCGAAAATTGCAACACAGGCGGATATTGATGCACTGTAAAGGAGGGATGTAAGGGCAGGGAGCAGAATAAAAGGCATTACCATAGAGATTGGCGGCGATACTTCCAAGTTGGAAAAGGCACTGTCCGGTGTTGACAAAAAACTATACGGTGTAGAACAGTCATTAAAAGATGTCAATAAATTGCTGAAGCTGGATCCCACGAATACGGAATTGCTGAATCAGAAGCAGAAGTTGCTGCAACAGTCGATCAGTGAAACAAAAAACAGGCTGGAAACTTTAAAACAGGCAAGCGAACAGGCAGCAAAAACCGCCGGAAATTATGATGCTTGGAAAGAGGCGTATACTCCGATTCAAGAGGAGATTGTAAAGACCAACGAAAAAATGGACAAGCTCAAAAAGAGCATGAAGTCTATGGAAGAAAGTGGTCAGATTGATACGGAAGAGTACAAAAAACTGCAGACAGAGGTAGACCAATCGTCTGATAAACTGAAAGAACTGAAAGCACAGAAAAAGCAAGTAGATGATGAATTTGGACAGCCGATCAGTCCAGAAGGATTCGATTCTCTTCAAAGAGAGATTGTTGAGACAGAACAGAAACTGAAATCACTAAAAGAGACTACAGGAAGTGCAAGTGCGAATCTTGCAAAAGTATCTGCGGTATCCGGAGAGTTTGGAAATAAGGTCAAAGGAGTCGGACAATCCTTGCTGCCAGTAACGGGGGCACTGACCGGTGTAGGGGCTGCATCCACTGTTATGGCAAATAATTTCAACGATGCAATGAGTCAGGCGGCGGGAGCACTTGATAAGCCCATGTCTGAAATGGAAGATCTAAGACAGCTTGCAATCCAGACCGGACAGGATACCGTCTTTTCCGCAACAGATGCAGGGAATGCGATCACAGAACTGGCAAAAGGTGGTTTGACAGAAGCCGACATTAAAGCAGGGGCATTAAAAACTACAATGGACCTTGCGGCATCTTCCGGGATGGATCTTGGAGAGGCAGCAAATGTTGTCGTACAGGCAATGGGAGCGTTTGGTCTGTCTGCAAATGAGTCTGCAGAAGCGGCAAACGCTTTGGCCGGGGCAGCAGCTGCATCTTCTACGGATGTAGAACCTCTCACACAGGCACTGGCACAGTGTTCTGCTGGAGCAAAAAACGCTGGATGGTCTATACAGGAAACAACAGCGGTTTTGGCTCGTTTTGCAGATGCGGGAATTGAGGGAAGCGATGCGGGAACATCTTTAAAAACCATGCTCCAGAGGCTGGCGGCACCAACAGATAGCGCTGCAACAATGATTGAACAGCTTGGAATACAGACAAGAGATTCCAATGGGGATCTCCTTGGAGCTTCAGAGATTGCTGAGGAGTTGCAGAATAACTTGGAGGTTTGGATTCGGCATCCAGAGATGCGGCGTTATCGACAATCTTCGGATCCGATGCAATGCGAGCCGCTACTGTGATGATGGATAGCGGGACTGAAGGGATTCAGAAATATATCAATGCGGCAAATGATCAGGAAGCAGCACAAAGGCTGGCCAATTCTCAGATGAGTGATGGATCAAGAGCAATCGAGGAATTAAAAGGATCTCTGGAAACCGCAGCGATTCAGATCGGAGATACACTGGCACCAATTGTCCAGAAGGTAGCAGAACTTATTACCGCACTTGTCAATAAATTTTCAGCACTACCGGAAGGCGTGCAACAGGTGATTGTAGTAGTCGGAATTCTGGTTGCAGCATTAGGACCACTACTGATGGTAATCGGCCAGATATCACTCGGGATATCTGCGGTGGCAGGAGCACTGTCGAAGTTGTCTGGAAACGGAGGAGTTGCGACAAAGTTGGTCGGCGGAATTAAAACAGCGGTGACCGGACTACTTGGAATGATAACGGCACATCCTGTAATTGCGGTTATTACAGCAATTATAGCGGCGCTGGTTACTTTGTATAATAAATGCGAATGGTTTCGAGAAGGCGTGAACAGAATTTTAAAGGCAATCAGGGATGGATTTTTTGCAGCATGGGATGGAATTGTAGAATTTTTTACAGAAACGATTCCCAATGCATGGAATGAGATGTTATCGTCATTGCTTGCCAATCCAACGATAAGAACAATCGTAACAACCATTACAGATTCTTTTACGAAATTAAAAGAGAATTTAAATGGGATCTGGAACGGAATTAAGCAACTTGCACAAAATGCATGGGAATTCATCAAAAACGCTACACTTGCACCAGTACTATTGATGATTGATCTGGTGACTGGAGATTTTGAAAAATTAAAATCGGATCTGGAGAATATTTTAAATAATATCAAAAATGCAGTTGCGAATATTTGGGATTCCATCAAGGAGATTACATCAAATATTTGGAATGAAATTAAAAATGTGGTATCCACATTGGTATCTCTGGTAAAAGAAACTGCGATCAGTGGGTTTGAAGCATTACGAGATGGAATTAAAAATGCAATCCGGGAACTTCCGAAAATTGTAAGTGATATTTTCGAAAAAATTGGATCCACAATTTCCGGGTGGATCGATAATGCCTGGGAATGGGGAGCGGATTTTATCAATGGATTGAAAGAAGGGATATTATCCGGAGTCCGCGGGATTGTGGATGCAGTGAAAGGAATCGGAGATAAGATTCGATCCTTTTTACACTTTTCAAGACCGGATGAAGGACCTTTGAGAGATTATGAAACATGGATGCCGGATTTTATCGATGGAATGGTAAAAGGAATCAATGAGAATGTGTACAAGGTTTCCAATGCGGTAAAAAGAGTTGCCAAGACGATGAGTGAGAGTATGTACGGAGGAACTCCAGCTCTGGCAAGTGCTACACAGACTAACATTGTTTTGAACAATAATGTCGGTGTGCAAATTGGAAATCAAAAGCTTGATTCTTATATTGTAGAAACAGCCAAAAAAGGATTTACATCTCAAGTACATCACACAAAAAGAGGAAAGGGGAGACGGTAAATGTATGAAATTATCAGAAACGGCCATACAAATACAGAAATAGGAATACTTGTACGAGAAAGACCGTCTATCCCTTCGGCAGAGTATAACTATACGGAATTGAACATACCGGGAAGAGATGGGAGCATATTCAAAGAAGATGGAACTGTGAGCGACATTACAATCACAGTTCCATTTACATTTGCAGAAAATCCTCAAAGATGGCAGGAACGATTTCGGGCTGCGAGAAGATGGCTTATGAGAAAGATGATACAGAACTGATTTTAAGCGATGAACTGGAGTATTTCTATCACGTAAAACATACTAAGATCAATGCAGCAGAACGGCAAGTAAAAGAGGTCGGAGAGTTTGATGTAGAATTTACGTGTGAGGGATACCGATATCGAACAGATGGAAAAGCAGAATATACACCGGAAGAGGTGTTTTACAATCCATATGACAGATCAAGACCAGTCTATTTGATCACAGGTGAAGGTGAGTGCATCCTGCAGGTAAACGGAAGTCAAATGAAAGCGAATGTTGGCCAGAATCTGGTGATTGATACAGACAGGCTGATGGCATACAGAAAAGATGGAAAATTGATGAACACATCTGTGTATGGAGATTATGCAGAACTACATCTTTTACCGGGAGAGAATACCGTGTATATCTCAAGAGGATTTGATCTGAAAGTGATTCCGAACTGGAGGTGCTTATAAGGATAGAACTTTATAAACCAGGAAATACGGATTATGAACATAACGGTGATATGCCATTACTTCCGGAGAGCGCTTCTGTAAAAGCAATACTAAACGGAAGTTGGAAAGCGGAGATTCAGCACCCGATCGATGAAGAGGGACGTTGGAAGTGGATAGAAGAGGACGCAGTCGTAAAATTGGAGTCATTCAATGGAACACAGTTATTTCGGATCAAAAAGAAAGCAAAATCAGATGCTGGCGTGAGTGCAGAACTGGAACCGGTTTTTATGGATGCGATTGATGATTGTTTTCTGTTGGATATACGTCCAACGGAAAAAACGGGCAGCAGGCACTGGACATCATGACCACACCAAATAAAAAGTACAGTGGAAAATCTAATATCAAAATAATATCAACAGCATATTACCAGACAAAGAACCTGATCGAAGCAATCTGCGGAGAAGAGGAGAACTCCTTCCTGAACAGATGGGGCGGTGAGGTTCTTTTTGATAATTATACGATCACCGTCAATGACCGAGTTGGAATCGATCATGGGGTGCAGGTTTTATACGGGAAAAACATTGCGGAAAACGGGCTGCAGGAAGAGATTGATACCAGCGAGGTCATTACAAGGATTGTACCAAAGGCATATAACGGATACATGATAGAGGGGAATGAACCATGGGTGGACTCACCACTGCTTGATAAATATCCAACAATAAAATACGGAGTGATCACATTTGAAGATGTGAAGATGAAGGCCGATGCTGCGGAAGATGACGAAGAGAACGGAATCGTGATCTGCAATACACAGGAAGAACTAAACAATGCGTTAAAAGAAAAATGCGAGGAACAGTTTGAAGCTGGAATTGACAAGCCGAAGGTTACGATATCCGCTGATATGGTTATGCTGCATGATACGGAATTGTACGCGGATATCCGGGAACTGGAAGAAGTTTCTATCGGAGACACGGTACATTGTCGTCACAGCAAACTGGATATTGTAACAGATGCACGTGTCATAGAACTGGAATGGGATTGCATCAATGAAGAGGTTGCATCTGTTGTGTTGGGAGACTTTCAATATAATTTCATTGCGGATGTATCAAGTATGTCAAATCGGATAGAAAGTGCAATCCGACCGGATGGCACTGTGATAGGAGCACAGGTCAACGGCATCATAAACGGAGTGAAAGCACAGTTTCGGGCGCAGTCCGACATCGCACAAAAACAGAAAGTACGCGCTGTTTTATTTGAAGATTTGAATCCGGAGTCGGAAACGTTTGGAGCAATGTGCCTTGGTACAATGGGGTTCGAGATTGCCAGTAAAAGAACTGCAGATGGAAGAGACTGGGACTGGTCCACCTTTGGAACAGGACAGGGATTCTTTGCTGATTTTATCACAGCAGGAACAATGCTGGCTGATCGGATCAGAGGTGGAACATTGGAAATCGGAGGATTTGACAATAATAGTGGCATTGCAAGGGTGCTGGATGCAAGCGGGAAAGAAATAGTCCGACTGGATAAAGATGGAATTTACGCAGAAGGGAAATATATCTGCGATTCTTTGAGCGATAATCGGCGTGTGACAATAAAGGACGGAACAATATTATTTTCAAACAAAAATGATGAGGGCGTTCTTTGTATGACGTATGTTGGAAATGCATTGTTATTCACCGATGGAAACAAAGAAGACAGCAAAAGCTTACTAAGGATCACGAAGGATGCGGTTCTGTTAGATGCGGAAAACGTTGGACCCGGAGTTTATGGAAAGACTGGAACTGCAGTTTTTTCAAATGGGACAAATCTAAGGTTTGAAAAAGGATTTCTTGTGGGCGGAATCACGAAAGAAGGTGATTTCTGATGTCATGGACGATAGGAAACTTTTATCTGACCACAGAGCAGATGCAGGGGAATGCAAGAGAAGTACTAAGTTTTTTTGAACAAAAAGGATGGTCGCTGAATGCTATTGCTGGGATATGCGGCAACATGCAAAGTGAATCGAACATCAATCCCGGAATCTGGCAAAGCCTGCAGGAGGGAAACTATAGTGGAGGTTTTGGACTGGTACAGTGGACACCGGCAACAAATTATACAAATTGGGCAGGTGCGAACGGATATGGAATTACGGATCCAAACGGTCAGCTTACGTGGATAGATTCTGTTACAGTTTCTTTTGGTCAGTGGATTGCAACCGATGCATATCCGCTGTCGTTTGATCAGTTTAAGGTCAGCGGAGAATCACCGGAATATCTGGCATCTGCATTTTTGAAAAACTTTGAACGTGCAGGCGTAGAAGTGGAAGCGAGAGGCGGCAGCAGGCAAGATATTGGTACAACTACCTGAGTCAATATGCAGGAGGATCTGAAAAAATAGAAGCTGCGGTAAACTGGGCGATTCAAATTGCAAATGATAATAGCCACGGATATGATCAGACAAACCGCTGGGGACCGGATTACGATTGCTCCTCGTTATTGATTCAGGCGTGGGAAAATGCCGGGGTTCCGGTAAAAAGCAATGGGGCAACCTACACCGGCAATATGCGGGAAATATTTTTGAATTGCGGTTTTACGGATGTGACAGGCAGATAAATCTGGCAACAGGATCCGGTGTACAAAGAGGGGATATCCTTCTGAACATCGTAAACCATACTGCAATGGGAATTGGAAATGGACAGGTTGTGCAGGCCAGCCAAAATGAATTTGGCGGAACAACCGGCGGCCAGACTGGTGATCAGACAGGAGAGGAAATTTGGACAACCGGATACTATAACTATCCGTGGGACTGTGTGCTGCGATACAAAAGCGGTGGAGGTGTGTTGCCGGGAGACGTTTACCTCGTTAGGTGGATACCAGGATAAGAAAGAAGGTGTGATATGGAAACAACGACAACTTTATACATTGACGCGAGAAACCCGGGAATTATGCAAACAATCTATGCAGTACAGTACGATTCGGGCAGACTTCTGCGCTGTATGATTTCCGGAATGGCAAAGACAATCAGTAAGGCCAGGATTTATTGTAAGAAACCAAGCGGATCAGAAACTTACACAGAAGGAACCGTGATAAGCAATTATTGCGTCCTGTTCAGTTTGACGCCGCAAATGGTTGCAGAAGTGGGAAATACGGAATGCCAGCTACATTTGATTGATGGTAGCAATGCTGTCACATCATTCAAAGTGAAGATGGAGGTCAGAGAAAACTTAGTGGCTGTATCCGAAATACAGTCAACTAATGAATATCAGGCGCTCGTAGATATACTAAATCGTTTGGAGAAGTATGATCCGATTGAAATTACAACGATTGAAATTGATTCTCTGCAGTCAGGAACCATAGAAAGTGGAAGCATTGCTTTAAACGTGCAAAAGATTTATGCCTCTGTAGGACAGATGAATGCAGGATTTGAAACCGATGGTCTTCCGGAAAATGCGATTGTGATGATAAGTACCGGTAACCCGGATGATGCAGATAATGCCAAGGTTTATAGAAAGGGCGCAACTGGATATGAGTACATGGTAGATTTATCCGGTGCAACAGGGGCTAAAGGAGAGAAAGGAGATCCTGGTCCAAGAGGAGAAAAGGGGGATTCAGGGGGAGCCTGGGAAAGATGGAACGGGTGTTACTATACTGGGCTCCTATAAAACAGAAGAGGAATTGAACAGAGAACATCCAACAGGAAATGCGGGTGAATCCTATCTGGTAGATGGAAATCTATATGTATGGGACAACGTATCTGGCCAGTGGAAAAATGTAGGACGTATTCAGGGTCCGGAAGGACCGGCAGGAAAAGCAGCAACAATACGGATCGGAACTACTACGACCGGGGAGGCAGGAACAGAGGCGTCTGTTGAAAATTCGGGTACAGAAACAGAGGCGGTATTTGATTTCGAAATTCCCCGGGGGGATTCCGGAGAAGTAACAGGGATAGAGGGGATTCCGAATTCGGATATCGATTCGCTTGGAGGAGGCGCATAAGAATGATAATTGCAGTATTTGATGAATGTTCCAGGCGTGTGGATATCGATGGAAAACTTACACAATGGGATTACGGACAGGTTTTACAGATCTGCGGAATGGAAGTAGAAGAAGAACAAATACAAGTACATTTCACTGACAAATGTACGAATGGTGCATTGGTGGTACTTGGGAAAGTGGAAGACGGTGACATCACAGTCGACATTCCAAATGAATTACTGAAAAGAAGTGGAACAATCCAGGCATATGTATATAAGACTATTCCGGGAGAAGGAAAGACCATATTTGAAATTCGGTTAAGTGTAAAAGCACGAAAAAAGCCAGAAGATTATGAGGCCCCAGCGGATAAACATGCACTGGAACAGATCGTGGAGCGGTTAAAGCAAAAAGGAGACGGGCTGCAGTTAGAGGGGAATCAACTGCAGCTTTTGTCTGGTAAGGATACAATCAGTTCCGTAAATCTGTCAAACAGCGGCGGGACTGTGGAGATAGAGTCGATCACCAATTCGGAGATTGACGAGATTATGAAAGGAGCAGAGTGAAAAATGCCAAGAAAAAAAGCAACAGAAGCAGCAGTGATCGCTGCAGAAAAGAAGTACCTGGATCAGGATGGACTTGCACACCTGGTACAGAAGAATGATGAGAGATACGTAAAGAAGGAGGTGGGAAAAGGTTTATCCAGCAATGATTTTTCGGATGAGTACAAGAAAAAAATCGATGACCTGGCGTACACCAAGATTGCAATCAACAGTCTGACTGCCACGAACAGCAGCAACGAAATCGGTGCGACAGTTACTGCATCTGATATTGCATGGGCGTTAAATAAAGAACCTAAGACCCAGAAAATCCAGTTTGCAAGCGAAGCTGCCGAAAATCTGGATAAGAGCATCCGTAAGAAATCATACACAGGAAAGACAGTGAAAGCAAATACGAATATCGTTCTTACTGTTACAGATGAAAGAGATGCGTCTGTATCCAGAACCGTGACAATCGCATTCCAGCCAAAAGTATACTGGGGCAAGACTAACAAAGCATCACTCGCAAATGCGGATATCCTTGCGTTAGAGGGTTCTGCGCTTGCAGGCGGCAGAGGACGCAGTTTTACAGTAAATGCCGGAGCAGGTGAGAAGATCGTGTATGCAATCCCTACATCATTTGGAACTCCGACTTTTAATGTCGGTGGATTTGACGGCGGATTTACAAAAGCGCAGACATTGGAGTTTACCAACGCATCCGGATATAAGCAGAGCTATGACGTATGGATGTCTGTAAACGCAGGACTGGGGTCTACAGCAGTCACAGTAAAATAAGGAGGCTTGAAAGATGGCACAGAGCATTGAAGGTGGTGTTGTAATCGTCAACACCTTATCCACAAAGAATAATGGAAATTATCCGCTGTGCATGGCGGAAAGCGTGCAGCTTGCGGAAGGAAAAACTGTAGAGCAGAAAATCGGTGAACTGGAGGCAGGCACCGGAAACGAGATCATCACAGAAGATGAGATCAATGGATTGTTTTAAAGAAAAGGAGAGAGAAGAACATGGCAAAATTTTTAGATTTAACAGGACTTGGAACATTTAAAGAGAAAATGCAGGAATGGGCAAATGGTGCATTTCGAAAGAAAACTGACAAAGTAGTTTCTACTGATGTTACGTATAAGGGAAAATCGCTGGATGAAGCAATTAAAAGTGGAGAATTTAAGGGAGATAAAGGAGACAGAGGAGAAACCGGCGCAGCTGGAGCACAGGGACCAGCAGGACCGGCAGGAGCTGCGGGTGCACAGGGACCTCAGGGATTGCAGGGGCCACAAGGTCCGGCTGGGGAAGCGTTTAAAATCGCTAAGACATTTGCTTCCGTTGATGCGATGAACAAAGGGTTTGCGACAGATGGAGTAAAGACTGGGCAGTTTGTCATGATTGACACAGGAAATGTAGAGGATGCTGACAACGCCAAGTTATATGTTAAAGGTGCGTCATCTTACACATACATCACAGACTTATCAGGAGCCACCGGTATGACAGGTCCACAGGGACCTCAGGGATTGCAGGGGGCTGCTGGACCAGCAGGACCGGCAGGAGCAAAAGGTGAACAGGGGATTCAAGGACCTGCAGGAGCAAAAGGCGAAAAGGGAGAAACGGGACCACAAGGACCTCAGGGATTAAAGGGTGAGAAAGGGGACATTGGACCAATGGGACCACAGGGTCCGGCAGGCTCGGATGCAAACGTGGAAAGTATTACAAACGAAGAGATAGATTCGTTGTTTACCATGTAAAGTGGGGTGGTTAAATGAAATATTTAAGTTGGACAGGATTGCAGCATTTTTACAGCAAATACATTGGAAATCTGAATGAACAGTTAAAGAATGTTAAGAAAAGCATTGGAAACTTAGGAAACCTTGCGACAGCATCGAAAGAGAATTTAGTGTATGCAATAAATGAAATAAAGAGTGCATTATCATCCTTTGTAGAGAAAAAAGATATTGTGGATAATTTGACGTCACAGGCAGGTGATGCACCACTGAGTGCAAATATGGGCCGAGAGTTAAGCGAAGACATGAGTGTAGAGACGGAATGGAAGATTTATAACGAAAATAACTGGGAACTAAAATATCGGAAAAGCGGATACAAACGGTATCAGGTAAGAGTGATTTATACAGACAAAAATGGATCGCACGATAACAAAGACAGACTAATTATGAGTGGATGCCCATTTACTCCAGATGGAGACCAAAGGTTAGTGATGTTAATGAATGTTGCACAGCAAATTGTAGGAACGGGAAATATACAATTCAGAACAAACAGAAACGTTACATTGTCTGCAGAAGAATATAACAATCCTGTTACGTATGAGTGTTATGGAGAGGTAATCGTGCAATAAGAGAGAGTCTGTACACATTTTATTTTACAATTCGAATACAGGAAGGAAAGTGAGGATATGAAGAAAATGAATTATGCAGAACCAATTATTGATGTTTATAATGCGATTGTAGGAACGGTCGTTGCTGTTCTCTCGTACATCCTCGGAGAACATTGGATTTTATTTGTAGCATTTTTGCTTTTAAATATTGCTGATTGGCTAACAGGATGGATGAAGAGCAGAATGGCTAAGAAAGAAAATTCTGTTAAAGGATGGAAAGGCGTATTAAAGAAATTAGGGTACTGGTTGATGATTATGGTAGCATTTGGAGCAAGTGCAGTATTCATAGAAATAGGAAAGACTATCGGAGTAGATTTACAGGTTACAACATTACTTGGATGGTTTGTACTTGCAAGCTTGCTTATTAACGAGATTAGATCGATCTTGGAAAATTTTGTAGAAGCTGGATTAAATGTGCCAGTTGTTCTTATCAAAGGATTAGAAGTTGCAGATAAGTTGGTAAATAAAGACGATAATACTAAACAATGAATGTTTATGGAATGGGGGGTGGTTCCAATGTGTGTATAAATATAGAAACTCGTAAATAAGTAAAGAATAGATTATGGAGGTATTATTTTATGGCAAATTTAGAACAATTCATTCAAAATATGGTAAATATGTGTAATGACAATTCATATGGTTATCGTCTCGGAGGATGGGGGCCAAAGGATTACGATTGTGCAAGCTCCATCATAACAGCATTGCGAAATGCTGGATTTGATACTGGATCAGCTACATATACAGGGAATATGGCAGCAGAGCTTTGTGCGAGAGGATGGACAAGGCTGCCAGTTGGCACTTCATTGAACAGAGGAGATATTCTTCTAAATGAAGTGAATCATGTGGCATTATATGTAGGTAATAACCAGCTGGCTGAATTTTCTTCTGATTACGATGGAGCTTCAGGGGACAGCAGTGGAAAAGAAGCGAGTGTGCATGGGTATTATAATTTCCCGTGGGATTGTATTTTGAGATATAAAGGCAACACAGAAACGGAAGAAATTAAGAATGTACATTTATATGAATGGAACGGGGGAGATAATCAGTGGTGGAAGCTGATAAAGGACACAGATGGATTCTATGAAATGCAGTGCAAAGGAAATGGTCTGTTTTTGGATGTACATGAAGGTAAAGATGAGAATGGACAGAATGTTGTAGCCTATAAAAGGAATGGAACAAATGCTCAGAAATGGAAGATAATCCCAGTAAATGATTCAATATTAGGGAATTTTGCGTTTGAACTCGCTCCGAAAATCAATACAAATAAGCGTTTGGATGTGTTTGGAAATGGAGTAGACAACCATACAAATATTGATATTTATGATACAAATGGTTCAGATGCGCAGCGTTTTTACATGAGACCAATCGGAGAGGGCTATTATCAGATTATCAATATCAACAGTTTAAAATCTGTTGATGGAGGCGGAATCTTATAATAGTGAAAAGAGGGCTTGTAAACAGGCTCTCTTTTATTGTGCGTATTATGCAAAAAGGTGGTGAGAACATGAGTGAACAGAACGAATTTGGAAGAACAACAGCAGAGGAACTGGAAAAAGTATTTGAAGCAGAAGAGCAGGAGGAAGAACAGGAGGAGAAATAATGAGTATTTGTAGAGGAATTGCCGGCAGGAGAGGTAAAAATCCTGTCGGTATTTTTATTCATAATGGGGCAGACGGTCAGAATGCTACGACAGCGTATTACAGGAATTACTTACAAAACGCAAACTTGGAAAACGGATTTGCCCATTATTATGTGTGCAGCGATGGAATCTTACAGGCGGAAGATGACGAAAATTGCGCTTGGCACTGCGGATACTTGAACGGAAATCTCAATTTCTTGAGTATAGAGGTCTGCCAGAGCATGGGGGACTTGGATACCTTTAAGGCGAACGAAGAAAAAGCATTGCAGTTAGCAGCGCAGAAATGTAAGCAGTACGGAATTACACCAAGTGCAAGCACGATTATGTTACATCAGGAGGTGTTTGCCACTGCTTGTCCGCACAGATCAGTGGAGATTCACGGTGGTGCGACAGCGACAAAAACGTATTTTATTAAACGTATCAGCGAACTGATGAATGGAAATCAAGTCGCAACAGAAGATCAGGAAGGAGAAGAGACTATGCAGTGTATGTTTACAGTAGAAGGAAAAGGATGTGTTTATTGGATGCATGATGGAGTTGTGACAGCTTTAGCACATCCAGACGAGTTAAAAATCATTCAGCAGGTCTATAAGGATAACTTTGGGCATGATATGCCGTGCTACAGTTGGGGCAAAAATGCACCATGGCATGTGAGACTGATGAACCCATTGTATCGTGAACCGGTTAAATCTATTTAATAAAACCCCTCGGAGATTAGCTCTCTGAGGGGTGAATATTGTATCAATCTTATTTTTATCAAAAAGGTATTACTTATTTAATGTGGATTAGTTGCATCTTGGATGTGCGAAAGAACTGGCCCATATGGAAATGATCTGTGCCATTGTGCACCAGCTGACGAAAAATCTTTCTCCGGAAGAAATTGAGAGATCCGGGTTTGCTCCATACTATGTAGATCATACTCTGGCATTGTGGCCACAGGCTGCAAGCGGAGCACCGTGGACTGCAACCTATTTTCAGTCAAAAGGTGATCCGATTACAGATCTTCATGAAGACCTCGCTGCAGATGGTGCAACTACATAAGTGCAACATAGAAGTGTTAAGTAGAAGTTCTATATAATCTGGTGTGCCAGACACCAGATTTTACAGAACTTAGAAATTCCAATGTATTTCAATCGGGACATTTCTTGTCCCTGGAATCCGTT
>ENA-OQJX01000451-OQJX01000451.1-human-gut-metagenome-genome-assembly--contig:-NODE-451-length-22025-cov-5.909033_pt1 | contig 22025 bp, 26 predicted proteins | sample MGYA00242615_ERZ504782 | MGnify/ENA primary metagenome ERZ504782 (study PRJEB26092, sample SAMD00036354) | human gut metagenome | host: Homo sapiens | study: EMG produced TPA metagenomics assembly of... | reverse complement strand
CTTGTCAATCCCATATTACAAAAAAAGCCTGACACGATAAGTTGTCAAGCTACACATCCCGTATAGTCAAGGCTTCTTTTGCTTGGTTACTCTCTACTTATAATATCTCTTAAAACGAGTGAACTTTGCAAAGGAACAATTTTATTTTATACAAAACAATTTTTTTAGACTTTACTTTATATGTTGGCCAGCATAAAAAAGAAAAGGGGAATTTTGACACACCCCCTTTTTTATTGTTCGCCCGGCACGAACCCTTTTCGGTTGGGGAAACACCGGTCTATTTTTCTTCATCGATAATCATGCCGCTACCGAGGCAAAGACGATGGTCTTTGTCGTAGACTACTCCGTACTGTCCAGGAGCGATTCCCTGGATTTTGTTGTCAGATTCGATGCGGTACAAGTCTCCGATGCGACGGATGCGGCCGTGTGTGAAGTCCGGTGTGTGACGGATCTTGAAAGTGATCTCTTTCTCGTCCTCAAATTCTCCCCATGGATCTTCGGTGATGAAGTCGAAGCCGTGCATGTTGATAGTCTTGCCATACTGTGTTTCCGGATCATAACCGTTGGAAACATAGATAATGTTCCGCTTGATATCTTTTTTGATGACGAACCAGGGTCCGCCGCTCAAACCTAACCCCTTGCGCTGTCCGATGGTGTGGAACCAGTAGCCGTTGTGTTTGCCCAATACCTTACCGGTTTCCAGTTCGACGATCTTTCCTGTCCGTTTTCCTAAATAACGCTCGATAAAGTCATTATAATTGATCTTGCCTAAGAAACAGATTCCCTGACTGTCTTTCCGTTTAGCACTCGGCAGTTTTTGTTGTTCGGCTATGGCTCGGACTTCGCTTTTCATGAGATGTCCGATCGGGAACATTAATTTCTGTATTTGCAAACGAGTGATTTGGCCGAGGAAGTCGGTCTGGTCTTTTACCGGGTCCTTGGCGGTGGAAAGCCATACCTTACCGTCTATTTCGGTTGTAGTGGCGTAATGGCCGGTTGCTATTTTATCGAAATCCTTTCCCATTTCTCTTCAAAGCAGCCGAATTTGATATATTTATTGCACATCATATCCGGGTTGGGGGTGAGTCCGCGTTTTACGGAATCGATGGTATAGCTCACGACACGATTCCAATATTCGTCATGCAAAGAGACGATTTCAAACCGGCAACCGTACTTCTTGGCGATATAGGAGGTGATCTCGATATCTTCTTCGGCGGGACAGTCTATATATCCATCTTTATCTTCCATGCCGATGCGGATATAGAAAATGGTAGGATCGTATCCTGCCTCTTTCAACTGGTGAACAACTACGGAGCTATCCACTCCTCCCGAAACTAATGCTGCAATTTCCATATTTTTACAGTGAATAAGAATTGTACAAAGGTACGGTAAATTTTTCAATTAAAACAGGAGAGAAGCATTGGCTACTTCGGCATTGATATCAAAAGTTTGATTATGGAATTCATGAAAGAAAACACAATAAAATCATGTATTCTTATTTACCACCCCAATCTTCCCACTGAGATTTACCAAAACCATATTTAGCTCTAAGCGAACGCATCTGACTTTGGATATACTTACGCTTTGAATCGTCATAAGGATCTGTACCTGTACTCATTCTAATTAACTGAGTTTCCCAATTACGATATGTGTGATCATTTGTAATTTTATCCCTTTGAGAAGGACCGCTTTTCTGAAATTTTCCAGTTTTTGTTGATCGGGAAGCCGGAGCTGAGAAAGTAGCGGAACTTCCCCCTTCTTCCAAATGTTGAATTAAAGCAATTTGACGTTCTATACGTTGATTAATATTTCGGAGTTCAACGCGGTTGTCTGTTGTTTCACGGAGATGTCGATCTGCTGCACCTCTTCCATAATTACCCTGACCAGGTCGTACTTGCCCATGATTCATTCTCAAAGAAGTTCCTGCTCTTCGTATTTGTTTCGAGCCTTCAGAAGAAATAGTCCTTTGTGTATTCTTGCTTCTTGCAATTATAGCTTCACGTTGAACATAAAGCTGTTGAAGTTTTGTTTTCTTTTTCGATTTGAGAAGCAGAGGTTGCTTTAACTTGCATATTTTCAAAATCGTATATATCTTCGTTTACAGAAGCTGACTCACTACTTTTCAACGCAGTCGTAGCTAATTCTTCAGCTGTAAGCGACCTGCCTTCGTTAAGAGCAGTTACGGCTGTTTCATCCCCTTCGATTGCCGCATAAGTTGTCGCAGCAACTCCAACAAGGGTACCAGCCGTTTCGAGCCCGCTAATGACTTTATCCCAGCGTCGTGATTTTTGATCTTTTCTAGCTTGTTTATAATTGGCCGTGATCTGTTCGTTCTCAGGAGCAAGTTCGTGAGCTAATTTCAACTTACTCATCCCTTCACTATAAGCTTCAGACTTCAATTCCAAAAGTCCGAAATTATTATATGCCATTGCAAACGTCGGTTCAATTTTTATGATACGAGCATACAACTGACGTGCCCGTTGTGTCTCTCCATTCTTTTCAGCCGTTTCTCCTAAAACATACAACCTTTGTATAAACTCAGGATCAATTGTCCCGTCTTCTGTCACTGTTCCGGTTTCGTTATCTACCCAAATAGGAGCAGTCCCATCGGCAAATCCACCAATCAAATCGAATCCGGTAAAAGCACGAATCAGCCCGTCTATTCCATAAAATCCGTAATGTTCTTTTTCTTGTACCACGAATGCATGGCCGTTTCTGTCGTATGTAATATCTTCATATTCGCATGGAACAATAATTCTTCCGAAGCTATCTCCCACACCACAAAGACTATCTTTGGCAAACAATAAGAAAAAGCCATCATTTATCTGTTCAATACCAATGTATTCTGGTTTGAATAACCAAATGCTGTCTTTTTCTGAAATCCGAGCGCCATAGAAAGATCCCTTTTGTTCAAAAAACGGTTGATCATCCGGAGCAATAAGTCCTTTACTGAATTCCACCTCCTTACTATCAACTTTTGCGCCTATCGAATCGAGCCGTTGTGTCAGAACCGAATAAACACCACTGTCTAATTTTGCTTTCACATCTTTTACTGCCTGTCGATAGTCTTTATTGGATACAGGGACAGTTGTCATTGCTTCTTCTAATTGATAGGTACAGGGAACTACCAATTCACCATTTAGATCAATTGTACCATACTTACCTTCCATCTTTACAGAAGCTAAACCATTATCTTTAAAAGAATCAGCCATTCGTAACGATTGGGAATCACAAGATTACCCAGTTTGTCAATAAAACCATATTTTCCTTCTATCATCACCGGCGCCAAACCATAATTGAATTTAGTCAATTTTTTTGCCTTATATATAGGAGGTATAACGAACTGATTAGAAGAGTTTATAAATCCCATTCGCCCCTCCATAATGACAGCTGCCAATCCTTCATCAAAATTTTTAGCCGCCTGATCATACTGAGGCGGTATCGCCCAATTATACGCCAAGCGATCTTTTTTACCCCAGATGAGCGAAGTTCCCAATCCAACCGCACTAAATGCCGAGGTTGCAGTCAAACGGTTGGTAAAAACATGCGTGAAGTCTTTGATTTGTTATAGGTATATCCCCACTTTTTGGTAGCAGGGTATTGAGTAAGCAATAATTGATTTGAATTTTCTTCAGCAATAACATGTTTTGGAATCACAAACAATAATATTAATAGTAAACGGACAGCCTTCATAATATTTTATAGTTTTACCATTATATGTAATCATAGTTCAATTTACAATCATAAACGCTTGCAAAGCGTACGAATTTTCCGTTTTTAACACTACGAAATTGTACTTTTAAATTAGAGAAGCATTGGGTATTTCTGCATATATTTATAATTTTGTACATTTGGAGCCTGTTTAAATTGGGCAAATCTATTTTAAATTATTCTTTAAAAGATATGCATATACGTTATTCAGCTTTGTTTTTGTCAGCTCTATTGTTGTCGACTGATGTTTATCCTTATTCGGCTTGTCGCTTGCCGGAAATACGGGAAGTGTCTGTCCCCAACCGGTGGAAAGGGAAGAAAGTCGCTTTCTTGGGTGATTCGATTACCGATAAGATACATGTCGGAACGACGAAAAACTATTGGCAGTATCTTTCGGAAATGTTGGGGTTGGAACCGTTCGTTTACGGTATTAACGGTCATCAGTGGAACGGTGTGTTGGAGCAGGCCGGGAGATTGCAGGCCGAACGGGGGGATGATATTGATGCAATCCTGATCTTTGCCGGAACAAACGACTTTAATGCCAACGTACCTTTAGGAGAATGGTACGCCGAGAAGGAAGAATCCGTTGAAGTTTCGGGACCGAAGCAGGAGGTGCGAAAGCGACGGATGCTGCAAACGGATGATCGGACGTTCCGGGGGCGTATCAACTGTGTCCTATCTTATCTGAAAACGAATTATCCGACGAAACAAATCATACTGTTGACCCCGATACATCGCGGATATGCCAAATTCGGGGATAACAATATCCAGCCGGACGAATCTTATCCTAACGGAATTGGCTTGTATGTAGATGAATATGTAAAGGCGATCAAAGAAGCTGCCAATGTTTGGGCTGTTCCTGTCATCGATCTCAATAGCATCAGCGGGCTTTGTCCTGTCTTCGACTCCCATACCCGTTATTTTCATAAGGAAGATACGGACCGCCTTCATCCGAATGCGGACGGGCATTACCGGATGGCAAAGGCTTTGATGTATCAGCTATTGGCTTATCCGGCCGATTTTGAATAAAACATTTCGTTGGCGATTGGTTGAGAGGCTGACAGATGGGGTTCTGTTCACCAGGCAGATGGGCATTTGCTCGATCGACAGGAGCCGTCTGTCGATCGAGTAAATTTCAGATTCCGATATATCCTTTCAGTGCATTCACATAATCCTCGAATGCCTGCTTGCCGACAGGCGTAATCCTGCAAGTTGTGCGAGGTTTTTTCCCGACGAAGCTTTTCTCGACTTCGATATATCCGGCTTCACTCAATTTGTCTATCTGCACACTCAGGTTACCGGCGGTCGCTTGTGTCTTTTCTTTCAGATAGACGAAATCAGCTTCATCAACCGATAGGAGAATGGACATGACCGCAAGCCGGAGCTGGGAATGTAATAATGGATCTAATTCTTTGAACATGATTTCTTTGCTTTATAATTCAAAACATGTCCCGGAATTATCATCATGACGATGAAAGACAGGGCAAAAAGAAGGAGCATAAAAGAGTCGAATCCCTCTTTTATAATGTAAAATAGCATATTGAGACCATTGATGAAAGAGACGATACCGAGATTGAAAACTTTCTCTTTAATCAGTAATCCGGTGATGTAACAAGCTAACGACAGAATAATAAGTATAAGTGGTGGAATCAGTCGACCGTCGTAATATATCCCGAAGATAGTGGTGGTCAGTGTTGCGATAGATCCCATGACACCCCATATTTGTTCGAGCACTTTGTCCGTGTAAGTCTTGACTTTAGGCAATCTTTTCCGTTTAAAGTAATAGCTTAAAGGGATTCCGACGACTATGATTAGCAGGAATGCCAAATAAGACATGAGATTCTCTGTCAATTGCAGCAACAGGTAGACAATTGCAGTTGAGGTAACTGTCAGATATCCCCAAAACAAAAAAATATTACCATCACCTATTTCCAGATTGTGTTTCGTGTTACGGATCATCCGGGTGATGAGCTCCAGACTTTCTTTTTCGTTTAATTTTCTTTCTTCCATTTTTTCTTCCTCCTTTTAATAGTGATACAAATAAGTTTATGTTATAAACCATATATGGATTAAAAAAGTGTAAGGAGCTATGCATTTCTCACCTACACGCTGCAAATATAAAATGGTTTATATTGTAAACCAAATAAAAAAGGAAATTTTTTGCTGAAAAATGACTTTATCCATACAAGCAAACCAAAGGGATAGGTTTTACAATTTGTCACTATCATAGGCAAAAAGCCTCTCTTTTGTTATGTTAAAAAATATTACCCTTGCTACTAATTCCAAATATATGGGATACTAATCCTATTTTGAAGGTATAGTAGTGACAATTTGATAGAATTGAAAGTGTGATTCCAGTTGGGATGTCTTTAATCTGCAAAACATTTTTCATCTCATCGAAATTGCTTATTTTCGCATCCATAATAGTTCCCTTTTATGAATGTAGACATAACAGATTTAAAGACGGTCCGTTTGAGTCAGGACGGGAGTGCTGTGATTATCCTGGACCAGACCCGCTTACCGAGATTTGAAGTATATGTTTCCCTCTCTTCAGCAGAAGAAGTTTGGGAGGCTATATACAAGTTAAAGGTACGCGGAGCACCGGCTATCGGGATAGCTGCTGCCTATGGTATTTATGTTTGCAGTCGGCTGATTGTGGCAAACACTTATGACAGTTTTTACAGTGAGTTCCTTCGGATGAAGGATTACCTGGCATCTTCTCGCCCGACTGCGGTCAACTTGGTTGCCGCTTTGGACCGGATGGAAAAAGTTGTGGTTACCCATTCTATGAAGCCTGTTCCGGAAATAGTGGACTTGTTGCGTGTCGAATCGGAGGCGATCCGGGCGGAAGATGCGGCAGCTTGCCGTAAGATAGGAGAGAACTGTTTGTCCCTACTGCGTCCGGGAATGGGAATCCTGACACATTGTAATGCTGGTCATCTGGCAGTATCGGAATATGGAACGGCTCTGGCTCCGGTTTATTTAGGGGAAGAACGTGGATATGGCTTTAAGGTGTTTGCCGATGAAACGCGGCCGCTGTTGCAGGGGGCACGTCTGACGGCCTACGAATTGCAGAAGGCAGGTGTGGATGTTACCCTGATCTGTGATAATATGGCATCGGTCGTCATGCGAAAAGGCTGGGTACAGGCTGTTGTGGTCGGTTGCGACCGGGTGGCGGCTAATGGCGATACGGCTAATAAGATCGGGACTTCGGGGGTAGCGATTTTGGCCCGTCATTACGGAATTCCTTTTTATGTGTTGGGCCCGACATCCACCATTGATCTGAATTGCCCGGATGGAGATTCGATTGTGATTGAAGAACGGAATCCCGAGGAAATTACGGATATGTGGTATGCTTCGCGGATGGCACCCGAAGGGGTGAAAGCCTATAACCCGGCTTTTGATGTGACTTCTCACGACTTGATAACTGCGATTATAACCGAAAAGGGGATCGCTTATCCCCCTTTCCATATGGAGGATTTCTGAAAAATATTTATGGAAAGTTTTGCTAATCCCGAAACAATCAGTAATTTTGCTGCCCAATTTGTGGATATAGTAATTAAACAATATAATAAATTAAATTATGATCGTAGTTCCATTAAAAGAAGGCGAAAACATTGAAAAAGCGCTGAAGAAATTCAAAAGAAAGTTTGAAAAAACAGGTGTAGTAAAAGAATTGAGAAACCGTCAGGCTTTCGAAAAACCCTCTGTAGCAAAGAGAAAACAAACTATGCGTGCTGTTTACGTTCAGCAATTACAGCAGGTAGAAGAATAAAAATACAAAATCTATCTGCCAGGCTTGTTTTATTGGATTCTTATCCTATTTTCTTGCATAAAAGTTGATGCAACGTGAATGTGCGGATTGATTCATTTTTAGATTATCTTCGGTATGAACGGAATTATTCCGAATATACGATTGGTGCTTATTCTAAAGATTTGCAGCAGTTTGAAGATTTTGTAAAAGAGAAGAAGGAAGGCATATTTGTGCCGGAGGAAGTGGATGCGGATATTGTACGGAATTGGATTATATCTTTGTTGGATAATAAGATTTCGCCCGTGTCTGTCAACCGGAAATTGAGTTCTTTGAAATCTTTTTTTAAATTCCTTATGAAGCAGGGATTTGTTTCTGTAAACCCGTTACGGTTTGTGACCGGTCCGAAAACAAAGAAGCCGTTACCTACTTTTGTAAAAGAGAAGGATATGGAAGAGTTGTTGGATGGAGATGGGTTTGATGAGGATTTTGAAGGGGTGAGGGATCGTTTAATACTTGAAATGCTTTATGATACCGGGGTGAGGCGTTCGGAGTTGGTCGGATTACAAGATATCGATATCGACTACGATGCCATGTTAATCAAGGTAACAGGTAAGCGTAACAAGCAGCGGCTGATTCCTTTTGCAGAAAGATTAAAAAACTTGATGCTTGCATACACAGAAGTCCGAAATCGTGAAGTTGGCGCAGGAAGCGGATGGTTCTTTGTCCGGAAGAATGGAGAACAGTTGTCTACGGGTATTCTTTATACGATAGTAAAAAAGAAGCTCTCGGATATTCCGACATTGGCAAAATGCAGTCCCCACGTATTAAGGCATTCGTTTGCAACAAGTATGTTGAATAATGGAGCGGAGTTGAACGCCGTGAAAGAGTTACTCGGACACAGCAGTCTGGCTTCTACCAGCATTTACACACATACAACCTTTGAGGAATTAAAAAAAGTGTATCATGCTCATCCAAGAGCACAAAAAGAAGGAGGTTTATTATGAACATTAGAATTCAAGCAATTCATTTTGACGCAACCGATCAATTAGAAGCGTTTATTCAGAAGAAAGTGTCTAAGTTGGAACAGTATTTCGACGGCATTATATCGGCAGAAGTTAGTTTAAAGGTTGTAAAACCAGAATCTGCAAAGAATAAAGAAGCTGCTATTCGATTGATTATTAAAAATGGAGATTGTTTTGCCGAAAAGGTAAATGATACCTTTGAAGAATCAATTGACGAATGCGTAGAAGCATTAGAGAAACAGTTAGTTAAATTCAAGGAAAAAATCAGAGCCAAATAAAAAAAACGGTAGATAAATTTGGTATATAAGAAATAATGCCTAAATTTGCAGCCGTTTCGCCTTGGTGACGAAACGGCTGCTTTTTGAAGCAGGCTTGCCTCTTTAGCTCAGTTGGCCAGAGCACGTGATTTGTAATCTCGGGGTCGTTGGTTCGAATCCGACAAGAGGCTCAAAATAGTTGATGGTGGAAAGTTGACAGTTGACAGTTTATGTCACTTTCCAGTTTTATCTGTCAACTATCAATTTTTAACTGTCAACTTATTGGGCAGTTACCAGAGTGGCCAAATGGGGCTGACTGTAACTCAGCTGTCTTTCGACTTCGGTGGTTCGAATCCATCACTGCCCACGATAATTGCGGAAGTAGCTCAGTTGATAGAGCATTAGCCTTCCAAGCTGAGGGTCGCGGGTTTGAGCCCCGTCTTCCGCTCTTATTTATTGCCTGTGTAGCTCAGCGGTAGAGCACTTCCTTGGTAAGGAAGAGGTCCCGAGTTCAAGTCTCGGCACCGGCTCAATGATATTTTAGAACATGATCATTAATCAAATAAAGAACAATTAAGTTATGGCAAAAGAGAAATTTGACAGATCGAAACCACATGTGAACATTGGTACGATTGGTCACGTTGACCACGGTAAAACAACTTTGACAGCTGCTATCACAACAGTATTGGCAAAGAAAGGTCTTTCAGAACTGCGTTCATTCGACTCAATCGACAACGCTCCTGAAGAAAAAGAAAGAGGTATCACTATCAACACTTCTCACGTAGAGTATTCGACTGCAAACCGCCACTATGCTCACGTAGACTGTCCGGGTCACGCCGACTACGTAAAGAACATGGTAACTGGTGCTGCTCAGATGGACGGTGCTATCATCGTTGTTGCTGCAACTGATGGTCCTATGCCTCAGACTCGCGAGCACATCTTGTTGGCTCGTCAGGTAAACGTTCCGAGATTGGTTGTTTTCATGAACAAATGTGACATGGTAGACGACGAAGAAATGTTGGAATTGGTTGAAATGGAAATGAGAGAACTTCTTTCTTTCTACGATTTCGACGGTGATAACACTCCGATCATTCGTGGCTCTGCTTTGGGCGCTTTGAACGGTGATGCAAAATGGGAAGAAAAAGTAATGGAACTGATGGAAGCTTGCGATACTTGGATTCCGCTGCCTCCGCGTGAAATTGACAAACCTTTCTTGATGCCTATTGAAGACGTATTCTCTATCACAGGTCGTGGTACAGTTGCTACTGGCCGTATCGAAACTGGTATCGTAAAAGTTGGTGATGAAGTTCAGATCATCGGTCTGGGTGCTGACGGAAAGAAATCTGTTGTTACAGGTGTTGAAATGTTCCGTAAGTTGCTGGATCAGGGTGAAGCTGGTGACAACGTTGGTTTGTTGCTTCGTGGTATCGACAAGAACGAAATCAAACGTGGTATGGTAATCTGCCACCCGGGTCAGGTTAAAGAACACTCTCGCTTCAAAGCTGAGGTTTATATCCTGAAGAAAGAAGAAGGTGGTCGTCACACTCCGTTCCACAACAAATATCGTCCTCAGTTCTATATCCGTACATTGGACGTAACTGGCGAAATTACTCTTCCGGAAGGAACTGAAATGGTAATGCCTGGTGATAACGTTACAATCGACGTTGAACTGATCTACCGGTAGCTTGTAACGTAGGTCTTCGTTTCGCTATCCGCGAAGGTGGACGTACAGTAGGTGCTGGTCAGATCACAGAATTAGAAACTAATTCAAATACATAAATGTAGCCAGTCTTGTTTAAGGCTGGCTATTTTACGGAACTAGCTCAGTTGGTAGAGCACTGGTCTCCAAAACCAGGTGTCGGGAGTTCGAGCCTCTCGTTCCGTGCTAAAAATCTATAGATTCGATGAAAAAGATAATTAATTATATTAAGGAATCTTATAACGAACTTGTTTATAAAGTTTCTTGGCCTACGAGAACAGAGCTTTCCAATAGTGCTGTGGTTGTTATGTTTGCTTCCCTTATAATCGCGGCATTAATCTTTGTTATTGATTTAGGCTTTGAGGGCGTGATGCGTTTCTTCTACGAGAAAATCTTTTAATCAGTTTAAAGTATGTCTGATATTCAAAAGAAATTTTATGTTCTGCGTGCCATTAGCGGCAAGGAGAATAAAGTCAGAGAGTACCTTGAGGCTGAGTTGAAGAATACTGACTTAGGTGAGTATGTGTCACAGGTCTTGATTCCTACTGAAAAGACTTTTACGGTACGTAATGGTAAGAAGGTGATGAAAGAACGCGCTTACTTGCCTGGATACGTTTTGGTAGAAGCTGCTTTGGTTGGAGAAGTCGCTCATCGATTGAGAAACATTCCTAACGTAATCGGTTTTTTGGGTGGATCGGATAACCCCGTTCCCTTGCGTCCGGCAGAAGTTAGCCGTATCTTAGGTACGGTTGATGAATTGCAGGAACAGCAGGATGACCTGGATATTCAGTTTTATGTTGGAGAGAATGTGAAAATCACTTTTGGACCGTTTAACGGTTTCACGGGTGTAATCGAAGAGGTCAATGCCGAGAAAAAGAAACTTAAAGTGATGGTAAAAGTCTTCGGACGTAAAACACCGCTAGAGTTGGGTTATATGCAAGTGGAGAAGGAATAAGTGCTCTTGTTACGAAAAGTACTGTCTTTCTTTAAAAGTTATCGATGTTATATATCTAAAAAATTTTAGAAACAATGGCTAAAGAAGTTGCTGGACAAATCAAATTGCAGATTAAAGGAGGAGCAGCAAACCCTTCTCCCCCTGTAGGACCTGCTCTGGGTTCTAAGGGTATTAATATTATGGAGTTTTGCAAGCAATTTAATGCCAGAACCCAAGACAAGGCCGGTAAGATATTACCTGTTGTAATCACTTACTATGCCGATAAGTCTTTCGACTTTGTTGTAAAAACTCCTCCTGTTGCTATCCAGTTGTTGGAAGCTTCCAAACAGAAGAGTGGTTCTGCTGAGCCGAATCGTAAGAAGATTGCAGAAATCTCTTGGGATCAGGTAAAAACTATTGCAGAGGACAAGTTGGTCGATCTGAACTGTTTCACTGTCGAGTCAGCTATGAGAATGGTTGCCGGAACAGCAAGAAGTATGGGTATCACTGTTAAAGGGACATTCCCGGGTAATAATTAATAAACTTCAATTGAGATGAGTAAACTTACAAAAAATCAAAAGTTGGCTTTGGGCAAGATTGAAGCTGGGAAAGCGTACACATTGAAGGAAGCTTCAGCTTTGGTAAAAGAAATTACTACTACTAAGTTTGATGCCTCTGTAGATGTTGATGTTCGTTTAGGTGTTGACCCTCGTAAAGCTAACCAAATGGTGAGAGGTGTGGTTTCACTGCCTCACGGAACGGGTAAGCAGGTTCGGGTTCTCGCATTATGTACACCAGACAAGGAAGCTGAAGCTACTGCTGCAGGTGCTGACTATGTTGGATTGGATGAGTATATTGAAAAGATTAAAGGCGGTTGGACTGATATTGACGTAATCATCACTATGCCTTCTATCATGGGTAAGATTGGTGCTCTGGGTAGAGTGTTAGGCCCGCGTGGTTTGATGCCTAACCCTAAGAGTGGTACGGTTACCAATGAAATTGGAAACGCAGTGAAAGAAGTTAAGCAAGGTAAGATCGACTTTAAGGTAGACAAATCCGGTATCGTTCACACTTCAATCGGTAAGATTTCTTTCAATCCCGATCAGATTCGTGACAATGCTAAGGAATTTATTTCAACTCTTTTGAAGTTGAAACCGTCTGCAGCTAAAGGTACATATATAAAGAGCATTTATCTTTCAAGTACAATGAGTGCGGGTATTAAAATTGACCCCAAATCAGTTGAAGAAAACTAATTAAAATTATTGGACAATGAAAAAGGAAGATAAAGGCTTAATTATAGGTCAACTGACTGAGATCGTAAAGGAATATCCTAACTTCTATTTGACTGACATCGAAGCATTGGATGCTGAGAAAACCAGCAAATTGAGACGGGAATGTTTCAAGAAAGAGATCAAGTTGGTTGTTGTAAAGAATAACTTGCTTAAAAAGGCATTGGAAAATGTAGAAGGCGATTTTTCTCCTCTGCAGGTTGCAATGAAAGGCAATACGGCTGTGATGTTCTCACAGACTGCTAATGCTCCCGCTCGTCTGATTAAGGAATTTACTAAGGATGCTAAGAAAGATGCTCCCGCTAAACCGGCATTGAAAGCTGCCTATGTACAGGAAAGCTTCTATGTAGGTGCAGAAAATCTTGAAGCCTTAGTAAATATCAAGAGCAAAAACGAACTTATCGGAGATGTTATCATGTTGTTGCAATCTCCGGCGAAGAACGTTATTTCTGCTCTTCAGTCATCAGGACAAACTATCCATGGTCTGTTGAAGACTCTGGAAGAAAGATAATTTTTTTAATTTACACAGATAAACAAACATTTAAATCATACAAAAATGGCAGATTTGAAAGCTTTTGCAGAACAATTAGTAAACCTGACCGTAAAAGAAGTTAGCGAACTGGCTACAATCCTGAAAGAAGAATATGGTATCGAACCTGCAGCTGCAGCTGTTGCTGTTGCTGGTCCTGCTGCTGGTGGCGCTGCTGCCGCTGCAGAAGAAAAAACTTCTTTTGACGTAGTATTGAAAGCAGCTGGTGCAAACAAGTTGGCTATCGTTAAGTTAGTAAAAGAATTAACTGGTCTTGGTTTGAAAGAAGCTAAAGATATGGTTGACGGTGCTCCTAGCGCTATCAAAGAAGGAATCGCTAAAGCTGATGCTGAAGCATTAAAGAAACAGTTGGAAGAAGCTGGAGCTGAAGTTGAGCTTAAATAGTATTTATAACCTGGTAATCAGGTGATTTGGTTAAGAGTCTCCCTTAAAGGAGATTCTTAACCTTTTTGTGTCTATAATTTCAATAAGTTCAATAAATTCCTTACTAGATGTCTTCAACAGCTGAAAACCAAAGAGTTAATTTTGCTTCGATCAAAAATCAGTTCCCATATCCGGACTTTCTCGAAGTACAATTGAAGTCATTCCAAGACTTTCTTCAACTTGACACGCCTCCTGAAAAGAGAAAAAAGGAGGGATTGTATAAGGTATTTGCCGAGAATTTTCCGATAGCAGATACGCGTAACAATTTTGTGTTGGAGTTCTTAGATTACTATATAGATCCGCCTCGCTATACGATTGACGAATGTATTGCTCGCGGATTAACCTATAGTGTGCCTTTAAAAGCGAAGTTAAAACTGTATTGTACAGACCCTGATCACGAAGATTTCGATACGGTGATACAGGATGTATATCTGGGCCCGATTCCGTATATGACGGAAAGAGGTACGTTCGTGATAAATGGTGCAGAGCGTGTTGTGGTTTCACAATTGCACCGTTCACCGGGTGTGTTCTTCGGACAGAGTACACACGCAAATGGTACGAAGTTGTATTCTGCACGTATCATTCCTTTTAAAGGTTCCTGGATCGAGTTTGCAACTGACATCAATAATGTGATGTATGCTTACATCGACCGTAAAAAGAAATTGCCTGTAACAACCCTTTTAAGAGCTATTGGTTTTGAAAGCGATAAAGACATTCTCGAAATCTTTAATCTGGCTGAAGAAGTAAAAGTTTCGAAAGCTAACCTGAAGAAGCTGATCGGTCGTAAACTGGCTGCTCGTGTTTTGAAGACTTGGGTGGAAGATTTCGTAGATGAAGATACCGGTGAGGTTGTTTCTATTGAACGTAATGACGTTATCATTGACCGCGAATCGGTCCTCGATAGCGACAATATTGAGGCTATTCTGGAATCTGGCACGCAGAACATTCTGTTACATCGTGAAGACCAGAATCTTTCAGATTATGCTATCATCTATAATACGCTCCAGAAAGACCCCAGTAACTCTGAAAAGGAAGCCGTCCTGTATATTTACCGTCAGTTGCGAAATGCAGAACCCGCAGATGAAGCAAGTGCCCGTGAAGTTATTCAGAACCTGTTCTTCTCTGAAAAGCGTTATGATTTAGGTGAAGTTGGCCGTTACAGAATTAATAAGAAGTTGAACCTTACTACCAGCGATGATATTAAGGTTTTGACAAAAGAAGATATAATCGAGATCATCAAATATCTGATCGAGTTGATCAACTCAAAAGCGATCGTTGATGATATCGACCACTTGAGCAACCGTCGTGTGCGTACAGTTGGCGAACAGTTGTACAACCAGTTCGGTATCGGTTTGGCTCGTATGTCACGTACTGTTCGTGAACGTATGAACGTGCGCGACAATGAAGTGTTTACTCCGATCGATTTGATCAACGCGAAGACTATTTCTTCTGTCGTTAACTCATTTTTCGGAACGAATGCTTTGTCTCAGTTTATGGACCAGACAAACCCGCTGGCTGAAATTACGCATAAACGTCGTTTGTCTGCATTGGGACCAGGCGGTCTGTCTCGTGAACGTGCCGGATTTGAGGTTCGTGACGTACACTATACGCATTATGGTCGTCTTTGTCCAATTGAAACTCCTGAAGGACCGAACATCGGTTTGATCTCTTCTTTGTGCGTATATGCTAAGATTAATGATCTTGGTTTTATCTCTACTCCGTACCGTAAGGTCGTTGATGGTAAGGTGGACTTCTCTGAGGAAGGTTTACAATATTACACAGCAGAAGAAGAAGAGAATTAACGAATTGCCCAAGGGAATGCTCCATTGGATAATGATGGTAAGTTTGTTCGTGATAGAGTGAAAGCTCGTTTTGAAGCTGATTTTCCGGTCGTACCTCCTACGGAGATCGACTTGATGGACGTTGCTCCGCAGCAGATCGCTTCTATTGCGGCTTCTTTGATTCCGTTCCTGGAACATGACGATGCTAACCGTGCATTGATGGGATCTAACATGATGCGCCAGGCAGTTCCTTTGTTGCGTACGGATGCTCCTATTGTTGGTACAGGTATCGAAGCACAGGTTGCTCGTGACTCACGCACCCAGATCATGGCTGAACGTGAGGGTGAAGTTGTATTTGTGGATGCGACTTGTATCAAAATCAAATATGACCGCTCGGAAGATGAAGAATTCGTAAGTTTCGAAGATGCGGTTAAGACATACAATATCCCGAAGTGGCGTAAGACTAACCAAAGCACGACTGTCGATTTGCGTCCGATCTGTCATCGTGGTCAGCGTGTGAAAGCCGGTGATATCTTGACGGAAGGTTATTCTACTCAGAATGGTGAGTTGGCATTGGGACGTAACGTGAAGGTGGCATATATGCGTGGAAGGGTTACAACTATGAGGATGCTATTGTTTTGAACGAACGTATGGTTCGCGAAGACTTTTTTACTTCAGTTCACGTTGACGAATACATTTTGGAAGTTCGTGAAACGAAACGTGGTATGGAAGAATTAACATCTGATATCCCGAATGTCGCGAAGAAGCTACTAAAGATTTGGACGAAAGAGGTATTGTTCGTGTTGGTGCTCGCATTGAACCGGGTGATATTTTGATCGGTAAGATTACTCCGAAGGGTGAATCTGATCCTTCTCCTGAAGAAAAATTGCTTCGTGCAATCTTCGGTGATAAGGCTGGTGACGTGAAAGATGCTTCTTTGAAAGCAACTCCGTCTCTTCGTGGTGTAGTTATTGAAACTGCTTTATTCTCGAAAGCTGTCAAGAAGCGTAAGTCCAGACTGACAGACAAGGCTATTCTGCCTAAGTTGGATGAAGAATACGAAATGAAGATGGCTGACCTGAAGAATCTGTTGGTTGACAAACTGTTGGTTTTGACGAATGGCAAGGTTTCTCAGGGAGTTAAAGACTATATGAATACAGAGATTATTGCGAAGGGAGTTAAGTTCTCTCGCAAGGCTCTGGAAGAATTGGATTATAATTCTATCCAGGTAAGTAAGTGGACGGCTGATGCTGATAAGAACGAGCTTATCAAGCAGGTGATTTTGAACTACCTGAAGAAATATAAGGAACTGGATGCTGAGCTGAGACGTAAGAAATTCGATCTTACAATCGGTGATGAACTGCCTACCGGTATTGTTCAGATGGCTAAGGTTTACATTGCTAAGAAACGTAAGATCCAGGTTGGTGATAAGATGGCTGGTCGTCATGGTAACAAGGGTATTGTTTCCAAAATCGTTCGTCAGGAAGATATGCCATTCCTGGAAGACGGAACTCCGGTTGATATCTGTTTGAATCCGCTGGGTGTGCCTTCTCGTATGAACTTGGGACAGATTTTTGAAGCTGTGTTAGGTTGGGCAGGCCGCACGATGGGAGTTAAATTTGCAACTCCTATCTTCGACGGTGCAACATTGGATGATATGAACGAATGGACAGATAAAGCCGGATTGCCCCGTTACGGTAAGAGCTACTTGTATGACGGTGGAACTGGTGAACGTTTTGACCAGCCGGCTACAGTGGGTGTTACTTACTTCCTGAAGTTGGGGCACATGGTTGATGATAAGATGCATGCTCGTTCAATCGGTCCGTACTCTCTTATTACTCAGCAGCCTCTGGGTGGTAAGGCACAATTTGGTGGTCAGCGTTTTGGAGAGATGGAAGTTTGGGCACTGGAAGCTTTCGGTGCTGCACATGTGCTTCAGGAAATTCTTACGATCAAGTCTGACGACGTTGTCGGACGTTCTAAGGCTTACGAAGCAATCGTGAAAGGTGATCCGATGCCACAGCCGGGTATCCCCGAATCTTTGAACGTGTTGTTACACGAGCTGAGAGGTCTTGGTTTAAGCTTTACTCTGGATTAATTCAAAAACAATATAAGTGGATGGGTTTTAGCCTATCCGCTTATTCATTGATAACTCTTTATAAATAAAAAATATGGCCTTTAGAAAAGAAAACAAGATAAAGAGTAACTTTTCAAAAATAACCATCGGTTTGGCTTCCCCTGAAGAGATTCTTGAAAACTCCAGTGGTGAAGTTCTGAAACCGGAAACGATTAACTATCGTACATACAAACCTGAACGTGACGGTCTTTTCTGCGAGCGTATTTTCGGTCCGATCAAGACTATGAATGCCATTGCGGTAAATACAAGCGTATTCGTTATAAAGGTATTGTCTGCGATCGTTGCGGGGTAGAAGTTACAGAGAAGAAAGTGCGTCGTGAACGTATGGGACACATTCATCTGGTTGTTCCTGTCGCTCATATCTGGTATTTCCGTTCCCTGCCCAATAAAATCGGTTACTTGTTAGGCTTGCCGACCAAGAAACTGGATTCTATTATCTATTACGAACGTTATGTTGTGATTCAGCCGGGTTGTGTAGACACTGTTGCTGAATTGGACTTGCTTTCGGAAGAAGAATATTTGCAGATTCTGGATAACCTGCCAAAGGAAAATCAGATGCTGGAAGATACAGACCCGAATAAGTTTATCGCAAAGATCGGTGCTGAAGCTATCTATGATTTGCTGGCTCGTCTGGACTTGGATTCTTTGTCTTACGAATTGCGTCACCGCGCAAGCACAGACGGTTCGCAACAGCGTAAGAACGAAGCATTAAAGCGTTTGCAGGTTGTTGAATCTTTCCGTGCATCCAGAGGTCGTAACAAACCGGAATGGATGATCGTGAAGGTTGTCCCTGTTATCCCGCCTGAACTGCGTCCGTTGGTTCCGCTGGATGGTGGACGTTTTGCGACTTCCGATTTGAATGACTTGTATCGTCGTGTTATTATTCGTAATAACCGTCTGAAGCGGTTAATTGATATCAAAGCTCCCGAGGTTATTTTGCGTAATGAAAAACGTATGCTTCAGGAAGCTGTGGACTCTCTGTTTGACAATTCTCGTAAATCGAGTGCTGTTAAGACTGATGCTAACCGTCCGTTGAAGTCTCTTTCCGACAGTTTGAAGGGTAAACAAGGTCGTTTCCGTCAGAACCTGTTAGGTAAGCGTGTTGACTATTCGGCTCGTTCGGTTATCGTTGTAGGTCCTGAATTGAAAATGCATGAATGTGGTCTGCCGAAGAATATGGCAGCCGAACTTTATAAACCTTTTGTGATCCGTAAATTGATCGAACGCGGTATTGTAAAAACGGTTAAGTCTGCAAAGAAGATCGTTGACCGTAAGGAACCGGTGGTTTGGGATATTTTGGAGTATGTAATGAAAGGTCATCCGGTATTGTTGAACCGTGCACCGACTCTGCACCGTCTGGGTATCCAGCATTCCAGCCGAAGTTGATCGAAGGCAAGGCTATTCAGTTGCATCCGTTGGCATGTACGGCATTTAACGCCGACTTCGACGGTGACCAGATGGCTGTTCACTTGCCTTTAGGAAACGAGGCTGTACTGGAAGCGCAGATGTTGATGCTTGCTTCTCATAACATTCTGAATCCAGCTAACGGTGCACCTATTACCGTTCCTTCTCAGGATATGGTGTTAGGTTTGTACTACATAACAAAAATGCGTAAGGGAACACAGGGTGAAGGCCTTGTTTTCTATGGACCGGAAGAAGCAACGATCGCATATAATGAAAAGAAAGTGGATATCCATGCTCCGATCAAAGTATATGTGAACGACATTGACAAAGAAGGTAACCCGGTTAAGAAAATGGTCGAAACTTCTGTCGGACGTTTGATGGTTAATGAATTTGTTCCGGAAGAAGTCGGTTATATAAATGAAGTATTGGGTAAAAAAGCTCTCCGTGATATCATCGGTAAGGTGATCAAGCTTGTGGTGTTGCCCGTACGGCTCAGTTCTTGGATGATATCAAGAATCTGGGTTATTATATGGCCTTCAAGGGTGGTTTGTCATTCAACTTGGCTGACGTTCTGATCCCACCTGAAAAAGAGGCGTTGGTGAAAGAAGGGTATGAGGAAGTTGAACAGATCATGAACAACTATAACATGGGCTTCATTACCAACAACGAGCGTTATAATCAGATTATTGATACTTGGACACATGTCAACAGTAAGTTGTCCGACACATTGATGAAGCAGTTGACTGCTGATAATGACGGTTTCAACTCTATCTATATGATGATGGATTCTGGGGCCCGTGGTTCTAAAGAACAGATTCGTCAGTTGTCTGGTATGCGTGGTTTGATGGCAAAACCGCAGAAGAGTGGTGCAGAAGGTGGTCAGATTATTGAAAACCCGATCCTTTCTAACTTTAAGGAAGGTTTGTCTGTGTTGGAGTATTTTATTTCTACTCACGGTGCTCGTAAGGGTTTGGCCGATACCGCTTTGAAGACTGCTGATGCTGGTTACTTGACCCGTCGTCTGGTTGATGTATCTCATGATGTGATCATCAATGAAGAAGACTGTGGAACGTTGCGTGGTTTGGTTTGTACGGAATTGAAGAACAATGATGAAGTGATCGCCAGCTTGGGTGAACGTATTTTGGGACGCGTTTCTGTTCATGATGTCATTCATCCGTTGACAGGCGAAGTAATTGTCCGTGCCGGTGAAGAAATTCGTGAAGATGCCGCTAAGATGATTGAGGATTCTCCGATCGAAAGTGTTGAAATCCGTTCTGTATTGACCTGTGAATCCAAGAAGGGGGTTTGTGCAAAATGTTATGGCCGTAACTTGGCTACGAACCGGATGGTTCAGAAAGGCGAGGTCGTGGGGGTTATCGCTGCACAGTCAATCGGTGAACCGGGTACTCAGTTGACATTGCGTACATTCCATGTCGGTGGTATCGCATCTAACGTGGCAACAGAAAACAGTATCACTTCTAAATATGACGGTGTTCTGGAAATCGAAGAACTTCGTGCTGTGGATAGCGAAGAAAACGGTAAGAAGTTCCAGGTTGTTGTCAGCCGTTTGGCTGAACTTCGTATTGTCGATCCGACAACGAAGATCGTATTGCTGGCTCACAACATTCCTTATGGTTCCAAATTGTTCTTCAAGAATGGAGATACAATCAAGAAGGGTGATGTTATCATCGAATGGGACCCGTTCAACGCCGTTATCGTATCGGAAGTTTCCGGTAAGATCGAATTCGAAAGTTTGGTCGAAAATGTTACTTACAATGTTGAAAGTGACGAAACGACCGGCTTGAAAGAAAGATCATTATCGAATCTAAAGATAAGACAAAAGCTCCGGCTGCCCATATCGTGGATGAAAACGGAAACTATCTGAAGAATTATTCGTTACCGTTGGGTGCTCACGTTGTAAAAGATGAGGGCGATGTGGTTAAAGCTGGTGAGGTTTTGGTTAAGATCCCGCGTGCAGTAAGTAAAGCAGGTGATATTACCGGTGGTTTGCCTCGTGTAACAGAATTGTTCGAGGCTCGTAACCCGTCTAACCCGGCTGTGGTTTCTGAAATCGATGGTGAAGTAGGTTTTGGCAAGATCAAGCGTGGTAACCGTGAAATTACTGTTACATCCAAATTAGGTGAAGTAAAGAAATATATGGTGCCTCTGTCTAAGCAGTTGCTTGTTCAGGAAAACGACTATATCCGTGCCGGTATGCCGCTCTCTGATGGTGCGACTACTCCGTCTGATATTTTGGCAATTATGGGACCGACGGCTGTTCAAGAATATATCGTAAATGAAATTCAGGATGTATATCGTCTACAAGGTGTAAAAATTAACGATAAGCATTTTGAGGTAATCGTTCGCCAGATGATGCGTAAGGTTGAAATTATCGATCCGGGAGATACTCGCTTCTTGGAACAGCAGGTGGTTGATAAACTGGAAGTAATGGATGAAAACGATCGTATCTGGGGTAAGAAAGTTGTGACGGACCCAGGAGATTCTCAGACATTGCAGGCTGGTCAGATCGTAACTGTTCGTAAGTTGAGAGACGAGAATAGTATGCTGAAACGTCGTGACTTGAAATTGGTTGAGGTGCGTGATGCTGTTCCTGCTACGGCTAACCAGATTCTTCAGGGTATCACTCGTGCCGCTTTGCAGACAAACAGCTTTATGTCTGCCGCATCTTTCCAGGAAACAACTAAAGTGCTGAATGAAGCTGCTATCAATGGAAAAGTGGATCGTCTGGAAGGTTTGAAAGAAAACGTTATCTGCGGTCATTTGATTCCTGCCGGTACAGGCCAGCGTGATTTTGACAAGTTGGTTGTCGGTGCTAAAGATGAGTTCGAACGTATCTTTGCAAATCGTAAAAATGTCGTAGACTTCAATACTATGGACAGAGACGACGAGTAAAATGCGGAATAAATAATGAGAAGAGGCTGTGTCATAATTCCTGATTATGTGCAGCCTCTTTTTTGTGTCTATACAGCAATAAATTTGATTATGCCGTCATTTTTTCAAACTTATCCTGGCATATTTCCAGTTTATGCATGTAACAAATAAA